>Ga0316628_100002071_pt1 | contig 14624 bp, 7 predicted proteins | sample OWC_Aug_M2_C1_D5_FD_207648 | JGI IMG/M metagenome (GOLD analysis project Ga0316628, IMG submission 207648) | Wetland soil microbial communities from Old Woman Creek delta, Ohio, United States - OWC_Aug_M2_C1_D5_C | ecosystem: Environmental > Terrestrial > Soil > Wetlands | place: USA: Ohio... | reverse complement strand
AAGACCGGGAACGAGGTTGAACTGCCGCCTGGGACCACGGTCAATCTGGTGCTCGATGCACCACTGACGGTCGACCGCGACTGAGCCTCTAGGACTTTGCGTTGGCGGCGACCCAGTCCGCGAACGCCTGCATGAAGGTCCGCAGGAATGCGCGCGTTCCATCGTGGGTCAGCTGTCCGGCCGCATCGAACAGTTTGTCCGCGCCGCCGATATAAACCTCCGGCTGCGGCATCGCCGGAACATTGAGAAAGACCAACGATTGCCTGAGGTGGTGATTCGCGCCGAAGGCGCCCATGGCGCCGGGGGACGCGCTCGCGATCGCGCCGGGTTTGCCGCTCCATACGCTCTTGCCGTAGGGTCGCGACCCGATGTCCAGGGCGTTTTTCAGCACTCCCGGAACCGAGCGATTGTATTCGGGAGTCACGAAGAGAACGGCATCGGCGGCCCCCACCTCGTCGCGGAAAGCGGACCAAGGGGCCGGCGGACTCGCGTCGTAGTCCTGGTTGTACGGAGTCAGTTCACCGATCTCGACGATCTTCAGCTTCAACGCGTCAGGCGCGAGCGACGCCAGCGCATGCGCGACCTTCCGATTGATCGACTCTTTGCGCAGGCTGCCGACCAAGACGGCGACCGAGTACGTCGATTTCATCGCGCGATTCCTCCTCGTGCTAATGAGTCGCGAAAAATGACCTGACCGCGGCGAAGCAAAACGGCGCCACGAGCGTCGCATGATACGCTTCGGCAACCGCAAAGGCGCCGCCGTCCGCAGCGCCTTGCGCGACGGCGGTCGCGGCGACGAGATCTTTCGCCAGCCCGAAGTCTTGCTTCAAGTTCGCATAGGGGTCATCGCCCGAGGTCATCGACTCGAGGTCGAGCACATTGAGCGAAGCGGACATCGGCGCATGTGACGCCCAATATTCCTGCATCAGTTGCGTGTTGAGCCAGAACACGACCGGGTCGAGATCCCCTCCGCATAGCAGGATTGGCGCCGACGGGACCCAGTTGCGCAGATCATTCAGTTGCAACGCCCGGCGAAACGGCAGGCCGGCCGCCGCGGCCGCCGTTCCCGTGGTCATCGTTGGGAAGCCGCCATCGGGATTTGCCTCTGCGTCCTGCAGGTAGCTGAGGCGATAGCTGTTCCTGAGCAAATTGCCGTCACCAAAGCCGAGAGCGAATACCGCTGCCAAGTTCGCCGGTGACGTCGGCGGCGTAATGTCGGCGAAAGCCGGACTGGGAGGCGTCAAGCTGAAAAGCGCATATTCGGGAAGCTTGCCCTGTGCATACAGCTGACTCCTCGGGGTCGTACTCGGGAATAGGAAGTCGATGCCGTCTGCATAGGGCGCCTCGAACACGTCAGCGGCATTGCTGTAAATATCGCCATATGCTCTTTGATACGCGGTGAGCAGCAGAGTCGATGACACGGTTGCGCCGCCGTTGACCTCGCCAAAAAATACGGCGTCGACGAAGGCCGCCAAAGCATACGGTCCCGACATCGGCGCCGAGGCCGTCACTTTCATGCCGGCCGCTTCCATCGCGCGGTGGGTTGCCATCGCCACGTAACCGCCTTCCGAGTAGCCGGTAATGAAAAGCTGGCCGCTATCCTTGGTCAGGGATGCGGAGGCGAACGGCAGCGCGGTGCGCGCCGCAGTCAACGCGTCGATCATGTCCTTCGATTCCTGGTCGGCGATCAAGTAAGGATGGTAAGGGAGCGTCGACGTGTCATAGCCTGCGTAGTTCGGTGCCACGACGATGTAGCCGTGCGATGCGAACAGCGCCGCCAGGAAAAGCGTTTCCGTATTCTGCATATTCGCCATATCGAACGCGCGGTCCGTCGTCGTGCCATGCGCATACAAGATGATCGGGCGTGCACCGGTGCAGTTCGCGCCCAAGCCGGTGGGAACCATGAGTGCGCCGGATCCCGTAGTGGCTTCATTGGCGCCCCCGACCGTCGCGTACTCGATGTGATAGAGGAGAATGTCGCAGGTCGGCGTTCCGCTGAGAGAGAGGAGCTGTAGATTGGTCAACGTGTTGAGCTCGAGCAGCAGACTCGGCGCCGTCACCGTGCCGAGAAGCTCGGGGGGAGTCTGCAGCAAAGTTCCGCGTGCCGGATTCGCGTCGGCGCCGGAGCCCGGGACGCCGCCGCTACCGCCACAGGCGGCGACCAGCAGTGCCGTGAGAAGAGGAATCGCTGACCGACGGATTGGACTCATGCGAATTGATGGTGTGCTGCTAGCCGCCCGGCAGGCCGGCGGCCTGATATGCCGATAGCTCGCGGCGCAAGAAGATCTCGGAGGTCACCGTATGACCGTCGGCGAAACGGATCGAATACGGCAATCCGGTCACCGACGAGGCGGATGCGCAATAATGGATGAAGCCCTCTGCGGTCGTGCATCGCGAACCCGCCAGTCGCCACTTCAAGCGCAGGTGGTCCGCGGCCGACTTGGAGCCGTAGGCCACGCCGTTGCGGAAGAAAGCTGCATCCTTCAACGAATCGATGGCCGAGATGAGATACTGGATCTTCAGTGCCTCCGGCGCGCTCGCCGGCTGGGCGCCCGCAACCGCTGCCAGACCCGCCAATGCCGATGCCGCGAGGAGATGACGAGCATATTTCATGCCGGTAGCGTGGCGCAACGCGCGCCCCGGCTCTGTTCGGTGGAGCACCTAGCCGGGCATCCGGAGCGGATTGAGTCTCCTACCGTACAGACCCGGCGTACGCGGCTGCGACAATGGCGCGCCCACCGCCGATCGCAAGGAATCACCCCAATCTCACCCGTCTCCGTCATACACGTTGCCGCCGCCCGGGCCGGGTGCCGTGCCGCGCTCGCAATCGCCGTTTTGCTGGTGGCGGCATGTTCGACCGCGATGCCCGGGGCCGATTATCCGCGGACCGCATCCGTGGCGCTCGTCCATCCCGAGGAAACCCGCCTCGGCAAACGGTTCATGGGCGAGGCGAATTACCACGACGGTCAATCGGGATTTCGTATCATCAGCGACGGAGTCGACGGCTTCCTGATCCGCGTGCAAATGATCGACGCCGCCGAGCGGACGCTGGACCTGCAGTACTTCATCTTCCGCGGCGATCAAACCGGCCGTCTGTTGATCGATGCGTTGGTGCGCGCGGCGGCGCGCGGCGTACGCGTGCGCGTGCTGGTCGACGACGGCGACACGGTTGCCGGCGATGAGCGGCTCCTCGCGCTCGACGGACGTCCGCTGATCGAGGTCCGGGTTTTCAATCCGTTCGCGTATCGGGGTCACAGCCGCCTGCGGCGCGGCGTCGAGTTCCTGCTCGACGCCTCCAGACTCGATTACCGGATGCACAATAAGCTTCTGATCGCCGACGATTCGATCGCGCTCGTCGGCGGGCGCAACATCGGCAATCAGTATTTCCAAATGGACCCCGCATCGCAGTTCGCCGATGACGATGTGTTCTCGGCGGGTCCGATCGCGCAGCAACTCTCGGCGACCTTCGACGAGTATTGGAACAGTCGTTTCGCGATCCCCGCGCGCGCCCTGGCGCCCGCGACGCGCAGGTTGGGCGAGCTCACCAAGCATCAGTGGCGGCGGCGCCGGCGCCAGCAAATGCGGACGCTGGCGTCGCCGGGCATCGACTACACCGCCAAAATCGAGAGCGGCGAGCCCTACGCCGGCCTGGTCTCCGGGCGGTTGCCGATCGTGTGGGCCGCGGCCGTGGTGATCTGCGACAGTCCGGAAAAGAAGCTCGTGCGCAGCCGGGAACGGAGCGGCCGACTGATGGAGCGCGCGGTCGCGGTCGCTGCGGGCAAGGTAAAGTCCGAGATGCTGATGATCACGCCGTATCTCGTGCCGGCGCCCGACGAGATGAAACTGCTGGCCGACATGCGCCGGCGCGGCGTGGCGATCCGCATCCTCACGAGTTCGCTCGAATCGGCGCGCGCGCTCTTGCCGCAGTCCGGCTACATGCATTACCGCATCCCGCTGCTCGAGGAGGGTGTCCAGCTCTATGAGCTACGCGCACGCCTCGGCAACACCAAGGGCAGCGGCCAAACCAGGCGGATATCGCGCTTCGGCAATTATTCGCTGCACGCGAAGCAGTTCGTGTTCGACCGCAAGAGCGTGTTCTACGGTTCGATGAATTTCGACCAAAGGTCGCGGCATTTGAATACCGAAGTCGGCGTGATCATCGACAGCCCGGAACTCGCGGCCGAGACCGTGTTGCGTTTCGACGCCATGGTGACTCCCGAGAACGCGTATGCGGTCCGGTTGCTCGAGCCCGCTCCGGTGGCGGCGGGCGGAAAGCCGCATTTGGTATGGGATACGGTGGAAACCGGAGAATCGGTCGAATACGGCCGCGAGCCCGCACGCAGTGCCTGGCAGCGGATCGGCGTCAGGTTGTTGTCGTTGCTGCGCGTCGATGGGGAGTTGTGAGCCGCGGTCGGGGATGCAATCCGCCGCGCGCCATCAGGGGCGAGCGGCGGGGAGAGAGACCGGGGAGATGATCCTTACCGTCAATCGTCTTTTTTGACCGTGATCCTGCTGTGTACGTCCTTGACGCCCTCGGTCCCGCGGGCAATCTCGACGGCCTCGTTGGCAGCTTTCTGCGTACGAGTCGTACCGTGGAGCCAAACCACGCCGTTGGCATCGGTATCGACGTGAATACGGCCGAGACTCGCGATGTGCTCGGCGGCGAGCTTGGTCTTGATCTTCGTCGTAATGGCCGAATCTTTGACGAAGGCCTTCGGTTCGGAGCGATCCATGTCCGAGTCACTGCCGGCGACGGCCGCGATGGGGCCAATCAGCGTGCCGATGACGAGGAGCGTCGTTGCAATACTTTTCTTCATGAGCTGTCCTTGTTGAGTGGTCATCGCGCATGATGCCGTTCGACGCCGCCGGCGTCGGTCTGCCAGCGTACATACCGGCACGGCCCGCCGGCGCCGCAATTGCTCGGTGCGCTGGCACACTCATGGTTTTAGGCGCATGATCGCATAAGCCATCGCACCAGCCGACAGGCGTCCATCAGGCCGACCAATCGATTCCGCGGAAACAATGGATGCCGATCATGATCAGCCCGCGACAAAATCGCCTCTTGGCAGCCTTGCCCGCATCGGAGTATGAACGGCTGTTGCCGCATCTTAAGCCGGCGCCGCTGGCGCTGGGCAAGGTGCTGTACGAGTCGGGCGCGAAGTTGGACCATGTCTACTTCCCGGCGGACTCGATCGTTTCGTTGCTGTATGTGATGGAAGACGGCGCGTCGGCGGAAATCGCGGTGGTGGGAAATGACGGCGTCATCGGCGTCTCTCTTTTCATGGGCGGCGAAACAACGCCCAGCCGGGCGGTGGTGCAGAGCGCCGGCCATGCCTATCAACTCGGCGGACGGATTCTCAAGGAGGAATTTACGCGAGCCGGAGCGATGCAGCATCTGCTGCTTCGCTACACGCAGGCGCTCCTGACGCAAATGGCGCAGACCGCGGTCTGCAATCGCCACCATTCGCTGGACCAGCAGCTATGCCGCTGGCTGCTGCTGAGCCTCGACCGGCTGCCCACGAATGAACTGGTGATGACGCAGGAGTTGATGGCTAATATGCTCGGTGTGCGCCGCGAAGGGGTGACCGAGGCGGCGGGAAACCTGCAAGATGCAGGGCTCATCAAATACAGCCGTGGCCACATCACGGTTCTCGATCGCGCGGGGCTCGAGGCACGCACCTGCGAATGTTACGCAGTCGTCAAAAGGGAATCCGACCGTTTGCTTTCCGGCTCTTCCATTCCTTGACCCTGCCCCGCCCGGCCGACGCCCACGGTATTGCGCGACATGCGCGTATTCCCCAACCAGGCGTACGCTGCCGCACATAGCATCTGAGCGGCGTCGCGTATAGTCGCGGATGGGCCGAAGGATCGGCGTTGTTCGTTAATGCCACACCGTCGACTCCCCTTGACTGCCGAGCGTCAACCGGAACCGCGTGCGAGGGGTTCAATGTCGGGTTCGAAAACTGCCGCGCAAACGAATCGGCTGCTTTCCGCGCTGGCGGACCGGAGTAGACGGCGATTTCTCAAGGACTGCGAACTGGTTGATCTGCGTTTCGCGACCGTCCTGTGCGAGCCCGGCGAGCCGATTCAATACGCTTACTTTCCTCTCGAAAGCTTCATTTCGCTGGTGACGACTCTGGCGGACGGTTCGCGCATGGAAGTCGGCATCGTCGGCGACGAAGGCATGTTAGGCACGTCGCTGATCCTCGGGGTGCATCGGTCGCCGCAGCATGCCGTCGTGCAGGGCGCCGGAGCCGCGATGCGCATGGCGGCTCCGGCATTCCGCCGAGCGCTGGTCAAGGATGACGCTCTGCGGCGCACATTGGAGCGTTATGTCTGTGTGCTCATGCGGCAACTCGCGCAGACAACGGCGTGCAATCATTTTCACCTCGTGGAGAAACGGCTGGCGCGTTGGTTGCTGTTGACCCGCGATCGAGCGCACTCCAATCAATTTCGCCTGACGCATGAATTCATGGCATACATGCTGGGGGTGCGGCGGGTTGGAATCACACGGGCCGCCCGCTCGCTGCAGGCGGGCGGCCTGATCAATTACGCCCGTGGTCAAATTGAAATCCTCGACGGCGCCGGGCTGGAACGGGCGACGTGCCGGTGCTACTCGGATGGCAGGGCAATGTACGAGCGGACGCTCGGCGCGCCGCGCGATGCGCTGCGTTGGCGGTAGGTGAAGATTCCAGTGACCGGCTTCCCAGGCGATATGTTTCGCATCGAATCGACCCGTTCGCCATGGGCTACCGATGATCTCATCCGGGAAGAGCTGTTCAGCATTGAGCGTCTCGAGGAGCACGCGACCAGTCTCGCGCAGGCGCAAGCCGTTGCCGTCAAGCCGCCGGCTCGTCGTTCGCTCAATGCGCGACTGAGCGACAACGAAAAAGTATTGCTGGCGGCCTATCGCAGCATCGGCGCCGCGGCGGCCATGGATCACGCGATCACGCCGGCGGCAGAATGGCTGATTGATAACTATCATCTGGTGGAAGAGCAAATTCGGCGGATCCACGATGATCTGCCGCCGCAATTCTACCGCCAACTCCCGAAGCTCGCGGGCGGGCCGTTGATCGGGTATCCACGTGTGTTCGGCATTGCGTGGGCTTGTGTTGCCCATAGTGATAGTCGATTTGATCCTGAGATGCTGCGCCGCTTCGTGCGCGCGTATCAAAAGATTCAGCCGCTGACCATCGGGGAATTGTGGGCGATCTCGATCACGCTGCGAATCGTGCTCGTGGAGAATCTCAGGCGGGCGGCGGCCCGCATCGTGAGCGGGCGCGCCGCGCGCGCGGATGCGGATCGGATAGCGGACCAGTTGCTCGGCGCTCATGGCACGACGGTGGTCTTGGAGGCGCTCATGCGCCGCCGCGATGATGCGCCGAAATTGTCGGACGTGTTCGTCGTGCAGCTGGTCAAGCGTCTTCGCGATCAGGATCCACGAGTGACGCCCGCTCTGCAATGGCTCGAACAACAGCTGGCAGCGCAGGGCACCACGTCCGAGCAAATGGTGCGCGACGAGCACCAGCGGCAGGGTGCGTCCAACGTCACCGTGCGCAACATCATCACCAGCATGCGGCTGGTTGCGGACGTCGATTGGCAGGAGTTTTTCGAAGACGTGAGTCTGGTCGACGACGTGCTGCGCTCCGGCAGCGACATCGCAAACATGGACTTCGTCACCCGCAATCTTTACCGCAGCGCGATCGAGGAGTTGGCGCGCGGCTCGGGGAAGCCGGAACTGGATATTGCCCGCGCCGTGATAGCGCTCGGCGCCGGTGGCGAAGGCGCGCCGGACCGAGAACGCGATCCGGGCTATTACCTGCTATCCCGCGGCCGCCGTGCGTTCGAGCGCACGCTGGGTTATCGGCCGCGACGATCGCGTTGGCCCAGCCGCTTGAACGCCGCGATCGGTCCGGGCGGTTACATCAGTGCTGTGCTGATCCTGGCGGCAGTCGTACTCGCCGTGCCGGTCGCGGGGCTCGATTGGCTGGGGATCGGCGGTCTGCGATCGGCTCTGTTGGCGATGTTCGGTGTGATTCCCGCCATCGATGTGGCGGTCGCGCTGGTCAATCGCGCGGTCACCCGGGGGTTCGGCGCTACCTTGTTGCCGGGTCTGGCGCTACGGGACGGCATTCCAGCGGAGTTTCGCGCAATCGTTGTCGTTCCGACGCTGTTGACGACGCCCGCCGCGCTAGAAGCCCAGCTCGATCGTCTGGAGGTTCATTATCTGGCTTCGGCGGGCGGCGACATCCACTTCGCGCTGCTTTCAGACTGGACCGATGCCGCGACCGAAGCCACGCCGGACGACTCGGAGTTGCATAGGATGGCCGCCGAGGGGATCGCGCGCTTGAATCGCGTGCATGGTCCGTCATCGGCGGGCGAGCGGTTCTATTTGTTCCACCGCCGGCGCCTGTGGAGCAAGAGTGAACGGCGGTGGATGGGCTGGGAGCGAAAACGCGGCAAGCTGCATGAATTGAACCGGCTGCTGCGCGGCGCGACCGACACGAGCTTTGTCGACCGTGAAGGAAAATCGCCGGTCCCGCCGCCCGGCATTCGCTTCGTGGTTACCGTCGATACCGATACCCGCTTGCCGCGAGAGTCGGTACGACGCTTGATCGGCAAGATGGCGCACCCCCTCAATCGACCGCGCTTCGACGCTGTCACCGGGCGGATCACCGAGGGATATGCGATTTTGCAGCCGCGCGTGTCGCTGTCGTTGCCCATCGGTCGGGAAGGGTCGTCGTTTCAGCGCCTTTGCTCCAGCATGACGGGGATCGACCCATACAGTGCCGCGGTGTCGGATGTGTACCAGGACCTGTTCGGCGAGGGCTCGTACGCCGGCAAGGGGATCTACGACATCGACGCATTCGAATCTGCTCTCGCCGGTCGAGTTCCGGACGGCTCATTGCTCAGCCACGACTTGTTCGAGGGGATATTCGCCCGTGCAGGGCTGGTCTCGGATATCGAAGTGGTCGAGGAGTTTCCCGCGCGCTACGACGTCGCCGCGGCGCGCGCTCATCGCTGGGCGCGCGGAGATTGGCAGCTACTCCCGTGGATTGTCGGGCGCCGCGATGCGGCTCGACGCGGCAGTGGCGCGCTGCCGCTGCTCGGCTTGTGGAAGATGCTGGATAATTTGCGGCGAACGCTGTCAGCGCCCAGCAGCGTGGCTGCGTTGATCTGCGGCTGGCTGTTGCCGCTCCACGCCGCGCTGCTTTGGACCGTGTTCGTGCTCACGACCCTCGCGTTGCCGGCATTGATCCCTGTGTTCGCCGCCATCGTCCCGCGGCGCGGCGGCGTCATCGCCCGCAGTCACCTGCGGGCACTGCGGGATGATGTTTGGCTGGCAATCCTGCAGACGGTGCTCGCCGTCACCTTTCTTGCGCATCAAGCGTGGTTGATGACGGACGCCGTCGGGCGCACGCTATTTCGATTGCTCGTGAGCCGGCGGAATCTCCTCGAGTGGGTTACGGCGGCTCAGGCACAGCTCAGCGATCGCCTCGACCTGCCGGGCGTATACCGGCGCATGAGTTCGAGCGTCGTCACCGCAATCCTGGCCGTCATTGCAATCGACACGGTCGGGCGGGGAGCGTGGTGGGTCGCCATGCCATTTGTGATCCTGTGGATCGCGGCCCCGGCGGTCGCCCGCCGTATCAGCGTCTCGCCGCCGGTTGCAGGTCGATTGCCGGTGTCTCCAGCCGATGCGCTCGCGTTGCGTCTGGTTGCGCGACGCACCTGGCGGTACTTCGAGACCTTCGTGACGCCGGTCAACCACATGCTGCCGCCCGACAACTTCCAGGAAGATCCGCTGCCGGTAGTCGCAAATCGTACATCCCCCACCAATATCGGCCTCTACCTGCTGTGCGCCGTCAGCGCACGCGATTTCGGCTGGACGGGCGCACTGGAGGCGATCGAGCGGCTGGAGGCGACGCTGGCGACGATGCATCGGCTGCAGCGATTTCGCGGGCATTTCTATAATTGGTACGACACGCGCGACCTGCGGGCCTTGGAGCCGCAGTACGTCTCCACCGTTGACAGCGGCAATCTGGCGGCCCATCTGATCGCGGTTGCCAACGCGTGCCGGGATTGGAGGGGCGCGATCCCGAGCGCCGCGGCCGGCGTCGCGGGTGTCGAGGATGCGATGCTCCTGATGCGCCAAGCACTGCGCGAATTGCCCGATGATAGACGTAGTCAGACGATCACCCGGCATCAACTCGAGGATTTGCTGGACGCCCTCGGCCATGCGTTGCGGGACAGCGGCACGGCAATAAACGACCTCGTCACCGGATCGGCGGCTACCGCGGCTATCGCGGTGCGTTTGGAAGACGGCGCGCGGGCGCTGGCAGGCGAACAAGATGACGCGGCGCACGGCGAGATGCTTTTCTGGGCGGAGGCGACGCGCGGAGCGGTCGAGAGTTGGCGGCGCGACATGACGCGATCGGATGATGCATGGCGCGCACTGGACGCGCGGCTGCTCGCAATCGAAACGGATGCGCGTGCCATTGCGCTGTCGATGGAATTCGATTTCCTGCTGGATCCGCAGAGAAAGCTGCTCGCAATCGGGTATCGCGCAGTTGATGGGGCGCTCGATCCGAGCTGTTACGACTTATTGGCCTCAGAGGCGCGTTTGGCCAGCTTTTTCGCCATCGCGAAAAATGACGTGCCGACCCGCCATTGGTTCCGGCTCGGTCGCGAGGTAACTTCGGTCGGGTATGGAGCGGCGCTCATTTCGTGGTCCGGATCCATGTTCGAATACCTGATGCCCTCGCTCGTCATGCGGGCTCCGGCTGGAAGCCTCCTGGAGCAAACCAGCCGATTGATCGTACGTCGACAAATGAGTTATGGCCGGTCGCTCGGCATTCCGTGGGGCATCTCCGAGTCCGCCTACAGCGCGCGCGACCTCGAGTTCACGTATCAATACTCGAACTTCGGGGTTCCAGGCCTCGGGCTGAAGCGTGGATTGAGCGAGAACGTCGTCGTCGCGCCGTACGCGACGGCGCTCGCGGCAATGGTCGACCCGTCGGCGGCTGCGCGTAATTTCGAGCGGCTCGCAGCGATCGGTGCGTGCGGCCGATATGGCTTCTACGAGGCACTTGATTACACGCGATCCCGGCTTCCAGAGGGCGCCGATGTCGTCATTGTTCGCGCATTCATGGCGCATCACCAGGGTATGACGATCGTGGCGATCGCCAACGTGCTGTTTGACGGCCGGATGCGCGCGCGCTTCCACGGCGAGCCGAGCGTACGCGCGACCGAGCTGCTGCTGCAGGAGCGTACGCCGCGCGATGTGTCGATTGCTCACCCCAGAGCCGAGGAGCTTGCCGACGCCGCGCGGGTCGACGACGAACAATCTCCCGAAGTACGACGGCTGCACGGCGTGGACGACGCGACTCCGCAGACGCATCTTTTGTCGAACGGACGCTACGCAGTCATGGTCACGAGTGCGGGCTCCGGCTACAGCCGATGGCAGAATCTGGGATTGACACGCTGGCGCGAAGATGTGACGCGCGATGACGCCGGCAGCTACATCTTTTTGCGCGATATCGCGGACGGCGCCGTCTGGTCCGCGGGCTTTCAGCCGATCGGCGTCGAACCCGACGGTTATCAAGCGACCTTCACCGAGGATCGCGCCGAAATCATCCGTACCGACGGCGTGTTCACCACGACGCTGCAGGTGGTGGTATCGCCCGAGGTGGATGCGGAAGTGCGCTGCGTATCGATTGCGAACACCGGCGGCGGATCCCGGGACGTCGACGTCACCTCGTACAGTGAACTCGTGCTGGCGCCGCCCGCCGCCGACTCGGCGCATCCGGCGTTCTCCAAGATGTTCGTGCAAACGGAGTACGTCGCCAAGAGCTCGTTGTTGCTCGCGACGCGGCGGCGGCGCGACCCGAAGGAGCCGGAGATTTGGGTTTCGCATCATGCGGTGGTGGAGGGCGAGACACTGGGACCGCCGGAATTCGAGACCGATCGAGCGCGCTTTCTGGGTCGAGGGCACGAAATTCACGATCCCGTTGCGGTCATGGATGGCCGGCGGCTGTCGAATTCCGTGGGTACGGTCCTCGATCCCATCTTCTCGTTGCGCTACCGCGTGCGCATCGCGCCGGGCGCAACGGCGCGCCTTTCGTTCTGGACGGCGGCGACGTCCTCCCGCGCCGCTGCCTTGGAACTGTACGACAAACACCATGAAAGTAATGCGTTTGTGCGGGCTGCGACGCTGGCGTGGACCCAGGGGCAGGTGCAGCTGCATCATCTGGGCGTTACGGCCGGAGAGGCGATTCTATTTCAGCAGATCGCCGGTCATGTGATCTACGCGGACGCGGCCATGCGCCCCTCCTCGGAGGAAATTCGACGGGGCGCCGGCACTGCCGCGGCGCTTTGGGCCCAAAGCATCTCCGGCGACCTGCCGATCGTACTGTTGAGAATCGATCAGCTGGAAGATATCGCCGTCGTCCGGCAGTTGCTGCGGGCGCACGAGTACTGGCAGCTCAAGCAACTTGCCGTCGATTTGGTCATTTTGAATGAACGAGGGTCCTCCTACGTGCAGGACTTGCAGGTGGCGCTGGAGACCTTGGTGCGCATGAGTCAATCGCGACCGAGGATCGGCAATGACGGAGCCAAGGGCTCGGTGTTCGTGCTGCGCACGGATTTGCTGCCTGCACAAACGCGTACCGTGCTGTCGTCGGCCGCGCGCGTGGTGTTCGTCGGGCAACGCGGCAGCCTTGCCGAGCAGCTCGAGCGACGCGCGAAGCCCGTGAGCCTTGCCCGCGGCACCCGGTTCATCGCGGATGGACCCGAAGTACTGCCGCGCTCGGCGGAGCCGGCGGAATTGGAGTTCTTCAACGGCGTGGGCGGATTCTCCGCCGACGGGCGCGAGTACGTGACCAGCCTCACCGCCGAACAACCGACGCCGGCGCCGTGGATCAACGTCATCGCCAATCCGCAATTCGGCTTTCAGGTCGCGGTTGAAGGCGGCGGTTATACCTGGTCGGTCAACAGCCGCGAAAATCAACTGAGCCAGTGGAGCAATGATCCGGTGATCGACCGACCGGGCGAAGTGCTGTATGTGCGCGACGAAGAGTCGGGCGTGCTTTGGGGGCCGACGGTCTCGCCGGTGCGCGACACGACGGCACCCTACCGCGTTCGACATGGTCAGGGGTACAGCCGTTTCGAACATAGCGCCCATGACATTTCGCTCGAGCTCGTGAGCTTCGTGCCGCCGGTCGATCCGGTCAAGATTTGTCGCCTGACCGTGGGCAACCTGTCGAACCGGCGGCGGCGGCTGTCGGTGACGGCATATGTGGAATGGGTGCTCGGTACGACACGCGCCGCATCGGCACCGCATATCGTCACCGAGATGGACCCGCACACGGGCGCGATGTTCGCACGCAACGCGTGGAACGCGGTGTTCGGCTCGCGCGTGGCCTTCGCCGATCTTGCCGGTCGGCAAACACAATGGACCGCAGACAGGCGGGAGTTTTTGGGGCGCCATGGAAGACTCGAAAGTCCGGCCGCGCTTGCCTCCAGGACGCCGCTGTCGAGGCGGGTCGGCGCCGGGCTCGACCCCTGCTGCGCCTTGCAGGCGCCGCTCACGCTTGAAGCGAATGAAACGGCCGAAATCGTCTTCTTGCTGGGCGAAGCAGGCTCGGCCGGAGAGGCGCAAGCGCTGCTGTTGCGTTATCGATCGGCGAACCTGGACACCGAATTGCAGTTGGTCATCGACCGATGGGATGAAGTTCTGGGCGCGGTTCAGGTGAAGACTCCCGATCGGTCGATGGACATCATGCTCAATCGATGGTTGCTATATCAGACGCTCAGCTGCCGGATCTGGGCGCGCTCCGCGTTCTATCAGGCGAGCGGTGCATACGGCTTTCGCGACCAGCTGCAGGACGGCATGGCGATCGCGATTGCCAAACCAGCCATCACCCGCGAGCATCTGCTGCGGGCCGCAGGGCGCCAGTTTCCGCAAGGCGACGTACAGCATTGGTGGCTGCCGCCCACGGGGCAGGGAGTGCGCACCCGCATCGCCGACGATCGAATCTGGCTTGCGTACGCGACGGCTCATTATCTCACTGTCACCGGAGATGCATCCGTTCTGGAGGAAAGCGTCGCCTTCATCGACGGTGCCGCGCTACGGGACGGTGAGCACGACGCCTTCTTCGAGCCCTTGAGGGCCGAACAGACCGCGAGCCTTTTCGAGCACTGCGCGCGCGGTCTCGATGACGGTCTTGCCACCGGCCAGCACGGCCTGCCGCTCTTCGGCACCGGCGACTGGAACGACGGCATGAGCCGCGTCGGCGAGCAGGGACGCGGCGAGAGCGTATGGCTCGGCTGGTTCTTGCACGCGACTCTGGCGGCCTTCGCAGCGGTGGCGAATTCGCGCAACGAAACGCTGCGCGCGGCGCGATGGCTCGCGCATGCGGCGGCGCTGCGTGAGTCGCTCGAGCGTAACGCCTGGGATGGCGCGTGGTATCGACGCGGGTATTTCGACGATGGTTCCCCGTTGGGGTCGGCGGACAGCGATGAGTGCCGAATCGATTCGATTGCCCAGTCATGGGCGGTGATTTCCGGTGCGGCGGATCCCATCCGTGCCGCACAGGCGATGGCTGCGGTCGATGAACGGCTGA
>Ga0316628_100002070_pt1 | contig 14633 bp, 9 predicted proteins | sample OWC_Aug_M2_C1_D5_FD_207648 | JGI IMG/M metagenome (GOLD analysis project Ga0316628, IMG submission 207648) | Wetland soil microbial communities from Old Woman Creek delta, Ohio, United States - OWC_Aug_M2_C1_D5_C | ecosystem: Environmental > Terrestrial > Soil > Wetlands | place: USA: Ohio... | reverse complement strand
CGACGCCGCCGCGGTCGAACGGACGCAGCTTCTCGTCGCGGGCGATCGTGGCCACGAGGCGCGCGTAGAGCACGTCGTTGTCCGGCGTGCGTTCGACCTCGTCCTCGAAGTCGACGGCGACCTTGAATAGCGCGCGAAAGTCCGGGTCGAGCGCGTCGAGAAGGTAGAACAGGCGGCGCTCGCCCATGAGGACGACCTTGACGTCGGTGGGCACGGGCTCGGGCTCGAGCGAGACGGTCGACGCGAAGCCGAGCGCCATGCTGAGCGATTCGATGCGCACCTGCTTGGCGAACAGCGCGCGCTTCAGGCCGTCCCAGGCATAGGGCGCCACGAGCAGGTTGTGGACGTCGAGCAGCAGGTAGCCCCCGCTCGCGCGATGGAGCGCGCCCGGCTTGATGTGGTTGAAGTCGGTGACGAGCGCGCCGAACTGCGCGACGTGCTCGTGGCGGCCGACGAGGTTCTCGTAGGTGGGGTGGTCCTCGAAGACGACGGGGGCCCCCTTCGTCTCGGTGTGATCGACCAGCACGTTGACCTGATAGCGGCGAAAGCGGTCGCCGTGATCGAAGAGCGCGATGGCGGTCGGCTCCTCGCGCTTGATGAACTCGTCCGCGTTCTCGAGCACGTCCTGCTGGATCGCGGCGAGGTGGGAGACGATCGTCGGCATGTCGGCCCATTTCGCCTTCGCGTCGTCGAGCAGGTGGCCGACGGCGGCCATCAGGGTCTCGCGAATGAGCGTCTTCAGCTTCCGGCGGACCTCCTGCTCCCAGCGCGGGAGCTTCTCGAGGAGGGCGCGCAGGTCCTGGCTCAGGGCGGCCATGTCGTGCTCGAAGTGAGCGCGCTCGTTCTCGGGGAGTTTGGCGAAGTCGTCCGGTTCGAGGACCTCGCCGTTCTTCACGGGCGCGAGGGCGAAGCCGAGGGGCGTGTGGACCAGCGCGACGCTGCTTGCCTCGGCGCGCGCCTTGAGCTCGCCGAAGGCGCTCTCCTGCTGGTTCTTCAGCTCCTCTTCGAGCGACTCCTTGCGCGCGCGAAACTCGTCGGACTCGAGCGCTCCCGGGATCGCGATCTGGAGGTCGTCCACGAGCTGCTCGAGGTCCTTGCGGAGCTGCTTGCCCTTGCCGGCCGGCAGGCGCAGCGCGCGCGGTCTGTTGGGCCGCGCGAAATCGTGGACGTAGCAGAGGTCCTCGGGCACGGGCTCCTTCGCGGCGCGCTGCTCGAGCACCGCGCGCACGGCCGTGTACTTGCCGGCGCCGGCGCGTCCCATGGCGTAGAGGTTGTAACCCTCGTGGTGGATCCCGACGCCGAACTGGAGCGCCGCGACCGCGCGCTGTTGGCCGACGCGCTCGGAGAGCGGCTCGAGCTCGCCGGTCGACTCGAACGAGAAGCGCTCGGGATCGCACCGGGTGCATAGGTCGTCCCATGCGAGCGCGAGCGGGGGGCGGACAGGTTGATCCATGGTTTGGGTATCGAGCATTCCCCGTACCGAGTCCCTGCACGGCGCCTCATGCGCTCCTGCGCGGGCGCGGCGCTTGCGCCTGTCCGCAGCAGATGCCGAGACGGGCGGGCATGTCGGATGCAACCGAATGCAACCATGAGCCACAAACAGCTCCTGTTTCACGCCGCGGCGCGCGAGAAGATCCTGCACGGGGCGAGCGCGCTCACCGACGCGGTGCGAGTCACCCTGGGTCCCAAGTCGAAGAGCGTGCTCATCGGCAGGAAGTGGGGCTCGCCCATCGTCTGCAACGACGGCGTCACCATCGCCAAGGAGTTCGATCTGAAGGACGCGGAGGAGAACCTCGGCGCGCAGGTCATCCGTCAGGCGGCCGAGCGCACCGGCGACGCCGTGGGCGACGGGACCACCACCTCGACCATCCTCGCGCACGCAATCTTCGCCGACGGCCTGCGCAACGTTGCGGCCGGCGCGAGCGCGATCGACCTCAAGCGCGGCCTGGACCGAGGCCTGCGCGTCGCGGTCGACACGATCCGCGCGCTCTCGAGGCCGGTCTCGAGCCGGAAGGAGAAGGTGCAGATCGCGACCATCTCGGCGCACAACGATCCTGCGATCGGCGAGATCGTCGGCGACGCGGTCGAGAAGGTCGGCTCCGAGGGCGTCATCACCGTCGAGGAAGCGAAGGGCACCGAGACGAGCGTCGAGGTCGTACAAGGCATGATGTTCGATCGAGGCTACCTATCGCCCTACTTCGTGACCGACCCCAACCGGATGGAGTGCGTGATGGTCGATCCGGTCGTCCTCGTGCACGACAAGCGCATCGGCGCAATGAAGGATCTCTTGCCAGTGCTCGAGCACGTGGCCAAGGAGGGACGCAGCCTGGTGCTGATCGCCGAGGAGGTCGAGGGCGACGCGCTCGCGACGCTCGTCGTCAACAAGATCCGCGGGACGCTCTCGTGCGTCGCGGTGAAGGCGCCTGGCTTCGGCGACCGGCGCAAGGCCATGCTGGAGGACATCGCGGTCCTCACCGGTGCCAGCGTCGTCTCGGAGGAGACGGGGCTCAAGCTCGAGCACGTCCAGCCGGAGCACCTCGGACGCTGCAGCCGCGTCGTGGTCCGGCAGGACGACACGACCATCGTCGGCGGACAGGGCGACAAGCGAAGCATCGAGGGGCGCATCGGCCAGCTGCGCAAGTTGATCGAGGAGTCCAAGAGCGACTACGACCGCGAAAAGCTCGAGGAGCGGCTCGCGAAGCTCGTCGGCGGCGTGGCGGTCGTCCGCGTGGGCGCGCCGTCCGAGGCCGAGCTCAAGACCCGCAAGGAGGGCTTCGAGGACGCGATCAGCGCGACGAAGGCCGCCGTCGCCGAGGGGATCGTCCCGGGCGCCGGCTTGACCTTGATCCGCGCGGCCGACGCCGTGCTCGCCGAGGAGGGCAAGTGCGACGGCGACGAGCGGAGCGGCCTCCGTGTGTTGCGCCTCGCGCTCGAGGCGCCCACGCGGCAGCTCGCCGAGAACTCGGGAGTGGACGCCGGTGTGGTGGTCGATCGCATGCGCAGCGGCAAGGGCGCCTTCGGCTTCGACGCGGGACGCGGCGTCTACGGCGACCTGGTCGAGTTCGGCATCATCGATCCGACCAAGGTCGTGCGTATCGCACTCGAGAACGCGGTCTCGGTCGCGAGCGTGCTGCTCCTGACGGAGGCCACGATGACCGACATCCCGGAGCCGCAGCCGAAGGTGGAGGGGCAAGTGCCCTTCGAGACATGAGCCTCGTCGACGAACTCCGCCGGCCCGCAGCTTGGAACGCCCCGGAGACCGCCTCCGTGGAGCTGCTCGAGACGCACATCTCGTGGGTCTTCTTGCTCGAGCGTGACGTGTTCAAGGTCAAGAAGCCCGTCAACCTCGGCTTCTTGGATTTCCGCGCGCTCGAAGACCGCAAGGCCGCGTGCGACGCCGAGGTGACGCTCAACGCGCGCCTTGCGCCGGACGTCTACCACGGCGTCGTGGCGCTTCGCCGGCAGGCCGACGGGAGCGTGGGGCTCGGCGGCGACCGGGCGATCGTCGAGTGGGCGGTCCACATGGCGCGCCTGCCGGACGAGCGGCGCGCCGACTTCATGCTCGCCGCGAACCAGCTCACCGCCGCTCACGTCGACGCGCTCGCCGATCGCCTGGCGGCCTTCCACGCGCTCGTGCGCTGCGACGGGGAGACGGCGCGCTTCGGGAAGCCGGGTGCCATCGCCGTCAACGTGCAGGAAAACTTCCAGCAGACGCGCGACGTCATGAACCGCTACGTGAGCGCGGCCGAGGCCGCCGAGATCGTGCGCTGGCAGACGCGCTTCCTCCACGATCACGAGCGGCTCTTCGCGGAGCGCATCGCCGCGGGCCGCGTGCGCGACGGGCACGGCGATCTGCGCCTCGAGCACGCCTACTTCGTCGAAGAGCGCTCGCCGCTCCTCGTCGACTGCATCGAGTTCAACGAGCGCTTCCGCTTCGCCGACGTCTGCGCCGACGTCGCCTTCCTCTCGATGGACCTCGCGAGCCACGGCCGCGTGGACCTCGCCGAGCGCTTCCTCGCGCGCTACGCCCAGCAGGCGAACGATTTCGACCTCTACGCGCTGGTCGACTTCTACGAGAGCTACCGGGCCTTCGTTCGCGGCAAGATCGCCACCATGGTGGGCGACGCGGCCGGCGCTCGCCGGCACTTCTTGCTCGCGCTCGCGGCGGACCGGCGCTCCCTTTTGGCGCCGGTGCTCGTCGCCGTCGGCGGGATCATCGCCTCGGGCAAGAGCACGATCGCCGAGCACGTCGCACGCGAGCTGAGCGCGCCGATCGTCGACGCCGATCGCACGCGCAAGGCCATGCTCGGCGTCGAGGCGACGAAGCCGATCGACGAGCGCGCGTGGAAGGGCGCCTACGACCCGGACTTCACCGAGAAGGTCTACGCCGAGGTGCTCCGCCGCGCGGAGATCGTCCTCGCGAGCGGGCGGCCGGTCGTGCTCGACGCCTCGTTCCGGTCGCCCACGATGCGGGCGGCGGCGCGCGCGCTCGCGCGGCGCTACGGCGCCCCGTTTCGATTCGTCGAGTGCCGCGCCGAAGTCGAGGTGTGCCGCTCGCGCCTGGTGACGAGGGCGCGCGAGCGCGGCGTATCGGACGGTCGCCTCGAGATCTTCGATGCCTTCCGCCAGCGCTTCGAGAAGGTGGTCGAGCTCTCGCCGATCGAGCACGTCGTGCTCGACACCTCGCGGCCGATCGAGGACAGTCTCCGCGCGCTGCGAGCGCGGATCGCCACCTGGCCACACGGCTTCGTGGCCTGAGAGTCAGGCGCGGCCGTAGAGCCTCTTGAGCTCGACCTTGGCCTGCTCGAGCGTTCGCCTGCGCTCGGGCGACAGGTTGGCGCCCGCTCGGTTGATGTAGAAGACCAGCATCGACAGGGCCGACCTGTAGGGCGCGGCCTTGCGACGCGTGCTCCGGTCGGCGGAGCGCTTGAGCGATCGCGCGATGCGCGCGGGGTCGTCCCACGTGAAGACCCCCGGGTCGAGCTCGAGGGCGTTGCTGGTCTCGGTGACGTGCTGGGACCAGCGCCTCGTCGTTGGCGTGCTCATCGGCATGACTTGTGGACGAAGGCAACACCGATACCGCGCAAGTGTGGCAATCGGCCCGCGAGAGATGCGCGCCTCGAGGAGCTCGACGCGGAGCGACGGCCCGGAGATCGATGGCCGGCCGGTGGGTCGAATGGCACGCCAGATGCTGCCATTTCAGTCAGACAGAAAAGAGAAGAAAGGAGGTTTCGTCATGGCCAACATCGCAGTCAGCAAGGAGGCCCCGAGGACGGTGCCTTCTATCTGGGATCCGTTCCGTGCGATGCGGGACCTGATGGGTTGGGATCCATTCCGTGAAATGGTCCCGTCGGTTCCGTCGGTGTCGGCTCTCGTCCCGTCGTTCGAAGTGTCGTTCGACGTGAAGGAGACGCCAGAGTCTTACGTGTTCCGTGCCGATGTGCCGGGCGTCAAGGAGTCCGACCTGTCGGTGACGCTTACTGGCAGCCGGCTGAACGTCAGCGGCAAGCGCGAGGCTGAGCGCAAGGAGTCGAGCGACACGTATTACTGCTACGAGCGCTCGTACGGCGACTTCAGCCGAACCTTCACGCTGCCCGAAGGCGTGGACGCGAACACCGTTCATGCCGACCTCAAGGACGGCGTGCTCACCGTGTCCATCATGAAGAACGCGTCGTCGCAGGCGAAGCGAATCGCCATCAAGTCGGCGGCGCAGAAGTCCTGACGGACGCGGCTCGAGCGGTCTCCTCGCGATCTCTCGCGAGGAGACCGCATCATCCTCAGGCGTGTCACCCTCAGGCTTGGAGTCCACCATGCAAGTCGAAGAGCTGATGAACCGCGACGTTTCGACGTGCCAACGCGACCACACGCTCGACTGCACCGTACGCATCATGTCGGAGCAGGACTGCGGCATCGTCCCCATCGTGGACGAGCTGTCGCGGGTGGTCGGCGTGATCACCGATCGGGACGTCTGCCTCGCTGCATACACCCAGGGCCGCCCCATCCAGGAGATCCCCGCCTGGAGCGTCATGTCGAGACACGTGCACAGTTGCCGCGCCGACGACCCGATCGAGCGGGCCGAACAGATCATGCGTGAAAACCGCGTCCGCCGCCTCCCGGTGACGGACAGAGGCGGCCGCCTCCTCGGCCTGCTCTCGCTGAGCGACATCGCTCGCCACCTGCGCCTCGTCGGGGTGCCCACGACCAAAGGGCTCGACCCGATGGAGATCTCGCTGACGCTCGAGGCCGTGTCCAAGCCGCACCCCCACATGACCACGCACGTGCCCGAACACCTGGCGACGCGGTAAGCGCCATGGATCTGATTCGTCGGTTCGGGTCGCTGCGGCTCGGTGACGTCGGGGCGGTAGGCGGCAAGAACGCCTCGCTCGGAGAGCTGATCGCCGGGCTCGCGCCGCTCGGCGTGCGCATACCGGACGGGTTCGCGACCACGGCGGCCGCCTATCGCGGCTTCCTGCAGTCGGCGGGCCTCGAGCGACCGCTCCGCGAGGTTCTGCGCGACGTCCGCAAGGCCGACGTGGAGGACCTGGCGCGCCGGAGCGCCCAGGCGCGCGACCTCGTCGTGGCGGCCGCTCTCCCGAAGGAGCTCGAGGCGGCGATCGTGGAGCACTACCGCTCGCTCTCTCGCAAGTATGGCGAGGAGGAGACGGACGTGGCGGTGCGATCGTCCGCCACGGCAGAGGATCTGCCCGGGGCGAGCTTCGCGGGCGCGCAGGAGTCCTTCCTCAACGTCCGCGGAGCGCGGTTCGTCGTCGACGCCGTGAAGCGCTGCTTCGCCAGCCTCTTCACGGCCCGCGCGATCGCCTACCGCGAGGACATGGGGTTCGATCACTTCCGCGTCGCGCTGAGCGTCGGCGTCCAGAAGATGGTCCGCTCGGACCTCGCGAGCTCGGGCGTCATCTTCACGCTCGACACCGAGACCGGCCACCGCGGGGTGATCGAGGTGACCGCGAGCTTCGGTCTCGGAGAGAGCGTCGTGCAAGGTCGAGTGCTGCCGGACCAGTTCTGGGTTCACAAGCCCACGCTCGCCGCAGGCTTCGCTCCGCTCATCCGGAAGAAGCTGGGTACGAAGGAAGTGAAGCTGATCTACGACTTCGAGGGCCACAAGCAGGTCAAGAACGTGCGCGTCTCCGAGCAGGAGCGTGCGCGCTGGTCGCTGAGCGACGACGACGTGATGACCCTCGCGCGCTGGGCAGCGGCGATCGAGGTGCACTACACGAAGACGTACGGCAAGGACACGCCGATGGACATCGAGTGGGCCAAGGATGGCCGCACCGGCGAGCTCTTCATCGTGCAGGCACGGCCCGAGACGGTCCACGCGCAGCGCCGTGCGGGGACGATGCGGCTGTTCTCGCTCCGCGAGAAGGGAAAGGCGCTCGCCTCCGGCCTCGCGGTCGGAGAGGGGATCGCGTCGGGCAAGGTCCACCTCATCGAGAGCGCGCGGCAGATCGCCGACTTCGCGGCCGGCGAGGTGCTCGTCACGAGCACGACCGATCCGGACTGGGAGCCGATCATGAAGATCGCCTCCGCGATCGTGACGGACCGCGGGGGCCGCACGTCGCACGCGGCCATCGTCGCGCGCGAGCTCGGCATCCCCGCCATCGTGGGCGCGGGCGACGCGGCGCGTACGCTGCGCGGCGGCGCGACCGTCACCGTCTCGTGCGCCGAGGGCGAGGCCGGCCACGTCTACGAGGGCGCGTTGCCCTTCGACGTGCAGGAGATCGACTCGTCGCGGCTGCCGCGACCGCGCACGCAGATGATGCTCAACGTCGGGAACCCGGAGCAGGCCTTCAAGCTCGCGCTCTTGCCGAGCGACGGCGTCGGCCTCGCGCGCATGGAGTTCATCTTCGCGAGCTGGGTCGGCGTCCACCCGCTGGCGCTCACTCGCTACGCCTCGCTGACGCCCGAAGTGCAACGAGAGGTCGACCGCGTGACCGCGGGCTACCCGGACAAAGCCACGTACATGGTCGAGCGCCTCGCGGAGGGCATCGCCACGATCGCGGCGGCGTTCTACCCGCGGCCCGTCATCCTGCGCTTCAGCGACTTCAAGACCAACGAGTACTCGAAGCTCGTCGGCGGCGCGGGCTTCGAGCCGGCCGAGGAGAACCCGATGCTCGGATGGCGGGGCGCGAGCCGCTACTACCATCCCGGGTACAAGGAGGGCTTCTTGCTCGAGTGCGCCGCGGTAGCGCGCGTTCGCAAGGTGTTCGGCCTCGGCAACCTCAAGCTGATGATCCCCTTCTGCCGCACGCCGGAGGAGGGCCGGAAGGTGCTCGACACGATGCGCGAGGGCGGCCTGGTGCGCGGCGAGGGAGACCTCGAGGTCTACGTGATGGCCGAGATCCCCTCGAATATCCTGCTCGCGGATCGCTTCGCAGAGGACTTCGACGGCTTCTCCATCGGCTCCAACGACCTCACGCAGCTCACGCTCGGCGTGGACCGCGACGGAGCGACGGTCGCGCCGCTGTTCGACGAGCGCAACGAGGCCGTGAAGTGGTCCTGCGCGCACCTCATCGAGCGGGCGCACGCGGCGGGGCGCAAGGTGGGGATCTGCGGCCAGGCCCCGTCCGACTACCCGGACTTCGCCGCGTTCCTCGTCGAGCGAGGCATCGACTCCATCAGCCTGAGCCCCGACGCGCTCGTCCGGACGCTGCGCAGCGTCGCGGACGTGGAAGCGAAGCTCAGAGGTTGAGCTTCTCGCGGATGACCGCGCCGGTGTCGTTCCAGCCGGTGAGCAGGACGTAGTCCACGCCGAAGAGGCTCTGCTTCACGTAGATGTCGTACAGGCGCAGCGTGGAGCTGCCGATGGCCATCGTGGAGGTGGCGGTGCAGGTCCCGTCGGCCGCGCGGGCGGTGCGGATCGTCACGGGGCGATCGGGCAGCGCGCGAAGGACCATGCGCACCTGGTCCCCCTCCACGGCTTGACTCGCGATGCCGTAGGCGCGCTGCTCGCGATCGAGGAGCGGCTCGGTCGCATCGGGACTGCGCTCGAGCATCCGCCAGTACGGCTTGACGGGTGCGGCGCCGGCGGGCGCGCAAGCGCTGTCGACCTCGACGGCGTAGTGGACCTGGTTCTTGTTGCTGCTCTTGGAGATCGAGAACGCGCTCGGGATCTCGCCGGCGGGGACGGCCGCGGCCGCGACGCTCGCGGCGCCGAGGGCCGCAGCGGCGACGAGGACGCCCGCGAGGGCTCGTTTGGACTTGCTCATCATCGATGATGCAAGCTGGCCACGGCCGGCACCCGGGACAAGCTCGGCCGCGGGCGATTGCGACACGGTGCAACCCAAGAGCCTCGCGCGCGTTTCAGCCGCTGCCGCGCTAGAGCCTCTCGAGCCCGACGAGGACCCAGCCGCGCAGCGTCCCGAGATCGTAGAAGTGCGCGCGCAGCCGCGTCTTGGCGCCGCCTTGCTCGAGCCGGACGACGTCCAGCGTGGCGTAGCGATCGGTCGAGTCGTCGGCGGCTGCCGCGGCCGCGAAGTGCGCCGGCAGCACCACGCAGAGCCGCCCGCCCGGTTGCGGTTCGACCAGGGCCGGCTGCGGGGCGCGCGCGAGCGTCGGGCCTTCTCGCACCTCCGTCGAGTACGCGACACGCGCCGGCGGCGAGATCCCAGTGGCGATCGCGAGGTCGACGCCGCACAGGCGATCCGGGCCGGCCATCGAGAGCTCCGCGAGCGGCGAGCTCTTGGCGAACGCGGCACGGAGGATCTTCTCGCGGCGCGCCATGAGCACCTCGACGAGCCGAGCTTCCTCGATGGGCCGGCTCAGCCTCCCCGCTCGGACGGCTGCGCGGACGTCCTCGAGGCCGAGCCGCGCGATGCGTCGAGCCATCCACCCGAGATCCGAGGGCTGGGCGCGCGCCCACCGGACGAGCGGCGTCTGCGGCGCGAAGCCGTAAGGGTCGAACGCCGCGACGTCGTTCATCGTCCCGAGGTCCGCGTACACGGGATCGACGTGGACCTCGTCCCACGGCCTGCGGATCAGGCCGAACGTGATCGAGTCGGCCATGATGACCGGGAGGTTCGAGACGGTCGAGAAGCCGAGGCGAGGCTCCCGTTGCCGAGTGCGGCCCGACGTGCCGCCCAGCGAATCGCTGAAATCGAGGAAGTAGTGGACGACGTAGCCCGCGCCCGGCGGAGCGCCGCGCGCTGCGACGTACGCGTCGTACGAGTTGAGGCCGCGCGAATCCCAGTGGTCGACCCACGCCGCGAGGAAGCGCTCGCCGCGCAGCTCGCGCCGGTCCTCGTGAGGGATCACGTCGTTGGGATCGTCGGCGCGCGTGCCTTCCGTGCGCCACGTGCCCACGCCCTCGCCGTCGATGAATCGGCTCGCGCTGAGGCGGAAGGCGCCGCTCGAGTCCCGCGTCGCGCTCGCCAGCGTACTCGTGAGCAGGTCCAGGGTGAGTGGATAGCGGCGCCCGGTGTCACGGATCTCGACGGAGTCCGGGGCCAGCCGAAGGTCCTTCGATTCGACGTAGATGACCTGGTTGCAGGGGGCGTTGAAGCCGCTCGCCCAGTACAGGCGCGAGACGATCGCGTCGGCCGCGGTGCTGATCTCCGGCTGCTCGTACCGTGCGAGACCGTCCATCTTCGCGACGTACTTCTGTCCGCGGGCATCCTTCACGACGAAGCCGGGAGTCGTCCCTCCGACCAACGAGCTCTTCACCGTGAGCGGGAGGACCGGCCCGCCGTCGGGGCACGGGCCGCGTTCGACCTCTGCGGAGGTCACCATGCGGTTGGTGAACCACGTCGAGTCCGGCACCTCGTCGAGGGAGTTCACGTTGCGCGATTCGCCGCTCGTCTCTGCGAGAAATGCACGCGAGAGCGGCCGCATCAAGGTCATGTCGATCGTGTTGGCGTAGTCCGACTCCTCGTCCTTGACCGGAGCGTGCGAGAGAGGCTTGTCGTCGGCGTCACGAAGCACGGGGCCGCGCAGGGCGAAGCGCGACGTCCCGCCGCAACCCGCGGTGAGCAGCACCGTGAGCAGACCGAGGGCGCGCATCCGCCGCCAGAGCGTCGTCCGGCTCATGCCGAGCATCGTGGCGGCCTGCACGCGATCGCCGCTCGCCTGCTCCAGCGCGCGGCGGATACGCATCGCCTCGTCCATGTCCTCGATCGGTATGGGTGAAGGAATCGCCGAGACCTTGACGCTCTCCCGCAGCGCGAGCGGCTCGACCTCGGACGGCAGCTCGTCCGCCCCCAGCACCGGCCCTTGACCGGTGGCGAACGCCGCCTCGATGGCGACCAGAAGCTCTCTCACGTTGCCTGGCCAGGAGTGCTGCTCGAGGCGCGCGCTCGCGTTCGGGGCGACGCGCTCGATGCGGCGGCGCCCGCGCTCGTTCATCTCGGCGACGAACTTTTCGAGCAGCAGCGCGACGTCGCCTCGCCGGGCACGCAGCGGCGGCAGGTGGAGCGTGACCGCGCCGAGCCGATAGAACAGGTCGGCTCGGAAGCGCCCGTGAGCGACCTGGGTATGCAGAGGGACGTGAGCCGCGGCGATGACGCGCGGGGCCACCAGCTTCGGGGGCCCGCCGTCCAGCGGCGTGATCACGCCGCTCTCCAGCGCGCGCAGCAGCTCCGCCTGCACGTCGTGCCGGAGCTCGCCGACGTCGTCCAGAAAGAGGGTTCCCTCGTGCTTGCTGTCCGCCTCGAGCTGGCGCTCGAGGATCTCGGGGGTCGCGCTCGCGCAGGCGAGCGTGCGGAACGGCGCCGCGTGGCGCGACGACATGGCGTGAATCGCCTCGGCGAGCGAGCTCTTGCCCGTGCCCATCTCGCCTTCGATCAAGACGCACGCGTCGGACGACGCCACCCGCTCCGCGAGGCGAAAGACGTGCTTCATCGTCACGTCGCGCGTCCACATCCCGTGGAAGCGCTCCGGAGTCGCGTCGGCGGCGACGGTCTCTTCCGACAGCCGGAGGATCCATCCGTGGGGCCTTCCCAGCGCGCGGAGCGGAGCGGCGCGAAGGCGGAGGATGCGCTCCGCTCCGTCGATCTTGAAGCGCGGGAGCGTGGCGACGACCGGCTTGCCGGCGGCGAGCGCCTCGGCCAGCGGGCGTTCGACGGCGTCGCCGCAGAGCAGCTTGACGGCGTGCACGCCGGCGGCCACACGCACCCCGAGCAGCCGCTGCGCCATCGGCGTCGCCATCACCACCCGCAGCGACGGGTCGAGAACGAGCACGCCGCCGCCCATCGCCTCGAGCGCGCTCTCGCAGAGCTTCCTATGGTCCTCGTTCATCTACAGGCCCTCCGTCGTCGCGAGGTACACGCCCACGCTCTGGACATCGAACGCCTCGTCGAAGCGCGAGGTCCCCAGCGCGAAGACGAGCTCGAGCGGCGTCCTGTCGGTTCGCCGCGTACGAAAGCCGACGCCCATGGACGTGGTGAGGGCGCCCAGATTGAAGTCGCCGAAGTCGTGAGAGAAGACGTTGCCCACGCTGAGGATCCACTGCATGTCGATGAAGTAAGCGATCGGGTAGCGGTAGCGGACCTCGGCCATGAGCGCGCTCTCGCCGCGAAATCGGCCCCAGTGGAAGCCGAAGTGATTCGACCAGCCGAGCATCGGCTGCTCGGTGAAGGGGACGGGCCGCTGGCCCAGAGCGAACGTGTCCGCGAAGCGTCCGCGCAGCGAGAGCACTCGATCCGGGCGGGAGACCTCGATGGCGCCCTCGGCGTCGACCAGCGTGCTCAGGAAGCTGCGCTCCGAGTCTTGGACGTCGCGCGCGTAGGACGCGTTGCCGACGACGCGGAAGCCACCGCTCTGGTCGCGCACGATGCGCGAGTCGAGCCGCAGATCGAGCGCGACCGTGGCCAGGCCGATCTCTTCACCGAGGCCCGGGATCAGCGTCGGCCAAAACCGCGACTGGATCGACGGCAGGTTGGAGCTGCCCCCGGTCGAGACGTCGCGGAAGCCGCCGGACAGCTCGAGGTGGGCGTTGTCCCGGTAGTCGTACGCGGCGAACGCGAAGCCTTCCCCGAGCGTCTCCGAGTAGTAGGTCTGATCGGCTTCCTTCGAGCTCGGCCCGAGGCCGTAGAACGTGAGGTCCTGCCGCGTGAAGAACATGCCGCGCGCGCCGACGCTCACCGGGCTCTTGCCGATCTGCCAGCTGTCGCGTGCCTTGAACCGCCATCCCTCGAAGGCGCTGGTCTCGGCCGAGCCGCTGATCTCGTGCCCGCGCACGAGGAAGTTTCGCCACCTGGCTTCGACTCCGACGACCAGGAAGTTGATGGAGTCGAGGGCCAGCGTCGGAGCCCAGTGGATGTCGGGGGTGGGGTTGAAGACGTGGTCGAGGATCGGAAGGACATGGTTGCGATCCATCCACGCCGCGCCAGCGACGCTGGGCACGCGAAGGACGTACTCGCTGAAGAGGTACAGCGGGAAGAACAGCACGCGCGGGATCCAGCTCAGCACTTCGTCCGCGGTGGCGAAGCTGGTTCGCCCTCGGAACCGAGACGGATCGCGCCGCTGGTCGGACGTGAGGCTCGTCGCGGGCGTCGCCTGATCCGCCGCGCCTGCGCCGGCGTCTGCGCTCCGAGGCGTGTCGTCGGCGTGGGAGCTCGACGCGGCCGAGGCGACCGCGAGCGTCAACAGTGCGAGGGCCAGACGGGAGCGCAAGGGAACAAGGCAACTTTCCGCACGTTGCGTACCAGGCAGAAGCGCAGGGCGAAGGCGCCCACTTCCGTTCGAATCCGCGGCTCTGGCCGTAGCGGGACCGCAGCGTTTGCGGACCTACGCCGTCCGTGCGCTCCTCGTGATTTCGCCTTGCGCTCGGCCGGTCAGGGCCGACATTGCCAGTATGCTCGTCGGCTCGCTTCCTCGGGAGCAGCGCGCGAAGGCCGCACTTCTTTCGTCGTGGTTCTTCGTCACCGTGGCCGTCCTCTGGCTGCTCAAGCCCGTGCGCGTGGCCTCGCTGCTGGCGCACCTCGGAGCGGCGGAGACGCCCTACGTGCGCCTCGGGAGCGTCGTCGTGGTGGGCGTGGTGGTGCTGTTCTATTCGCTCGTGGTCAACCGGCTCTCGCGCATCGCCGTCGTGCGGTGGTCGCACATCCTCTTCGCCTCGGTGCTCGTGGCCTTCTGGCTAGCCTTTCGGTGGTGGCCGGCACTCGGCGCGACGCGCGCCTTCGTCTGGGCGGTCTACATCCTGGTGGACATCTACTCGGTCGTCATGATCGAGATCTTCTGGACCTACACGAACGACATCGTCACGTCGGCCGAATCCAATACGCTCTACGCCTACATCGGCCTCGGCGGGATCCTCGGCGGCACGGTGGGCGGCGTGTTCGTCGACGTCTTCGCGCGCGGGATCGGCCCCATCAACCTGCTGCTGGTCTGCGCTGCGCTGGTGCTGGGCGCCGCGCAGCTCGGCGTGTTGACCGACCGGGTCCTGCACCCGCCGCAACGCCACCTCGCTCCCTCGCCCAAGAAGAAGAAGCGGACGCTCACGACGGCGTTCGAGGGCGCGCGGGAGGTACGGGCGAGCCGCTACCTGATGCTGATGGTCGGCGTGGTCATCGCCTACGAGATCGCGGCGACGCTGGCCGATTTCGGGGTCAACGTCGTCTTCGAGCACGAGTTCACCAACGAGGGCGACCTCGTGAAGATGTACGGGCGGCTCGGGTGGATCG
>Ga0316628_100002068_pt1 | contig 14636 bp, 11 predicted proteins | sample OWC_Aug_M2_C1_D5_FD_207648 | JGI IMG/M metagenome (GOLD analysis project Ga0316628, IMG submission 207648) | Wetland soil microbial communities from Old Woman Creek delta, Ohio, United States - OWC_Aug_M2_C1_D5_C | ecosystem: Environmental > Terrestrial > Soil > Wetlands | place: USA: Ohio... | reverse complement strand
CGGGATCTGGTTGGCGAGGCCGTGGGCGATCCAGTCGAGCGGCGCCCGCTCCCGCTTGCCGTCCCGGTACTTGTAGTCGATGATCTCCGCCTCCCCGTCCGCACCCCGGTCGATCCGGTCGACGCGACCCAGGAACGCGGGCAGCGTCCGCCCCGCCGGCACCGAAAAGCGCTGCTCCACCGCCTCGACGCGGTAAACCCCGGCGGAAGACAACCGGGCGCGCTCCCACGCGACGAAGGCGGCCGCGTCCCGGACGATCCCGAGGCACTGGATCCGGAACAGCCCGGGAAGCCCCGTCGGGTTCTCCCGGGCGAACCGGGCAAACGCCCGCGACGCCGCGGGGGCCGCGTCGCCCCACCCCTTCCCGGAGGCGGCGTCTTTCCCCAGCGATCGGAGGATGTCGTGGAGGACCGTGCCGGTCTCGGCGGGCGTCAGCGCGACCTCCTCCTCGGGCTCCTCGGCGGGGGAAAGCCCGAGGCGATACCGGAGGAGGAACCGGTAGGGGCACCGCGCCAGTTCGTCGAGCTCCGTCGCGCTCCACTGGCGCGACGTCTCCCCGGCGCCGCCGCGCGGGCCGGGGTAGAGGGCGATCCCCTCTTCCCGGTCGCGGAAGTTCGCGAGCGTCCCCGCGATCCGGCCCCACGGGACGCCGGTCCCGTCGCCTCCGGGGGGAATGCCGGCGCGCCAGGCCGCGAGCGCCTTCTCCCTCGGGCTCAACGGCCCCGGCGCCGACAGCATCGCGTCGGGGGAGCGGGGCAGCGAGAGGACGGACGCGCCCGACGCCCCGGCCCAATCCTCGGAGAAGACCCGCGGCCCCGCGAACCGGGACAGGAGGTGGAGCAGGTAGCGCGACGGCCGCTTGGCCGCCCCTTCGGCGTCCGCGCGAAGGACCGAGAAGGCGAGCCCCTCGCGGGCCGACGCGGCGGGCAGCGAGAAGAGGAGCTTCTCCTGGGCCGCGTTGCGCCGCAGGAGCGACAGCGCGTCCGGAAGGCCCGCCTGCCGCGTCAGGCGGTTCAGGGCCGCCCGGTCGTCGTCGGGCAGCAGCGGGTCCTCGTCGACCTGCGCCGGCACGGCGTCTTCGTTGACCGACAGGAAGATCACCCGATCCGCGGTTACGCCGCGCAAGGCGTAGACGTCCCCCGCGACGACGGCCCCCGGGACCCGCATCCCGCCGCTCTCCCCCACGAAGAGGCGCTGCCCGGAGAGGAACTCGGAGAACCACGCGAGCGCGTCCCGCGTCCCGGGCCACGGAACCTCCCGCTCCGGGATCCGCTCCACGTCGGCAAGGATCGATAACAGCGCGGACAGGGCGCGGCGGTCGCGCTCGGCCTCGGGGCCGCCGTCGTCGATGAACCGGAAGTCGGCCGTCACCAGGTCGCGCAGCGCCCTGGCCAGGCCGCCGTAGCCGTTCGCGCGGGCAACCGGCCGCAGCGACGCCCTCAGCGCGCGGACCTCGGCGGCAAGAATGGCGAGCTGGGCCTCCTCGGCCTTCCTTTCCTCCGACCCGTCGTCGTCCGGGTCGCGCGGCCGCCGCCGCCGCACCAGCCGCGTCTCCCAATCCTTCCCCGACACGATGAGGCGCTCCCGGCTCATCACGTCCCACAGGTCGGGGCGCGGAAGAGGCTCGCCCCCCCTTTCGTCCGAGGACGGACGACGGTAGGGGGAGGTGAGGATGTCGACCACCTGGCGCCGCGGGAAGTCGAGCGCCGCCGCCTCGATCATCTGGACGAGCAGCCGGACCGGGGGGATCGAGGACAGGGGCACCGCGAGCCGCTCGACCGTGCGGATGCCGTACTCCGCCGCCATCCGCTCCCACGCCGACACGGCCGCCTCGTCGAACCGGCGGGCGACGAGGAGAATCTCTTCGTCCGGCCGGGCGTCGCGCCACTCCCGGACCTGCCGCGCCGCGAGCCGCATCTCGCCATCCTCGTGCGGGGCGGACAGGACCGGAAACGGCACGGGGCTCTTCTCGCCCGGGGGACCGGGTGAGAAGATCTCCCGGCGCACGGCGGCGATTTCCGGCGCCGCCTCGCCCGCGAGATGTTCGACATTTCCCTCGAACGCGCGCGAGAGCCGGTCCCAGGCAAGTGCGGCATATCCGAACGCGGGCGAGAGCGATCCCTCCGCGCCGAAGAGGCCGGGAAAGTAAACCTCCTCCAGGAGCCCGCTCTCGAGGAGCGCCGTCACGAGAGTCCACTGGAGGCGGGTGAAATCGTAGAAACCGTAGAGGGACACCCGGAACGGGTAGCCCGGCTGCTCGAACCCCGCCACCGCCTCCTGGAAAATCCGGCGCCGCGTCATCCCGCCCATCGCCCGGACCTTGCGCTCCGCCGCCGCGGCCAGGCGCCGCCACTCGGCGAAACGCGCCGCCTTGCGCGCGTCGCCCCGCGCCCGCGCCTCCCGTTCGGCGTTGCGGAGCGCCTCGTCGCCGAGCCACCCCTCGTCGAGGTCGGCGAGCGTCCGGGCCAGGGCCGGGACGAATCCGGGCTTGCCGGCGATGGCCGCGAAGCCGCCTTCCCCGCCGGCGTACACCTCCCCCGCGGCGCCGGCCAGCGCTGCCGCCATCTGGACCGGGGGAAGCTCCCGCGGGAACAGTCCCCGGTGCTTGAGGAGCCGGAGGGCGAAATCATAGAGGGTCATGATCGCGGAGCCGGCGAGGCACCCGTCCCACCGCGCGGCCAGCCGCCGCAACAGGTGCTCCCTCAGTTCGTTGGAAGGGACGAGGAGGACGCGCGCGTCCCGGCGGGACCCGCGGAACATCTCCGGCAGGAAAGACAGGAGCTTCTCTTCGAGGGCCGGGAAGGGACCGGCGTAAAGGCGCGACACCTGCCCGGCGCGGTCTTCCGTCATCGGCCTATTGTAATCGTTCCGAAGCCGACGGAGAATGGCGTGGAGAGAGGACGCCCATGTCCGAAACGCCCGCCAAGTCGAAGACGCGCAGCCAGTTCGCCCCGGTCGCCGCCAACTACCGGCTGAGCGTGGACCACACCGACGCCGACGACCGCGAGGTCCTCATCTCCCGCCTCGCCTTCGAGCCGACGCACACCGCGCTCGACGTGGCCACCGGGGGCGGGCACACGGCAGCCGCCTTCGCACTCCGGGTCCGCCGGGTCGTCGCGTCGGACCTCACGCCGGAGATGCTCCGGGAGGCGCGCATCCTCGCCACCCAGAAGGGGCGGACGAACATCGTGTTCGTCGCCGCCGACGCCGAAGTCCTCCCGTTCCGGACGGACGCCTTCGACCGCGTCACCTGCCGCATCGCGCCGCACCACTTCCCGGACGTCTGCGCGTCAGTCGCCGAGATGGTGCGCGTCACGAAGCCGGGCGGCCTCGTGGGGATCATCGACAGCGTCGTCCCGGAAGACCCCGCGCTTGATGCGTTCATGAACGGCGTGGAGCGGGTGCGCGACCCGAGCCACGTCCGCAGCTACCGGATGGAGGAGTGGGTCAAGTTCCTCACCGATGCGGGCCTTTCCCTCCGCTATATTTCCTGCGCGTGGAAGGAACACACGTTCCCGGAATGGGTGGCGCGGACCGGCCGGCCCGATGTCGTCCGCCGCGAGGTGGAAGACACGTTCCTCCACGCCTTCCCCCGCGCGAAAGAGTTTTTCCGCGTCAAAGTGGAAAACGACCGCGTCGTCTCCTATTCCGACGAGAAGGGAATCTTCGTCGGCAGAAAATCCTGACGCTCCGGCTCCCCCGCCCGGCTTCCAGTAGAATAATAACGATGGCTCCGCAGACCGACACCACCGTCACCCGGGTCTTCGTCCCCGCCATGGACTGCCCGGACGAGGAGAAGGAGATCCGCGCCGCGCTCGGGCGCGTCCCCGGCGTCGAGGGACTGACGTTCCACCTGTTCTCCCGGCAGGTCGAGGTGCGCCACCGCGGGGAAGCCGACCGCATCCTGTCGGCGCTCAAGGCGATCGGGATGGAAGGGCACCCGGTGGACGAGTCGCTCCGCACGGCCGACATCCCGGAGGCGACGAAAAGCCCGCTGACCATGTTCTACGTCTCCGCCGCCCTCTTTTTCGCCGGCGGAATCGTGCATTTCCTCCTGCCCGCGTCTCCCTGGGACGAGCGCCTCTTCCTTTCGGCGCTGGTCGCCGGGGGGGTGCGGGTCGCGCTGCGGGGGGCGCGGGAGATCCGGAACCGGTCGCTCGGAATGAACGCCCTGATGACGATTTCCATCTCGGGCACGGCGATCCTCGGGGAGTGGGCCGAGGGGGGCGCCGTGGTCACGCTCTTCGCGCTGGCCAATTACCTCGAAGCCCGGAGCCTCGACCGGGCGCGCCGGGCCACCGCGGGGCTGTTCGCCCTCTCGCCCGAAACGGCGGTCGTCCGGGAAGGCGGCCCCGAGGGGACGGAGCGGACCGTGTCGGCCGAGGACGTGCGGGCGGGCGACATCCTCGTCATCCGCCCCGGCGAGCGCGTGCCCGTGGACGCGGCGGTCTTCAAGGGCGCCTCCGACCTCAACGAGTCCGTGCTGACCGGGGAGTCGGCCCCCGTGGACAAGAACGAGGGCGACCCGCTCTACGCGGGGACCGTCAATGGGCGCGGGCTTCTCCTGGCCACGGCCGTCCGGCCGCTCTCCGAATCGACCTTCGCCCGGATCCTGCGGCGGGTCGAGGAAGCCCAGTCGGAGAAGGCGCCCATCCAGACGTTCATGGAGCGGTTCGCCGCGTTCTACACCCCCGCGGTTCTCGCCGCCGCCGTCCTCGTGGCGATTCTCCCGCCGCTCCTGGGGCACGGCCCCCTCGGCGAGTGGTCGTACCGGGCCCTGGTCCTCCTCGTCATCGCCTGCCCCTGCGCCATCGTCCTGGCCGCCCCGGTGGCGACTGTCTCGGCCCTCACGCGGGCGACGCGGGACGGCATCCTCGTGAAGGGGGCGCACCACCTCGAGGCGCTCGGAAAGATCCGGGCCGTCGCCTTCGACAAGACGGGGACGCTGACGGGCGGGAAACTCAAGGTGACCCGGGTCCGGGCGAGGGCGGGGACAACCGAGGCGGACGTGGTCCGGCTGGCGGGGGCGGTGGAGGCCGGATCGGCCCACCCGGCCGCCGAGGCCGTGCGGCACGAGGCCAGGCGGCGGGGGATCGCCCGGGCCGCCCGGGGTACGCTCGCCCGCACCTTCGAGGTCATCGCGGGACGCGGGATCTCCGCGGAGGTGGAGGGGGAGCGCGTCTACGTCGGCAACCGGCGGCTCTTCGACGAGATGGGAAACATCCCCGCCGACATCGACGCGATGCTTGCGGCGAGCGGCAGCGGCGCGGCCACCCGCACGGTGTCCCTCGTGGGAACCTCCCGCGGCGTCGCCGGCATCCTGGAGATGGAGGACGCGATCCGGCCCGAGGCGCCGGCGGTCGTCCGGTCCCTGCGGGCGCTGGGCGTCGGGCACATCGTCATGCTCACAGGGGACCGGGCGGACGTGGCAAAAGCGGCGGGCGCGGCCGTCGGCATCGACGAGGTCCTTGCCGGGCTTCTGCCGGACGACAAGCTCCGCATGGTCCGGGAGCTGGTCGCCGCCCACGGGGCCGTCGCGATGGTGGGGGACGGCGTCAACGACGCGCCGGCCCTGGCGCTTTCCTCCGTGGGCATCGCGATGGGAGCGGCGGGCTCCCCCGCGGCCATCGAGACGGCCGACGTGGCGCTGATGGCGGAGGACCTCCGCAAGATCCCCGCGGCGATCATACTGGGACGACGGATGGTGTCGGTGGTGCGACAGAACGTGGCTTCGGCGCTTGTGATCAAGGCGGCGTTCCTCCTGGCCGCGACCGCGGGTTACGCCACCCTGTGGATGGCCGTGGCGGCCGATATGGGGACGTCCCTTCTCGTCATCTTCAACGGGCTCCGGCTCCTGTCGCGCAATGGCGCTGCGGCGCCGGAAGCCCCGTGAGCCGCAGCCGCCTGCACCGCAACGTCATCGCGCTCGGGCTCGTCAGCCTCCTCACCGACTTCTCGAGCGAGATGATCTATCCCCTGCTCCCCGTCTTCCTGACGGCGGTGCTGGGCGCGGGCCCGGCCGCCCTCGGGATCATCGAGGGGGTCGCGGAGACGACCGCGAGCCTCCTCAAGCTGTTCTCCGGCGTGTGGTCGGACCGCGTCGGCAGGAAAAAGCCGCTTGTCGTCGCCGGCTACGCGCTCTCCACCGCGGCCCGGCCCCTCGTGGGGATCGCGACGGCGTGGGGGCACGTGCTCGCCATCCGGTTCGGCGACCGGATCGGGAAGGGGGTGCGGACCTCTCCCCGCGACGCGCTGGTGGCCGCCTCCGTCGCGCCCGACGACCGCGGCCGGGCCTTCGGGCTCCAGCGGGCGATGGACCACCTCGGCGCGGTGATCGGGCCGCTGGTCGCCTTTCTTCTCCTGGCCGGCGCGGGACTCTCCTACCGGCCCGTCTTCCTGCTCTCGGTCATCCCGGGGCTCGCCGCCGTCGCCGCGCTCCTTTTCTTCGTCCGCGAGCCGGCCGGCGCCGCCCCGGCCCACGCGGGAGGGCGGCTTCGGGACGGCAGCCTGCCGCCGGCGTTCCGCCGGTACCTGCTCATCGTGTGCCTGTTCACGCTCGGCAACGCGAGCGACGCCTTCCTCATCCTGCGGGCGGTCGACGCGGGCGTTCCGGCGGCGTACGTGCCGCTGCTGTGGGGAGGGTTCAACCTCGTCAAGTCGACGCTCTCGACGCCGGCGGGGATCCTCTCGGACCGGTGGAGCCGCAAGACCCTCATCGTGGGGGGATGGCTCGTCTACGCCGCGTGCTACGGCGCCTGGGCCTTCGCGCGGGGCCCGGCGTGGGTCGTCGGGCTCTTCCTCGCGTACGGCCTGTTCGCGGCGGCGACCGAGGGGGCCGAGCGCGCGTTCGTGGCGGACTTCGTTCCCCCGGAGCGCCGCGGGACGGCCTTCGGCTGGTTCCACCTCGCCGTGGGGATCGCGGCCCTTCCGGCGAGCGTCGTTTTCGGGATCGTCTGGAGTCGCTACGGGGCGGCGGCCGCGTTCGGGATGAGCGCCTGTCTCGCGATTGCCGCGTCCGGCCTGCTCGTGGCGCTGCCCGCGCCCCGGGTCATGTCCCCCAGTGGGCTGTCGGCGAGCGGCCGGGCCCCTGGATCACCTTGAGGAGAAACGGCCGGCGGCGCCCCGGCACCTCGCCAAACCGCAGGTCGGAGAACGTCAGGATCGTCTCAGGGCCGGCGTGCGACGTCTGCACCACCGGGAAGCGGGCAAACCACAGGTAGGTCTGCACGTCGGGCAACGCTTCAACCGCCTTGACCTCCGGGACGTCCCGGCCCCGCAGGACGCGCTGCTTCCACGCCACCCGTCCCGTGAACGGATCCACGTCGCCGCGCAGGTACGTCCTGCCGTCGTCCACGAAGCCGTTCCAGGAAAGCGGCCCCGCCGGGAACGGATACCGGCCCGGCGCCTCCGGGATGGGCAGGTTGGGCAATCGCTTGAGCTCCTCGGCGGCCCACGCCTCCCCGACGAGGGGAAGCGAGGCCAGCCGCGTCCCGACGTCGATCTCGGTCAGGCGCGGCAGCGCCGCGACGGAGACCACATGGACCCCGCTTCGCTCCGCCGCCGTCCGGACCGCATCTTCGGCCCTCACGTGAAGGACCGCCGCGAATCCGATGTACATCGCCAGCGCCGCCAGGGCCGCCTGCGCCCTCGCGGGCCGGTGGTGGCGCGACAACAGGATCCCCGTCACGACGATCCCCGTGAAGACAAGGTCGACGATGAAGAGCAGGTCGAAGGAGACCCGCGCGTCCGAGAACGGCTGGAAGATCTGCGTCCCGTACGACGTGATGAGGTCGAGGGCGATGTGGGAGAGCTCGCCGACCAGCGCCAGGAGGTAGAGTTTCTTGAGGTCCTTCCACTTCCCGAACCGGTAGATGAGCAGGGCGATCAGGAGCGACGTCACCGCGACTCCCGCGAAGGAGTGGGAGATGCCCCGGTGGAAGCGGATCGCGGCGTCGCTGCCGAGCAGGCTCACGACGTGGTCGGCGTCCGGGAGGACCGATCCGAGCACGACCGCCGCAGTCGCCGCCTTGCCGCCTTTTTCGGAAGGGATGGTCCGGGCGATCAGCCACCCGGTCAGCCCATGGGTCACGGTGTCCATACGATAATTTGGCTAGTATAGCATCCCGGCGGGGTCGTTTTGTTCAGAGATAATAATCAATAACGCGAGGCGCTCCGACGCTCATATCATCGTCTTCGGATCGAGGATCCCGTCAATTTCATCATCGGCCAAAATGCGCCTTTCCTTAAGGAGATTTCGTATCGTTTTCCCGGAATGAAACGCCTCGTGGGCAAGCGCCGCGGCCCGGTCGTACCCGATCCTGACCGCCAGCGGGGTGACCATCGCAAGACTCTGCTCGATCAGCTCCTCGCACCGCTTCCGGTCGGGAACGATCCCCGCGACGCACCGCTCCGCGAGCAGCCGCGTGGCCGCCGCGAGAATCCCGATAGATTCCAGCAGGTTTTTCGCCATGACGGGGAGCATCACGTTGAGCTCGAGGACTCCCAGAGACCCGCCGACGGTCACGACGGCGTCGTTGCCGATCACCTGGGCCGCGACCTGGATCGCCGTTTCGAGGATGACCGGGTTCACCTTCCCCGGCATGATCGAGGAGCCGGGCTGAAGCGCCGGGAGGGCGATCTCGCCGATGCCGCACCGGGGCCCCGAGGACATCAGGCGCAAGTCGTGGGAGATCTTCATCACCGAGGCGGCCACGGTCTTGAGGGCCCCGCTCGCGTGGACGAGGGGGTCCTGCGCGCCCATCGCCTCGAACCGGTTCTCCGCCGGCCGGAAAGGGATCCCCGTGGACCGCGCGATCTCGGCGATCGTCCGGGCGGCGAACTCGGGGTGGGCGTTGAGTCCCGTCCCCACGGCGGTGCCGCCCAGGGGCAGCTCCTCGAGGTCGGCGAACGTCGCCCGCACGCGCCGGATCCCGTGGTCGATCTGCGACGCGTACCCCGAGAACTCCTGCCCGAGCGTGACCGGCACGGCGTCCTGGAGGTGCGTCCGTCCGATCTTGAGGATGTCGGAGAATTCCCGCGCCTTGGCCGCAAGCGCGTCCCGCAACGCCGAGAGAGCAGGCAGCAGCGCGTCCGAAAGCTCGCGCCGCGCGGCGATCCGGATCGCCGACGGGATGACGTCGTTGCTCGACTGGCACCGGTTGACGTGGTCGTTCGGATGGACGGGCGCGTTGCCCCCGAGCGGCTTGCCGAGGAGCTCGTTGGCGCGGTTGGCGAGCACCTCGTTCACGTTCATGTTGGTCGAGGTTCCCGACCCCGTCTGGAAGACGTCGACCACGAAATCGGCGTCGAATTTCCCCTCCAGCACTTCCCGCGCCGCCCGCGAGATCGCCTCCGCGAGGGGCGGATCGAGGAGACCGAGCCCCGCGTTGACCTCGGCCGCGAACCCTTTGATCATCGCCGCCGCCCGCACTACGGTGAGCGGCATCCGGACGCCGCTCACCGGGAAGTTCTCGAACGCCCGCTGCGTCTGCGCCCCGTAATAGGCCTTCGCCGGCACCCGGACCTCCCCCATCGAATCCTTTTCCGTGCGGTACCCCGACATGGGCCCCTCCCCTCCGGCCATTCGATTCCCTTCGACCGGCGCGGGTTTCCGCGGATTGCACCGGTTCCCGCCGGGCCGGGTCACGCCTCCTCGAAACGCAGCACCTCGTACTGGCCCCGCTCGGGGGAGTAGCTGAAAACCCGCCCGGTGCCGATCTCGAAGTACCACGCATGAACGTGAATCCGCCCCTCCCGCAATGCCATCTTTACGATCGGATACGTTCTTAGATTTTCGATCTGGACGAGCACGTTTTCCTCGGAGGTGATCTCCAGCCGCTCCTCCCGCGTGAGGTGGGGGTAATTGGCCGCGACGATCGCCAGTGTCCGCTCCCCGTTTTTCAGCCACTCCCCGATGTGGGGAGTGCCGGCATAGTGGGCCCTGTCCCTGTAAAGCGCCTTGATCGCGCCGCAATCGGAGTGGCCGCAGACGATGATGTCTTTCACGTGCAGGTGCTCGACCGCGTACTCCACCGCCGCCGCCACGCCGGTCCCGTCGAGGGGATTTTCCGAGAACGGGGGCACGAAATTCCCCATGTTCTTGACGATGAACAGGTCGCCGGGCCGGCTGTGGGTGATCACGTTGGCGACGACCCGGGAGTCGCAGCAGGTGATGAACAGCGCCTCCGGCGCCTGGCCGTGCTCGGCGAGCCTCTCGAACAAATCCCTGTTTTCGCTGAAGTATTGGTTGTGGAACCTGTGGATGCCCGCCAGAAGTTTCCTCATGGTCCCCTCCCGCGCGCGCGGATTTGCTGCTCATATTACCGGGAAACGTCCCCGCCTCAAACGGAATTTCTTTTTGGCGCAAGGCGCTTGACGTACGTCAATGCGCCCCGCGGCCGAGCCGCATAATGTGGATTCCGCAGCCAACTCCCGACAGGAGGCTTGAGGGATGACGCGAAAAGTTGCCTATTGGATCCTGCTGCTCGGAACGGTCTCCTCGGCGATCGTGTTCCTTGTCGCGACGTGGGACACGCACCGGCAGGTGGCCGTTCTCTCCAACGCGGACAAGCTCTCCGACCGGGTGGTGGCGGGGAAAGCGGCGTTCCAGAAGTACAACTGCAACGACTGTCACACGATCCTCGGATTCGGCGCCTACTACGCCCCCGACCTCACCCGGGTCGTGCAGCGGATCGGGGAGGACGGGATCCGGTTCCGCGTGCTGAAGCCCGAGGAGGCATTTGCCAACTCGTGGCGGAAGATGCCCAACGTCCACGCCTCCGACGCCGAGGTCGAGGACATGATCGCCTTCTTCAAGTGGGTGGGCGACATCAACAACAACGACTGGCCGCCGCAGGACAGCAAAAAGCGTCTCTCCCGCGGGGAACAGGCGATGGTCGCCTCCGCGGGCGTGTCGCCCGGCGCCGCGGTCTTCCAGACGAAGGGGTGCATGAATTGCCATTCCCTCCACGGGACCGGGGGGACCTTCGGCCCGGCCCTCGATACCATCGGGCGGACGCTCTCGATGGAGCAGATCGAGCATTACGTGCAGGACCCGAAAAGCGTGAACCCCAAGGCGAAGATGCCGCCGCAGAAGGAGCTGTCCCAGCGGGAGCTCGAAGAAGTGGCCAAGTTCCTCTCCAGTCTGAAGTAAGGAGGACACGATGGAATACAAGTCCCAGAAGATCGCGTACTGGTATTTCGCCGCGGCGCTCCCGCTGTTCCTGCTCCAGATCCTGCTCGGGCTCTACCTCGCCTATAGCTACACGTTCACGGTGCCCCAGTCGATCGTGAACGTCTTCCCGTTCGCCACGGCGCGGGAGATGCACACCAACCTCCTCGTCCTGTGGATGCTCCTCGGATTCATGGGGGGCACGTACTACATCGTCCCCGAGGAGACGAAATCCGAAATCTACTCGGAAAAGCTCGCCTGGCTGCAGCTCGGCGCCCTCGTCGTGATCGGAGTCGCCGCGCTCGTCGGCTTTCTCTTCGGGTGGACGAAGGGACGGCCGCTCCTCGAGATCCCGCCGCCCCTGAACTATTTCGTCGTCGTCGGGGCCCTCATCTTCCTGTTCAACGTGGGGATGACGATGATCAAGGCAAACCGGTGGACCGCCATCCAGGGGACGCTCCTGGGCGGCCTCGTCTTCCTCGCGGTCCTCTACCTGTTCGGGATCCCCTTCTACAAGAATCTCGTCATCGACTGGTATTACTGGTGGTGGGTCATCCATCTTTGGGTGGAGGGGGCCTGGGAACTCGTGACCGCGGCCATCTTCGCGTTCATCCTGATGCGCCTGACGGGCGTCGAGCGCGAGGTCGTCGAAAAGTGGCTCTACGTGGAGATCGGGCTCTTCCTCTTCACGGGGATCGCGGGCACCGGGCACCATTACTACTGGATCGGCGCGCCCCGATACTGGCTCTGGGTCGGCGGCGTCTTCTCCGCCCTCGAGCCGCTGCCGATTCTCCTGATGCTCATCGACACGATGCAGCACGTCAAGCACCGGCAGACGAAGATCGTCAACCGCCTCACCTGGACGTACGCCGTCGGGTGCGCCGTCCTCCACATGATCGGGGCCGGCGTGTGGGGCTTCCTCCACACCCTGCCGCAGATCAATTACTACACTCACGGATCCCAGGTGACCGTCTCGCACGGCCACCTCGCCTTCTTCGGGGCGTATGCGCTGCTCAACCTCATGGTCTTTTACTACGCGATGCCCAGAATACGGGGGATCGAGGTGTACGACGATACCCGCGGCAAGTACGGGTTCTGGATCATGTGCTGCGCCATGATGCTGATGGGGCTTTTCTTCGGCGTGGCGGGCGTCATCCAGTCGTACCTGGAAAGGGCGCTCGGGCTCGGGTTCATGACCGCCCAGTCGTACATGCGGCTGTGGATGGGGGCGGTCTTCTTCGTGGGACTCAGCTTCCTGGCGGGAGTCCTGATCACCGTGACGGATCTGCTGACGATCCGCCCGGCAAAGGTGGAGGCCTAGATGGATCGTTACACCAAAGGGTTCGTCGTCGCATCGCTCGTCTACTTTCTCCTCGCCGCCGTGCTGGGGACCTGGATGGGGTCCGCGGAGACGGCCGGCTGGGTCCGGTTCGCGCACGTGCATTTCAACCTGCTGGGGTTCATGTGCATGATGATCTACGGGGTGGGGTACTTCATCCTCCCCCGTTTCAACGGCCGGACGCTGCGCTGGCCGTCGCTCGTGCCGCTCCACTTCTGGGCGGCGAACATCGGGCTCATCGGGATGGTCGCAACCGCCCCGGAGCGGCCGTCGACGGGGTTCGCCCTGTTCGCGGGGCTTTCGGTCGTCTCCGTGGCGATGTTCGTCGTCAACCTCGGGGCGACGATGCTTCTCGAGCCGGCGCAGGAGGCGGACGAGGAGGCCGGGGCCGCGCCGCCGCGGGAGGCGCCCGCGGCGAAGCGGGAGCGGGTTGACATCGACGCGGACACGCGGGTGGGGGAGATTCTCACCCGCTGGCCGCAGACCGTCGAGGTCTTCGTCGCGAGCGGATTCGGCTCCCTCGCGAACCCGGAGCACCGGGAGCAGGTCAAGCAGATCCCGATCACGCTCCGGATGGCGTGCCAGCGCCACAACGTGGACCTGCAGCCGATGATCGCGCGGCTCGTCGCCGCGGCGGGCGGGGAACCGGCCGCCCCGGCGGCCGCGGGCGCGCGGACCTCCGGCCCCGCCCGGAAAGGCGGCCTCGAACGGGGCGAGCCGATCCGGCCGGACAATATTCTCGGCGACATCCTGGCGGTCTACCCGGAGACGGTCAAGGTCTTCCGGAAATATTACGGCGAGGGGTGCTTCTCGTGCCCGGGCCAGGCGACCGAGAGCGTCACGCAGAGCGCCATGATGCACAACATCAAGGAACGGGAGATCCTGGCGGACCTGAACCGGGCGGCGGGGTTCTGACCATGATCGAGAGGATGCAGGAGCTGCTCGAGGCGGAGCGCGCCGGGGTGAAGTGCCTCGTCCCCCTGGCCGACGAGGCGGGCGAGGGAGAGAAGAAGGACCTCCTCGTCCGGCTGCGCAATGACGAGGGGCGGTTCTGCGCCGGGCTCGTCGGACTCATCGCCGCGCGGGGCGCCGTCCCGCACCAGCGGGTCGGCGCCTTCGCCGAGAAGGTTCTCGCGCTCCCGACCGAGGCGCAGCGCCTTGCGCTCCTTATCAAGGGACAGGCGTGGGTCGTCCGCAAGATCGACGAGATTCCCGCCGGCGCGATGACCGCCGACGAGAAGGCGTTCTTCGCCGACATGCGGGAGGCCCACGTCGTCAACATCGAGGCGGTCCGCCGGCTCGCACCCTAGCCCTGGCCCGAACGCGGCGGCCCGCCGGCGCCCGAAAGGCCCCCCGGCGAGCCCGTGCGACGGATGCTTACCGCGGCGCGGGGGTCGGGTTGAATTCGATCACGTCCGCCGTGACAACGATCTTCGGGAGCGAGAACAGCAACAGCCAGATCGTCGACCGGTCTTCGGTCTGGTTCGCCAGGGCGATCGACCGCCCTTCGAGAGGCTGCTTGACGTCGTCGTACAGGTCATTCTTCGCGTCGGCGTATTTCGGCGTGGTGATCGGGATGAAGCCGAGCAGGTTGAACCCGTAACTCGAACCTCGCGCGCCCGCCTTGACGATCTTGTAGTTGGCTTCCCTCAGCGTGACGCCCGCGTCCGTGCTCTGCTGCATGCGGCCCGTGTGCGCGCTCCCGCACCCGCAGACAAACAGGATCGCGAGGACGCTTAAGAGTTTCTTGGGGACCATGGACACCTCCGTGGACCTTCGCAGGACGAGTTAACGGTCGCCGCTTCGGACGGCCCGAAGCTCCGGGATACATTTTCTCTTTCGGAGGTATACATCATCCGGCATCGGGTTGCCAAGCACTTCGTGCCACCCGCGTGCCTCCCGGGCGCCGGTGCAACGGCCGGCTGCCCGGCTTCCAGGAAATCGCCGCCCGTGCGCGGCGTTTGAACAAGTCAAACCCGCAGTTTCGCGTCGGCAGTTCCCCGCCGGACGCACTCCGCGAGGCCGTGGGCGGCCGAAAGGTGCCGCCGTGACCGCGTCACCCCCCCCGGGCCCGCGGGATTCCTGTAAAATGGGTCGACGCGACGCGACGCGTTTCAATCTCCGGGG
>Ga0316628_100002067_pt1 | contig 14637 bp, 10 predicted proteins | sample OWC_Aug_M2_C1_D5_FD_207648 | JGI IMG/M metagenome (GOLD analysis project Ga0316628, IMG submission 207648) | Wetland soil microbial communities from Old Woman Creek delta, Ohio, United States - OWC_Aug_M2_C1_D5_C | ecosystem: Environmental > Terrestrial > Soil > Wetlands | place: USA: Ohio... | reverse complement strand
TTTGCCAATATCAACGGCTATGTCCACTCGCACCGCTTTGCCGCGGCGAATACGGCCGTGCCGACCTCGTACGGAGACGAGCGGCAGGTCGGCGAGGTAGAGAATTTCTTGAGAGGCGCGGTGACGGCGGACATCTTCGCTCTTGCCGAGGAGCCCCCGGAAGCTCCCGCCGGCGTCGAAGCCATGAGAGCGGGCGCGGAAGGGCCGCAACTCGCCAGTACGTTCGCGGTGGGCGAAGAGTCCGCTTCGGGGCTCGCGGGAGTGGGCGTCCGGGGTCTCGCTCCCGTCAAGCTCATGGCGCCGCTGGGCCGGGTCAAGGCGCAGGTTCGCCGCGGGGATACGGTGCGCGTGGAAGTGGTGGTGCGCACCCGGCGCGTTGGCCACTTCTTCCCGGGCGGTACCGTCGACGCCTTCGACTGCTGGCTGGAGCTGCAGGCGCGCGACAGCAAAGGCCGCGTCATCTTCTGGAGCGGCAAAGTGGAGGACGACGGGCACGGTCCTGTCGAGCCCGGTGCGCATTTCTACCGCTCGCTCCAGCTCGACGGGCACGGCAATCCCATCAACAAGCGCAACGCCTGGGCGACGCGCGCGGTGATGTACGCGCGGCTGATTCCACCCGGCGCGGCGGATACGGCCCATTTCCGGTTGAAAGTTCCCGAAAATTGCGGCGATTCGATCACTCTGACGGCCAAGCTCAATTACCGCAAGTTCTCCTGGTGGAACACGCAGTGGGCTTTCGCGGGCATTCCTGACCCCGCGGATACGGAAGGCCAGGTCACCAAGCATTACGACGACCGGCGCTGGATTTTCAAGGGCAGCCTCGCGGACGTTTCGGCGAAATACAAACGGATTCCCGACGTGCCGATTGTGGTGATGTCGGAAGCCACCCAAACCGTCCCGGTGGTGGCGAAGAATCAGCCGCCCTTCAAGGAAACGCTGGCGCTCGATCCCGCCGACCGCGAGCGCTGGAACGACTACGGCATCGGCCTGTTGCTGCAAGGCGATTTGAAGGGCGCGGAGCAGGCGTTTCTGAGAGTGACGAAACTCGAACCCGTTTACGCGGACGGCTGGGTGAATGTGGCGCGCGCGCGGGTGCAGGAAGGAAACACGGAGGCCGCGAAGCCGTTTGTGCAGAAGGCCATCGAGATCAATCCGCGCCTGGCGAGCGCGCACTACTACTACGGGCTGGCACTCAAAGCCGACGGGAAATATCCGGAGGCGTACGAAGAGTTCGCCAAGGCCTCAGCACGCTACCCGCGCGACCGCGTGGTGCGCAACCAGATGGGACGCATGCTCTTTCTGCAGCGCAAGTATCGCGAGGCCGTCGAGGAATTTGGCAAAACTCTCGCCGTGGACCCCGAGGATCTGGAAGCGCACTACAACCTGATGCTCTGCTATCGCGGCCTGAGCAACGACGCGCTCTCCGACCGCGAAGAGAAGCTCTATTTGCGTTTCAAGGCGGATGAAAGCTCGCGTGCCATCACCGGGCCCTTCAAGCTGACGAACCCGCAGGACAACAACGAGGCGCAGCCCATTCACGAGCACATGTCGGTGCCGCTGGGAGTCCCCGAGCGGGCTACCCAGTATGCTGCGAGTCAGCCGCACAAGCGCCAGCCCGCGGTGGCCCAAGGTGCGAGCCGGGGGAAACCTGAGCGAACATTTTGGGAAATCGTCTATGGAGGTGCAGCCTCCCGGTGAAAAGCCTTCGCTCGCCAATCATCGTTCTCGTTGCAGCGTCGGCGACCATGGCCCTGGCCGCCGATCGCAAGACTCCCGCGCCGCCGGCGTCCAAGGCGAAGCCCACTAGGACGGCTCCGGCGACGAGCCCGCGCTTTGTGGACATCACTCGTCAGGCGGGCATCCGCTTCGTGCACAACACCGGAGCATTCGGGAAGAAGTTCCTACCGGAGACTATGGGTCCGGGTTGCGCCTTCGTTGATTACGACAATGATGGAAACCCCGACATCCTGCTCATCAACGGCTCCGACTTTGCCGGCCACAAAGCGAAGCGCACGACGCTGAAGCTCTATCACAACAACGGGAATGGGACTTTTAGCGACGTGACAGTACGCGCTCACCTGAACGTGGAACTGTACGGCATGGGCGCGGCCATCGGCGATTATGACAACGACGGCTGGGACGACATCTACATCACCGCCCTCGGCGAGTCGCGCCTCTTTCACAACGAGCACAACGGCACCTTCAAGGATGTGACGAAGACTTCCGGCGCCAACAACACCGGCTACGGTGCCAGCGCCGCCTGGGTGGATTACGATAAGGACGGCAAGCTCGACCTCTTCGTCACCAACTACGTGAAGTGGTCAGAGAAGGGTGATCTCTACTGCACGCTCGACGGACGCAACAAGTCCTACTGCACTCCCGAGGCTTACAAGGGCGACACCTGCCGGCTTTACCACAGCGTGGGCGGCGGCCACTTCGAAGACGTCACGCAGAAATCCGGCATCTACGATCCCACCGCGAAGTCCCTCGGCGTGGCGATCATTGATTATGACCAGGACGGCTGGCCGGACCTCGCCGTCGCCAACGATACCGAGCGCAACAAGCTCTACCGGAACAACCACAACGGTACGTTTACCGAGCAGGGTGTACAAGCGGGCATCGCCTTCAGCGAAGACGGCATCGCGCGCGGCGCCATGGGCATCGACCAGGGCGACTTCGACCACTCCGGCTACCCTTCGCTGGCCATCGGCAATTTTTCCAATCAGATGCTCGGCCTTTACCACAACGAGGGCAACCGGTTCTTCATCGACGTCGCGCCCTCGTCGAGCATCGGGCGCGCCAGCCTCCTCTCGTTGAGCTTCGGCCTCTTCTTTTTCGATTACGATCTCGATGGCCTCGAAGACCTCTTCGTCGCCAACGGCCACATCGAGCCCGACATCGCCCGCATCCAGCCACAAGTCACTTACACTCAGACCCCGATGGTCTTCCGGAATGAGGGCGGGAGCCACTTCGAGCAAGTTGGCAAGCAGCTCGGCTTCACGCGCCGGATGGTGGCGCGCGGCGCCGCTCACGCCGACATCGACAACGATGGCCGGCTGGATATTCTGCTCACCACCAACGGTGGCCCCGCCTATCTCTACCGGAACACCGTGGAGACTTCCAACAACGCCATCCGTATCAAGACCGTCGGCACGCGCTCGAACCGCGACGGCATTGGCGCGGTTGTGAAGGTGAACGGCTCGAATTGGCAGATGGTCCGCTCCGGCTCGAGCTATTGCTCGCAAAGCGAACTGACGCTTACCTTTGGTTTGGGGAAAGCCCCGCAGGCGAACACCGTGGAAATTACCTGGCCCAGCGGCCAGAAGGACATGCTCCGCAACCTCAACGCCAATGCCACCTACACCGTCGAAGAAGGTGGCAAGATCCTCGCCAGCCGACCCTTCAAGTAGAAGCAACTCGCCTGGAGAATTGCTTCCCGTTACGCAGCCACGGTTTTGCGAGGCGATTCCATCATGGCGCCGGCAATGAGGGCGGCCAGGCCGAGTCCCTGAAAGATGATCTCCGGCTGCACCTTGAGGTGGACGAGGCCGGTGATGGGTGGGCGCATGTAAACCATCCCCTCGATGGTGCCGGGCGCGGCGCCTGCGGCAGACCAGAAGGCAAACACAAGGTACACACTCGCGATCCAGAGGAAGCGCCTGCCGAAGGGCCAGGTTTTCAGCGTGTCGAAGAGCGGATAGAGAACCGCAGCCATGAGCACTCCGCGCAGGATTTGAGCGGGGAGAAACCATGTCATGACGTGCGCCCAAAGATTGAACTCGGCCTCGGTGCGCATGAACGTGGCAAAGATGGGATTCGGGCCGGTGTAAAAGTCCTTGGTGAGGAACTGATAGAAGATCGCTCCCGCCACAAAGTAGGTTGTGACATGAGCAGCAACGACCTTAGCGCTGAAAATGGAGTATCGACGCACGTTCATCGGAACCCTCCTTCGGCAGGTCTGAGATCAAGCCACGGGAGTAACAGCCACCCTTTCGTGGTGGAGGGCCGCGCCGGCCAGAAATGAGGGAGCTACTCTTGGCGCGTCACGTCCGTGGCGAGCCAGAATCGGCCCGGCTCGAGGCCGGCGCGCAGGGCAAGCTCATGGACGAGAAGCTGGATGTAAACGCTGTCCACGAGCGTCCCGAGGCCCAGCGGCACGGGCTCGAAGCGCACCAGGCGGACGTTGGTGAAGTCTTCAAAGGGCTGATCACCGATCAGCAGCGCGCGGCCGCCGTTGGTGCGGATATCGTCGGCGAGCTTGAGGAGGAGTTTTGCCGTCTTTCCCTGCCGGGCAAAGACGATGTAACGGTGGGCGGAGTTGATGATTTCGACGGGCCCGTGGCGGAACTGCCCGGCGCCCATGGGCTCGGCACCAAGGCGCACGACCTCCTTGAACATCAGCGCGCCCTGGAAAGCCGAGGCGAGGTCCGCGCCCCGCGCAAGGAGCGCGACGTAGGGGGGCTGGCCGAAGAATTCCGCTGCCGGCGGAATCAGAACCTCCGCCCGGTCGAGCAACTTCTCTGCTTCGTCGATCGCTTCCTTCAGCGCCTGCGTCAATCCGCGCGGCGGCTTGCCCGCAATCGCATACGCCAGGTACATCAACACCGCGACGGCGCAGGTATAGGTCTTGGTGCTCACGGTCGTCTGACGGCCGGACATCATGGGCAGCAGCAGGTTTCCACGTCGCGCCAGCGTGCTGTTCTCGACGTTGGCCACCGCCACCAGCTTGACCTGCGCAGGCAAGCTTTCGAGCAGGCGCAGGATTTCTATCGTCTCGCCCGATTGCGAGACCGCCACCAGCAGCGTGTCCGGTCCGAGGAGCTTCTGGTGGAAGTGCAGCAACTCGGCAGTCTCCCAGACGACAGAACGAATTCCCAGCGAAGAGAGAAACACCTGTGCCGGGTACGCCGCGAAGAGCGACGAGCCCATGCCGGTGAAAACCACCGTGGGCGGCCAGACGGACACCAGTTTGCGCACCGCCTTGGTGGGAATTGCCCCCGGGCTCGTGTAGTACTTGCGCAACCCGGACAGGGCGGCGGGCTGCTGGTAGATTTCCTCCATCAGACGGGTCATAAGTGTCGAGCGGGCCTGGGCGCCGCCTTGCTCCCGCAGTCTCCGGGGAGGATTCTAGCATTTCCGGGGCGGTCGGCGGGCAATTCCCATCAGCCGCAAGGAGCCGGTTCTCCGCTGGCGTAGCATTCACTCCCGCTTGGCGATACGATAAAGAGCTGCGGGTCCGACCCGCGCCATGCTCGCAGCGAGGTACTTTCCACCATGAGAATCCTGTCCAGTAGATTTCTTCTCTCCGCCAGTCTGGGGGTGCTGATACTCGGTTCTGGCGCGTTGGCGCGCGACCGCGTGCAGGCAGTGGTGGGAACGCCCAACAACCAGTGCGTGGTCGCCAACACCTACCCGGAATACCGGGTGGACGGCAAGCCGTTTTTCGAGCACGCCTCGGCATTCTTCTACCACCGCATTCCGCGCGACCGCTGGGCGGAGGAATTGGTGCGGCTGAAGTCGATGGGCATCAATACCATCGACCTCTATTCCATCTGGAACTGGCACCAGCCCGAGGAAGATGTCCTGGATTTCGACGGCCACACCAACCCGCGGCGCGACCTGAAATACCTTCTGCACCTCATCGAAATCATGGGCTTCAAGCTCACCTTGCGTCCGGGCCCATTCTTCTGCAGCGAGTGGCGGAACGGGGGCTATCCGGACTGGCTGCTGCGCCGTCCGGAATATCACATGTCCGAGCAGGCGATCCTGGAGGGCCGCTATCCGCGCCTCTCGGCTTTGCAGTACGACAAGTCCGAGGAGGCGGCCAAAGAATGGTTGGACAACGAGACCCACCTGCGTGCCACGCGGGAATGGTATCGCCACGTTCTGAGCCTCGTGAATCCGCTGCTCGCCGACAAGGGCGGCCCGCTCCTCAACATCCAGATCGACGACGACCAGGCCATCGGCCGCGAGAATTACAACGGCCCGGAATTCTGGAAGTACATGGACTTGCTGCGCCGAGATGCCAAGGAAGCCACGCACGATGCCCACATTCCTTACTACCTGAACGGCGCCGATATGCGCGTGAACGCCGAGGCTAATACGGTTCTTCCGGAGCCCTTCTGGAACACGGGACAGGACTACCAGATGTCCGGCGAAGGCGGCGCTTCAACCGTCTACGAGGCGGCGAAGAACAAGTTCCTGGTCGACATCCTGAAGACGGAACCGCTCTTCGTGCCCCGGATCATCGAATTCCAGGCGGGGTGGCTGCTCGATGAGAAGGACACTTACGCGCGGCCCACGGACCCCTCAAACACCCTGATGGCGTCGCGGGTGATGTTCCAGAACGGCCTCAAAGGGCTCAACTACTACCCGGCGAACGACACGCTGTATCCGGCGGGCTACGAGGCGCAGTGGGGAAACTACTTCTATGGCTGGGAGGCCGCAGTCAACTATGCGGACCGGGAAACCGGGAGGGCGGTTTACGTGCGCCGCAACGGGAGGCTGATCGTCGGGATGGGACCGCTGCTGGGCGCCACGCATTTCCTCGCGGACGCCGGCCTGGTCTATCCCATGGGCACGTTTCCCCAGGAAGACCTGACACCGGAGGAAGCCAACGCTGTCGCCGACCTCGCCGGTCGCGTCCTCTGGTCCGGCGTGTACGACCACTACAATCTCGAACTCGTGGATCCGGATCACACTCCTGCGGACGACTTCCTGCGCTATTCGGTTCTCCTGCTTCCCAACCTGGTGGGAAGCAAAGAAGAGGAGAAGCGCTTCCCCCACCTCGAACACTACTCGGAGAAGGCCCAGAGGACGATCGCCGACTACGTCTCGGGGGGCGGGACGCTGATCGTGTTCCCTTCGCTCCCCAAGGGAAAAGTCTTCGACGACCTCTTCTCGCCGCTCGGCGAGGCGCGACTGCAAGCCCGTGACAGCAAGCTGCAATTCGCGGATGGGACGACGGCCTACGCGCTCGGCTCCCGCGCCGTCCTGACGCTCCCCAAGAAGCCCCACGTCACCGTCCAGGTCTTTGCGCGCGACGCGCGGGGCGGGGTCGTCGGCGCGAGCTTCCATCAAGGGCGCGGCCGGGTGCTGTATTTTGGCGCGGACTTCTCCCGCTGGTCGGCGCCGCCGGGGACCCTGCTCTCCTTCGACACAGGCGGCGTGGCGGGCGCACGCGACTATTCCGAAGAGGTTCAGAATACCGCGCGGTCGGCGCTCCGCGAGCTGATGAAGGAGGCGGAGGTCGCACGCCACGTCTACCCGGAGATGGAAACCACGAAAGCGCGCGACCTGGGTCTCTACGTCACCGAGCTCGTGGCGGATGCGTCCCAGGACAGCGAGCAGAAACGGTTCGGCTTTGTCGGCGTCACCAACTTTGAGGTCACGGAGGCGCGGTCAGCGGAAATCGTCCTCACCGATCCGCGCGCGAGCGCTGCGGCGTCAGGCGAGGGGACGCTTCGCCTGCCGCGGCTGACGCTGCCGCCGCGTGAGTCGCTGATGCTGCCGGTCCGTCTTCCGCTCCGGGCTGCCGCCACGGAGATGGCGCCGGGCCTTGAGCCTGAGGACGAGATCTACTACGCCACCGCGGAGCTATCGCGCGTGGGCTACGATGGCGCGACGCTGCGGCTCGAGTTCACGGCGCCCGCGGATGGCGAAGTGGCGCTCCGCCTCGCCACGCGCCCGCACTCGGCCCGGATCGACGGAGCCGATGCGGCGGTTCAGGAAGACGCGCCGCGCGGGCTCTACATTGTAAAGATTCCCAAGGGTGAAGCGCCGCATTTCCTGCGCACCGTTGACCTGGCCTGCCCGCGGGAAGGCCCTCGCGTCGTGATCGATCCGCGCACGCCGTGGACCGCCGGGGAGACGCGCGCCGTCCGGATGCGCGTGGAAAATCCGCGGATCACACCACTGGAAGGGAATCTGGATTTCGTAGCGGGCGGCCTCTATCGGCCGGACAATCCGCCACTTTCGGTGCATATCCCCCCGCGGTCGTCTCGCCAGCTCAGTTTCCCGGTGGAAATTCCGCGCGACGCGGCGAACGGCCAGCCCGCAGACCTTGTCGCCAGCTTGCAGGAAAAGGGCTCCGCGACCGGCTGGTCGTGGCGGTCGCAGGTTGTGATTCACCGCCCCTTTGAGTACGCACTCAGCCCCCTCGAGACGTTCCCGCTCCGCGAAGACCAGGCGATTTCGATCGTCCACCCGACCTTGGCCAGCCTGAAGCTTCCCGGTGAGGGCGTGTTTCACCTCCACGTCAAAAACTGGCTTGAACACGAACAAGTCGTGACGCTCTCCGCCGAGGGTGAGGAGATCAACGTGACGCCACGGTCGGCGCAACTGGTGATCCCGGCCGGTGGCGAGGTCAACGTGGAACTGCATGCCGCGCCGGTCGGAGGCTCGGGGCTCTACCGTTTTGACGTCCGCCTGCACGCCGGCGACTATCAGGCAAAAGAAGGCGTGGCGATCGCCTCGGTCCGCGAGGGCGAGGCGGTGGCCTACGCGTTTGATTATGACCGCGACGGGTTCGACGACGTCGTTCTGGAGAATTCGAACGTCCGTCTGTTCATGAGCCCCCATGCCGGGGGGCGGTCCTTCGCCTATGTGCTCAAAGAGACGAACGTCAATGCTTTCGACTCCGTGGGTGCGATGCGCGACTCGTTTATGACCCGCTTCGAGCCCGAGGACATGAAAGGTCTTCCCGAGTGGACGAACGCCAATTGGCTGGGCCTTTACAATCGCCCCTACTCTTTCCAGATCGTCACGGGGGCCGGGCCGCGAGCGGAGGTGCGCTTCTCCTACGACGCTCCCGACATCTACCCCAAGGGCGTGGAGGTCGAGCGCCGGCTGACGCTCGCGGGCACAGAAAACGTCGTCCTTTCCACCACGAGCGTCACCCCGCGAGGCACGGAGAAGCCGCAGGCTTACGTGCTCGAGTCGTCGGTCCCCTACCGCAGCTTCGACCAGCCCAACCACAGCCAGTGGTTTGCCCCCGGCCACCCTCGGGAGGATTTCGTCCCGCAGAAGAAAATCGACCTCGGACTGCGCGCGGGCTTTGTGGGGACCGTCGACCAGCAGGCGAAACAAACCTTCGCCCTGATGCTGGTGACACCCGCAAAGGACGCTCAACTGGTGGTGGAGAACCACTCGGCGCTGATTCGCGCCACCTACCCGGCGTTTACGGAGAAGAACCAGGTTTACAGCTACAAGGTGGGCTACTATCTCGGCACCGAACCGCCCGAGAACCTTGAGAAGCTCTTTGCCCGCTTCAAGGCTTCCTTGGAGCGCTAGAGGTCGGCCGTTGGCGGGGAAAGGCGCTCGGGCTCTGGCGTGGAACTGCTTCTACGTGGCGCTCGTCGGCACCAGGAAGTAGTTGCGGCACGCTTGCGCGACCGTGTCGCGGTCGAGCTGGGGTTTCTTTCCGGCGTACTGAGCGGCCCAGCGAATCTGATTGATGACATCCCGCGGATAGCAGGCACGCAGAGGCTGGTTGAAGTCCTTCTCCAGCATTCCGATCACGTGATCCACGACGGCGGCGTCGTAAGCCAGCTCGTGCTGCGCGCAGAGATTGCGGAAAACCTCGTGGAACTGCGCAGCGGTCATGTTTTCCACTTTGATCTTGTTGTGGATGCGCCGGAGGAAAGCCTCGTCGGCAAGTTGCAGGGGATCAAGGTTCGTGGCGAAAACGACAAAGAGATCGAAGGGAATCTCCAGCTTGCGGCCGCCCGCGAGCGTCAGAAAATCGATGCGCCGGTCGAGAGGGATAATCCAGCGGTTAAGCAACTCCTCCGGGCGGATGCGCTGCCGGCCGAAGTCGTCGATGACCAACACTCCGTTGTTGGCCTTCATCTGCACGGGCGCGGCGTAGAAGCGGCTCACCGGATTGAACTGCAGGTCGAGCATCTCGATGGTCAGCTCGCCGCCCACCATCACCCTCGGTCGTGAGCATAGGACCCAGCGGCCGTCACTCTGCTCGCCGTCCTTCTGCTCGACCTTCTGGTGAGAGATCGGGTCGTAGACGGTGATGATCTGACCGTCAACTTCCACGGCATGGGGAATCCACGCGTGATCGCGGTAGATGGCCGGGATGACCTCGGCGATGGTGGTCTTTCCCGTTCCCGTGGGCCCGTACAGCACGATGGAAGTTCCCGAAACCACCGCCGTGCCGAGCTGCGTCAGTGTCCCCTCGGTGATCACCAGATGCTTGAAGGCGCGCTGGAGATCTTCGGGATGAACGTCCGCGTCAAGAACGCTCTGGGCGTGGACACGGCTGACGTATTCCTGGTACGACACCGGCGCGGGTCCCGTGTACTGGGTCTGGGCGAGCAAGGCCAGCGCGCGCTCTTTTCCTGACATGGTCGTCGTGACGCGGAAATCGCCCGCCGCCATGCCCTTGATCTCGCAAAACTGTTCCTTGCGCAGGTAGTCGAACACATCCTTGATGACACCGGGCGAGATCCGCATCTTGCGGGCGAGTTCGCGCACGGTCATCTCGCCTTCCAGGTAAAGGAACTTGACCGCCAGGTCCTCGAGCAGGCTCCGGCGAATACCGAGTTCCTCCATGGTCTGCGGGATAGGAATATGCGGGGCAGCCGATTGCATCGTTAGCCTCCTGCGTTCAAACCTTTGCTGGCCGGAGCCCGGCCCGGCAGTTCAGTCGCCTGGCTTGCGTTGTGAGAGGCCCGGGAGAAGAGGGCACCGCACGGCACCGTCCGCCCCCGCGGCAGGCCCATATTCTACCGGATTCTGGCCTTCGCAGCCTCCCGATTTCGCTGAGTTAACCGCTTCGATAAGTTCTGGCTGTCACCGAAAGCTCGAGCCTTGTCCGGCATGAGCGTGGCCTCCCCTAGGCAAGGCAGGAGTCCTCCACCAGGATGGCGTGGACTTCGCGCGGGCCATGGACACCGCGGATGAGGATCTGCTCGATATCGGCGGTGCGGCTGGGGCCGGTGATGAAGACCACGGAGCGGCCGGGCAGCGGCTCGTGCGGGTCGCGGGGAACGGGTAGCCGCTCGAGGATTTCTTCCAGCGTGGCGTAGACTTGGCTCCTTTGGTAGAGCGCCACATGGACAGGGGGGGCGAGCGAGGCGAGCTGAGAACCCTCCGTGCGGCTGGCAAGAACCAGAGTTCCTGACTCTGCCAGAACGAATTCCACCCCGCTAATGCCCACTTCCGCCGAAAAGCACTGCTCCCGGAAAGACGATTTCGCGCCAACAACTCCTGCCGCGCCCTCGTCGTCCCAAGTGGCTACAGCCAGGCCCAGTGAGCGAAGCTTGTCGTCCAGAGCGAGGCGGCTAAGGAACGGGTTCCGGGACAGAACGACCGTGCGGGCCTGGGCGGCCGCGAGGATCCCGCCCAGGGCCTCCTCCAGTTCGGTGGCAGACCCCACCCGGTAGACGGCCCCAGAAACCTTCTGCAACTCTTCTTCGAATTTGGAAATGAGCTCCTCAGGCGGTATGGGGGGCAAGACCGGTCCCATATCAGGCCAGTCGGACCGAGGTCCGCGTGCAGCCGGGGGCCCATCAGGGGGCCTGCCGAGGGCCTTCCGTATTCGCCCCAACATATTGTCCCGCTTGGACATAGATCCTCTCAGTGGCCATCTTTACCACAAGTGGCGTCTAGATTCCATTTTTTGGACTAATTGTCCCAACTAACCCAACAAGAATATGGTATTTACAGATTTTGAGAAAAACGGCATAATCGCGCAACGTTTTGTCCCCTGCGAGCATCGGAAGAGTCGGGAGATAAAAGGCAGGGCTGTCAACAGCTCGATAAGGATTAGGACATGTCAACCGCTGTAAAAACAAGGAAATCTTCGTTTCGAAACCTCCTGCTGAAGAAGCGTGAAGAACTGCTGGCTTCGAGCAGGCGCCAACCCGAGGCCTTGGCCACCAGCCTGCGGACCCCGGACGAAGTGGAATTCGCCATCAAGACCGCCCAGCAGGATCTGACCGCCGCCACGGCTGAGCTCCATTCGCGGATGCTCCGCGAGGTCGAGAGCGCCCTCAAGCGAGTGGCGGGTGGAACCTATGGTGTCTGCGAAGGGTGTGGCGAGGAAATCTCCCCCATTCGCCTGAAGGCAATCCCCTGGGCTCGGTATTGCCTCACCTGTCAGGAACTGCGCTCGAAGAACTAGCCGTTTCTTTCCACCTAACGTGAGACGGGAGCAGGGTGAAGCGAGGGGGACAACTCTCCTCGCCTTCTCTCGTCTGGGACGCGGGCGGCGAGGTACTCTCCGCCAAGATTCGAGGTGTGCCTGCTGTACAACCTTCAGAACACTCCTTTGGGCCGGAGGCATGAAACTCGGCGCGTCCGGTCACGGTTCGGGGAGTGACAGCCCCTCCGGCCTGCGAATCACTTCTCTGGAAAGAACGGAAACAGCTTGCGGATTTCGGCGTCGTCGGGGCGGCGGCCGTATTCGGTGATCTCAAAGGCCTCGGCGCGCCGAACGCTCGCCGCTTGCGCTCCGTACCATTTCTGCAGGGCCTCTCTCCAACCCGGCTCGACCAGGCAGGGGCGCTGCCGGGCCAGCCATTCCCTGCGGGCTTCCGGTGACTTGGGAACCTCCGCCAGCCGCCCATCGTGCCAGGGCAGCCACTCGTACATTTGGGAGACGTGGGCGTCGAGCATGCCGATCTTCTTCTCAAACACGTCGTCAATGCTCACCGCAACGTCTGCGTGGAAGGGCTGCGGGCGCGTGAAGCGGTCAGAGAAGTAGAGGAACACCGGATTCTTCTTCAGCGCCGGGCTGTCCGTGACCAGATTGGGCACGGTCACCATGTAGGACGCGTCCTGGACCAGCACGCCCGTGTAGCGATGGTCGGGATGATAATCATTGGGCCGCGGAGCCAGCACAATGTCCGCGTGCCACTCGCGAATTTTGCGGATAATCTGCCGCCGCACCTCGAGCGTGGGCAGCAGCTCGCCGTCGTGATTGTCGAGCACGTCGTAGGTGATGCCGATGCGGCGTCCGGCTTCCTCCGCCTCGGCGCGGCGGCGCTTGGCCAAGGCTCCGCCGCCCTGCTCGTAGTGGCCCGCATCGCCGTTGGTAACGGACACGAACTTTACCAGATGACCCGCCGCGGCGTACTTGGCTGCCAGGCCACCGGCCTTCATGTCGCAATCGTCCGGATGCGCGCCGAAGGCGATCACGTGGAGCTTCGAGTAGTCCTGCGCCGCGAGCGGCGCGGAGACGACCAGTAGCACTGCCAGAATCCAAACCATCATTTCCGCCCTCCTTCGAACAGACGGGCAAGTGTTAACCACCCCTAGTGCAAGAGTCAAGGTAGAAGGGAATGGAATATCTGGCGAGGCGGCGGCCATGAGGAGGAAAAACAAGCAGGGGCAGGATTGGGTTCCTGCCCCTGAACGCGCAGCTTATGGGAAACGAGGGAGTGACTAGGATTTGGGCTCTGATGTCTTCTTCTCGCTGAGCTGGAAGTTGACATGGACGGTCATCTTGACGTCCACGCCCGGCGGCGTGTAGCGCCACTGGCGGACAGCAGCGAGCGCAGCTTCACGGAGCACCTGCGGGCCGGTCGTGGCGGTCGCCTCGGACACTTCGCCGCCTTTGTTGATGATGACATCAATCTTCACCAGCCCCTCCACCCCTTGCTTTTTGGCCTCGGGGGGATAGGCCGGTTTGACCATCTTCACTAGTTTGACTTTCTGTTTGACGAGTGCCTCGATATTGACCTGTCCCTCCCGCGGCGCGGTCTTCTTTTCGGGCGAGAAGCCAAGCAGCGCACCGGCCGTGATCATGAGAGCGCACAATACTGCAAGATACTTCACGGAATGACGGTCCATAGTGGACCTCCTTTGCGCCCATAGACACCGCCCGCCAAGAAGATGTTCCAGCAAAAAGTATTGGCTCTCAGATCCGCCCGCAGGGAGTACGGTTTTTCGTGCTTTTTGGCTGCCTCTGTCCGGCTTGTGCGACCCTGCATCTCTTCGACGAAGCCACAGGGGTGTTCTGACAGGGAGGGACTAATGCCGCTCTGGCCCGTCCACTAGGGGGGCGTGGACCGAGAGGTCTGTTCTCATCGAGCGAATCCAGACGATGAAGCAGAGACCCAACATGACAAAACTTGCGAGCATCCCGGCTAGGGATGCCAAAACCAGGTAGCCGTCAATTTGTGAGCCGAGCCCAGGCATGAATCCTCCTCATTCCCGCCGCGCGATCCGAGGACTGCCCCTTCTGGCGAATATGTCAACGCAACGCTCCTGCCCATCGCGATGAAATCGGCGACCGAAGGACCCGGGGAGTCCCACGGCGCACCGACTTAGGAGACTTGCGTCGGGCGGGCAGGAGACAGGCTCTTCCTGTGCAGCGTCTCTGCCAAAACACCCAGTGGCTATCTGACTGTCCCGGCGGGGGTTGGAGGCGGAGGGAGACTCGCAGGGGGACCACGCGCGCAAATCTCTCCCCCAGCGTGTAAGAAGTATCGGTTTTCATACATGGCCCGGAACGGCCTCAGGAACACGCCGCGCGTCTCAGGCGCTGCCGATCAGGATCCCGCAAGCGAACACCAGCACGCCGCCCAGAACGGCCTGGATGGTGGCGGAAAGATAGGGCGTATCCAAATAGCGGTGGCGGACGCAAGGAAGCGCGGAGCCCCGCGCGCGCTGAACGTTTGG
>Ga0316628_100002066_pt1 | contig 14641 bp, 14 predicted proteins | sample OWC_Aug_M2_C1_D5_FD_207648 | JGI IMG/M metagenome (GOLD analysis project Ga0316628, IMG submission 207648) | Wetland soil microbial communities from Old Woman Creek delta, Ohio, United States - OWC_Aug_M2_C1_D5_C | ecosystem: Environmental > Terrestrial > Soil > Wetlands | place: USA: Ohio... | reverse complement strand
AACGCCTCGCGGTCATGCACAGCTTCGGGTACAGCGGGCTGCTCTGGGACAGCCTGATCCGGTTCCCGAAGGATCCGGGATGCTGAATCCCGACCGGATCCTGCTGGTCCATCCCCTCGGGTATCGCGCCGACGCCGCTTCCGCCGACATTTCCCGGATCGCCAACATCATGCCTCCCCTCGGGCTGGCCGGCATCGCGGCCTTTCTCGAGCGGCGGGGCATCCGGGCCGGCATCGTCGACTGCTACGCCCGCCCCGATTCCGACCGCGCGATCCGCGACCGCCTCCTCGCGGAGCGTCCCGCCTTCATCGGCCTCAGCTGCACCACATCGGGCTTCCTCGACGGAATCCGGATCGCCGAAGCGGCCCGGGCGGCTCTGCCCGGCATACGCACCGTGTTCGGGGGTCCGCATGTCTCCGCGCTGAAGGAGGCGCTCTTTCCACGCTTCCCCGCGATGGACTTCGCCGTGGTCGGGGAGGGGGAGGAGGCGCTTGCGGAGCTGATCGAGGCCGGGGGCGGGGATCCGGGGAGGATCCCGGGGATCATCTTCCGGGAAGGCACGGAAGGGACCGCCCGGTTCACCGGCTTCCGGGACCGGACGATCGAACTGGACACTCTCCCCTTCCCCGCGTACGAGAAGCTGGACGGGTTCCCCGAAGCGTACAAGCTTCCCATCTTCAACTATCCGCGGGTGCCGAACACGAGCTGCATCTCCAGCAGGGGCTGTCCCTATTCCTGCAGCTATTGCGACCGATCGGTCTTCCGCCGGAGCTTCCGGTACAACTCCGCGGAATATCTCTACGAGCACCTGCGTTACCTGAAGGACCGTTTCGGCACCCGTCACGTCAACTTCTACGACGACCAGTTCACCTTCCACCGGAAGCGGGTCGAGGCGTTTACCGGGATGATGATCGACCGTCCCCTCGGGATGACCTTCAACTGCGCCGTCCGGGCCGAGCATGTGGACCCGGAGCTTCTCCGGCGCATGAAGGCGGCCGGCTGCTGGATGGTCAGCCTCGGGATCGAGACGGGCGACGAGCGATTATTGGCCCGGCACCGGCAGCACGCGGACCTGGAACGCCTCTCCGGGACGATCCGGATGATAAAGCGGGCCGGGCTCCGGACCAAGGGACTGCTCATGATGGGGCTGCCGGGCGAGACGGAGGAAAGCATCCGCCGAAGCATGGATTATGTCTTTTCGCTCCCGATCGACGACTTCAACCTGACCAAGTTCACCCCCTTTCCGGGCTCGCCGATCTACGAGACGATCCGCGAGCTGGGCGATTTCGACGAGGACTGGGAAAAGATGGACTGCATGCACTTCCAGTTCGTCACGAAGGGAATGACCGCCGCGCGCCTGGAGGAGCTTTATCAGGACTTTTACCGATCCCACTTCAAGAGGCCCAGGGTGCTGATCGGATATGCCGCCATGCTGTGGCGGTCGCCGGACAGCTGGCTCCGGTTCGCACGGAACCTGGGCGATTTCCTCAAGTTCACCCGCACCAATCGCCGCATCATGGACGAATCCCACTGAACGCGATGCGGCCGATGGACGGCGGGGACGCCCGGAAGGGCGGGAAGGCCTGGAGCGCGCGGAGCATCGGCTCCCGGTGGCAGCATCGCTTCTTCTATACGCTCATCCGGATCGCCGGCCGGCGTGCCGCCCGCGTCATGGTGGTTTTCGTCTCCTTGTACTACGTCCTGTTCCGTCCGTCCGTGCGGGCCCGCTCCCGCCCGTACCTCTCCCGGCGTTTCCCCGGGAGAAACGCCCTTCTGCGCCTTTGGGACGGCTACCGGATCACCGTCGAAATCGGCAAGGTGCTCGTGGATCGCGCCGCCCTCGGGATTCTCGGCCCCGGACAACTGACCGTCCGCCACAGCCGACGGGAAGATCTGCTCGAACGGATCCGGGAGGGACGCGGGCTGATCCTCGCGACCGCCCACGCGGGATGCTGGCAATTCGCGATGGAGAGCCTCCGCATGCTGGAAACCCCCGTAAGCCTGCTGCTTCACCGGGAAGAAGGCGACGTCGACCTTCACATTTTCGAGCACCGCGACGATGACGCGGCGTTCCGGATCATCGATCCTGCCGGCCCCCTCGGGGGAGCGATGGAGATGCTTCAAGTGTTGAAACGCGGCGAGGTCCTCTGTATCATGGGGGACCGGTCAATGGGTGGTGATCGGAGCACGGTCGGGGTCGAATTCCTCGGGGGCCGGGTGCGGATTCCAATAACACCCTACCAGCTTGCATCCGCCACCGGCGCTCCCGTGGTCGTGATTTTTCCATATAATTCCGGACCGGGAAATTACTCCCTGCTGGTGGAGAAGGTCATTCGGGTCCCGGAAGACCTGGGGCGGGCACCGGAGGCATATCGCCCGTATGCCGAGGCATTCATCCGGGCTTTGGAGCGGTTCACCGAGGAACGCCCCTACCAGTTTTTCAATTTCTTCGACATGTGGAACCAGGAGCCGTTGCAATGACCACCGTGGAGAAGCTGAAAAGGATCCTCGTGGAGGATCTGAACCTCGAGGAACTGACCCCCGGGGACATCGATGAAAACGCGCCCCTGTTCGGGGAAGGCCTCGGCCTCGATTCGCTGGATGCGGTGGAACTGATCGTCATCGTGCAGAAACGCTTCGGCATCGAGATCCGGGACATGGAGGAGGGAAAAGCCGCGTTCCGGTCGGTCCAGGCCCTTGCCTCCTACATCGAAGGGCGACTGTCCGGCGGATGAGCGTCGCACCGGTCGCCATCGCGGGCATGGGCTGCATCAGCGCGGCCGGCAGGAACCTGCCCGATTCCATGAAATCGCTCCTTCGCGGCGAACGCTCCCCGGCCCCCCCGGTGCGCTTCGCCAGCGACCACCCGGTCCGCTTCCCCGTGTTCGAGGCGGTCGACTTCGAGGAACCCCCGGATCTGCTGCGGACCGGCGCCTTCGCCCTGCACGCGGCCCGGGAGGCGGTCGCCGACGCCGGGCTCGACCGGAAGACGCTGGGCGCGCTGCGGGTGGGAGTCTGCGTGGGAACGACCGTCGGCTCCGTCATGAGCGAGGAGACATTCTGCCGCGGCTACCTGGCCGGAGGCGATCCGGACATGGCGCCGTTCCGGCGGATCCTCCGCAGCAATCCGGCGGACGTCATCGCCCGGGAATTCGGCCTCTCCGGACCCCGCCAGACCGTGGTCACCGCCTGTTCATCCAGCACCGACGCGGTCGGGATCGCCGGCTCGTGGATCCGCGCGGGACTCTGCGACGCCGTGATCGCGGGGGGCGCCGACGAACTGGGACGGATCACCTACATCGGATTCATCTCCCTCATGATCACCGACGATTCCCCGTGCAGACCGTTCGACAAAAACCGCAAGGGATTGAACCTCGGGGAAGGGGCGGCGATGCTCCTCCTCGCCTCGGAGCCGGCCCTCCGGCGGAGCGGGATGCGGGCGCGTTCCTTCCTGCTCGGCTACGGATCGGCGGGCGACGCCTACCACCTGACCGCCCCGCGTCCCGACGGCGCGGGGCTGCGAAGTGCGATCTCGGAAGCCCTGGCGACCGGCGGCGTATCCCCCGCTTCCGTGGCGTTCGTGAATGCCCACGGCACCGGCACGCCCGACAACGACCGTGTCGAGGGCCGCGTTCTCCAGGACATGCTGCCCGGCGTTCCTTTCCTCTCCACGAAAGGGTACACCGGGCATACCCTGGGAGCCGCGGGCGCGATCGAGGCGGTGTTCACCGCCGCCTGCCTCGAGATGGGGAAGATCCCGGCGAGCGCCGGGTTCGAAACGCCCGATCCCGATATCGGGACCCTCCCCGTCAGGGAAGTCACGACGGTCCCGGGAAGCTGCGCCCTCTCCGAAACGCTCGCATTCGGGGGGAACAATTCGGTCGTGGTCCTCGGCAGGGCATGAGCGGAACGGGCCGGATCGTCATCGAGGGGGTCGGAGCGGTCGGCGGGTTCGGCTGCGGGATCGCCGACCTGTCGCGGGCGTTGGCCGATGGCGACGTCCGTCCGGGAAGCCTCGCCCTGTCCCCGGGGTCCGGGCCGGTCGAGTTCGCCGCTTTCCGTGCCGACACGTCCCGCCTCAAGGAGTTCGTCCCGGCGCGGGATCTTCGGCGGATCGACCATTTTTCAAGGCTGGCGCTCCTCGGGAGCCATCTCGCGCTCGCGGACGCCGGGTTGCCCGAATCGGAACGCCATCGGCTCGGCGTGATCGTCGCCAGCGGCTACGGCGCCACGGGAATCACGTACGCATTCCTCAAGTCGTTCATCAACGACGGCGACATCTGCGCATCGCCGACCTATTTCGCCAATTCCGTGCACAACTCGGCCGCCGCGCACATCTCCATCCTTCTCGGCGCAAGGGGGCCCAGCCTCACCGTCAGCCAATTCGACCTGTCGGTTCCCTCCGCCCTCCTCTGTGTCCGGGAGTGGCTCCTGGAAGGGAGGGTCGACCGGGTGCTGTTCGGCGCGGTCGAGGAACTGTCCGACCTGATCGGCTATGCATGGTATCGCCTGCGGGGCGCTTCGTGCTCTCCCATGACGCCGCTGTGGACGGAGAAGGAGACGGCGATCCCGGCGGAAGGCGCCGCCTTCTTCCTTTTCTCCCGTGCGGAGGAGGCACGCGCCGGATACTGCACCCTCGAAACGGCGATCGTCGGGAGTCCCGCGAATGCGGGCTTTCCTCTCCCCGGGTCCGGGTTGCTGCTGCTGGGGGCCGACGGGCGCCGCGAAACCGGTCGACGCTACGCGCCACTGGCCGAGAATGCCCGCATCGCCTGTTATTCTCCCCTGTACGGCAGCATGCCGGCCGGACCTGCCTTCGACCTGGCCGCGGCCGCGCTCATCCTCAAGGGGGGACGCATCTTCCCTTCCCCCGGCGGCGCCTCCCTCGACTTCCCGGCGACGGTTCCCGCCGGCGGCGAACCGGTCGGCACCGACCGGATCTCCTGCCTCGCGCTCGCCGACGACGGGGCGTTCGGGTTGACGACGCTCGGAAAACTTCCGGATTCGCAATGACCAAGACACCGCCTCGCATCACCGTCCTGATCCTTTGGGCGGCGCTCTTCCCGGGGCTGGCGCAACACGCCGCCGCCGGGACGGTGCCGCAATGGGAGCTGGGCGCAGGCATTGTCGGCTTGCAGCTTCCCGACTACCGCGGCTCGGACGAGGTACACGGCTACCTTCTGCCCGTTCCCTACATCATTTACCGCCTGGAGTGGCTCAAGGCCGACCAGACCGGCATTCACTCGAAGCTGTTGCACCGGGAAGAGGCCGAGGTCAATCTCAGCCTGAGCGCAACGCCGCCGGTGCGCAGCAAGAACAATCGCGCCCGCGAAGGCATGAGCGATCTCAAGCCGATGGTTGAATTCGGTCCATCGCTGGACATCCACCTGTGGCGCGGCGACGGTCGTCGCTACAAGCTCGACGTGCGCATGCCGGTCCGGGCGGCGTTCACCGTCGAGTCGCATCCGCGGGACGCCGGCGTGAGTTTCTCGCCCACCCTGAATTTCGATGTCGCCGGCATCTGCGGCCGGCCGTGGCAACTCGGTATGCTCACCGGGCCGATCTTCGCGACGCGCCGTCAGCATCGATATTTCTACGGCGTGTCGGAAAGCGACGCGCGTCCGGATCGCCCGGCGTTCGATGCGCACGGCGGCTATGCGGGCCTGCAGTTCCTTGTTGCGTTATCGCGCCGATTCGAGAAGGCGTGGTTCGGCGCCTATGCCCGTTATGACACGCTGGGCGGCGCCGTGTTCGAGGACAGTCCCCTGGTGCGCCGCCGCTACTACCTTTCCGCGGGCTTCGCGATCGCGTGGATACCGCTTCAGTCTTCCAGGATGGTCGAACGCGACGACTAGACCGGATTTCTCACCGGCGTTGATAAAACCGGGATGAACCCAGGATCCCGCAGGTCGGGCGGTGCTTCTGATGCGGAGAAAGGACGTTCCCCAGGACAGGGGCCTTTTCGGGGAATGGAAAGAAGTCAGCTACGCCGTCGACGACGACGGGCGGTACACGATGGTCCCGAGCGCAGGATGGGAACCCGCCAATATCGCGAACAACATGGCCTGGGAGTCCATCGAAGCGGAGGTCGGCGCCGTCCTCTCGAAGGTCCGCGCCGGAGAGTTGAGCCCGCTCGCGTACCACATGGCCCGTCACCAGATGGACCCCGGATTGCTGGCCGGTTACGCCGGCCTTTTCCGCTGGCAGGTGCGGCGTCACATGAAACCGGCGCCGTTCCGCCGCATTTCGACGGCGATTGCGGAACGATACGCCGCCATTTTCCGGATCACGACGGAGGAGCTCATGGCAACGCCCGAGTGCGATCCTCCCGCCGGCACCCGGAAGTAGCGGCTCCCGGATGCCCGACGTGATCCCCTCCTTCCCGCATAGGCAGTCGGCGCATTGCGAGAGCGGCGTCGCCGCCAATCTGTTGACCCACCATGGCCTTCCTCTCTCCGAGGCCATGGCGTTCGGCATCGGCAGCGGTCTTTTTTTCGGCTATTTCCCCTTCGTCCGGATCAACCACCTGCCGTTGACCACCTTCCGGACCGCACCGGGCTGGATCATCCGGAAGGTAGGGAGACGGCTCGGCGTCCGTGTGACGTTCCGCACCTTCCGGGACGAGGCGAGCGGGATGGCGGAGCTCGATCGGCTCCTGTCCGAAGGCGTGCCCGTCGGGGCGCAGACCGGCGTCTACTGGCTCCCCTACTTTCCTCCCGCACTGCGATTCCATTTCAACGCCCATAACCTGGTCGTCTGCGGAAAAGAGGGCGACTCCTATCGGATCAGCGATCCCGTAATCGGGGAGCCGGTCCTCTGCGGCGCCGCCGATCTTACGCGGGCCCGTTTCGCAAGGGGGCCGTTGGCGCCGAACGGAAAACTCTTCTTCCTGACGAACGTCCCGAAGACGGTCGATCCGGTTCCGGCGATCCGGGAGGCCATCCGGGATGTGTGCCGCCTGATGACACGGATTCCGATCCCGTTGATCGGCGTCCGGGGGATGCGGTACCTGGCGAACCGGGTGGAATCGTGGCCATCCCGCCTGGGAGAACGAGGGGCGCTTCTCTATCTGGGCAACGTCATCCGGATGCAGGAGGAAGTGGGGACCGGCGGCGGAGGATTCCGCTTCATCTACGCGGCGTTCCTCCAGGAAGCCGCAGCGGTCCTGGACGAACCCCGCCTCCTCGATTTTTCGCAAAGAATGACGGCAATCGGCGACCATTGGCGGGATTTCGCGGTCGCCGGAGCGCGCCTCTGCAAGGGACGCCCCCAGGGGAACGATGATTTCCCGGCGCTGGCCCGGATCGTGCGGGAATGCGCCGATGCGGAAGACGGGCTCTTCCGGGAGCTCGATTCGTCGATGCGGAGCGGTCGGCATGCCGTCCGACGGTAACGTCCCGGACGGAAGCGAACCCGTCCGCCGCGGTCCGACGGAGGCCGGAGCCGGGGACGAGATCCTCCAGGTGCGCCGCCTGGTGAAGGTATACCGGGGAGCCGCGACACCCGCGGTCGATGGAATCGACTTCGCCGTGAGGCGGGGGGAGATCTTCGGCCTTCTGGGACCGAACGGCGCCGGGAAGACGACCGTCCTCTCCATCATCTGCACCCTGCTCCGGCCCACCAGCGGCAGCGTGACCCTCTGCTCGCAGGACACGAGGCAAAGCCCCGCCCGGTTGCGGGGCCTGTTCGGGCTGGCTCCCCAGGAGATCGCCCTGTACCCGAGCCTCACCGCCTGGGAAAATCTCCATTACTTCGGCAGTCTTTACGGCCTTTCCGGCCGGATCCTCCGGAAGCGCATCGAGGAAAGCCTCGCGCTGGTCGGCCTGTCGGATCGGGGCGATGCCCGGATCGACACCTTTTCCGGCGGGATGAAGCGGCGGGCGAACCTCGCCGCCGCAATCCTGCACTCCCCCCGCATCCTGTTCCTCGACGAGCCCACGGTCGGAATCGACGCCCAGTCCCGCAACCTGATCCTCGAAAACCTCAGGACCCTCCGGAATGGCGGCACGACGATCGTCTACACGACGCACTACATGGAGGAGGCGGAGACCCTGTGCGAACGGGTTGCCATCATGGACCGAGGCAAGATCATCGCCGACGGGTCCCCGCGTTCGCTGATCGCCGCCGTGGACGGGTGCTCCAACCTCGAGGAAACCTTCCTGTGCCTTACCGGCAGGCATTTACGCGATTGAAACGGGGGCGGATATGACGACCCTGCTCGCAACCATACGGAAGGAGCTTCTCGAGCTCCGCAGGGACAGGGCCGGCATCCTCGTGCTCCTCGTGATGCCGATGGCGCTCGTGCTCATCGTGTCGCTGGTGCAGGACAACGTCATGCAGGCGACCGGCGAGACGCCGATCCGCGTCCTTCTCCTCGATTTCGACGGCGGTTTCCTCGGGCGGGCGGTCGAAAAGGAACTTCGCGCCGACGCGGGACTGGAGCTGGTCTCGAAACGCAGCGGCGAAATCACCGAGGAGGCGGCGCGGAAAGCGGTCGTCGACGGCGAATACCGGTTCTTCATCCTCATCGCGCCAGGAACCGGAGCCGCCCTCCGGGAACAGGTCCGGCGAAGGGCCGAGGATTCGTTCGTCCCGGCATCGAAACCGGGGAAGAGGGCTGCTCCGGCCACGGTCCCGGGGCTGACCATCCACTTCGATCCCGCGGTCCAGGGGGCCTTCCGGACAGCCGTGGTCAACTCCCTGCGGCGCGTCATGCTCGGGATCGAGCTGCGGGAGAAGGGAGCCGCCCTGTCCGACACGATCGAACGGATGATGCGGCAGGGGCCCGGGGGAGGAATCCCGCTCCCACCCGGGGAAAACGCGGAGAAGCCCCCGCCGTCCATCCGCTTCGAGCTGGATACCGAACCCGTTCTGAAGCTGGGAGAGGCTGCGGATTCCGGCGGCCGATCGCCGGGGAGACCGACGGCTGCGCAACAGAATGTCCCGGCCTGGGCGCTCTTCGGAATGTTCTTCATCGTCGTTCCCGTTTCCGGCGCGTTGATCCGCGAGCGGCAATCCGGGACCTTCCGGCGGCTGATGACCATGCCGATCTCCCTCGCGGGACTGCTGGCGGGGAAAGTCATCGCCTACGTCCTGGTCTGCACGGCACAGTTCGTCCTGATGGTGGCGGTCGGCGCGTTCGCCTTGCCGCTGCTCGGCACGTCGGGGCTGGTCCTGGGTCCCGAATGGCCGGTCGTCGGGATCATTGCGCTCTCCGCAGCCTTGGCGGCGGCCTGCTATGGCATAATGGTCGGCGTCCTGGCGAGGAGCTACGAGCAGGCTTCGGTGTTCGGCGCCGTATCCATCGTGATCGCCGCGGCCCTCGGAGGCGTCATGATCCCGGTCTACGTGATGCCCCGATCCATGCAGGCCGTTTCCGTCGTCTCCCCGCTCGCGTGGGGACTGAACGCCTTCCAGGAGGTCTTCGTCCGGGAAGGCACGCTGGGATCGGTCGGCCCGAACCTGGCCCGATTGACGCTCTTTTCGCTTGCAACGCTTTCGGTCGCCTGGTGGTCGCTTCGGAAAAGCCGCTACGGCGAGTGATCGTCTCGCGGTCCGACCCCGCGATCCCCCGAGGAGAACCGCTTGTTATCCGTACTGGAACGGGAACTGGTCGAGATGATCCTGGAAACCTGCCGGTGCACGGGTCCGCCGTCCGTCGAACCGTCGCCAAACGCCCCCCTGATCGGACCGGAGTCTCCCTTCGGCTTCGATTCCCTCGATGCGGTCGAAATCGTCGTGGCCGTCCAGCGGAAATTCAACGTACGGATCGACTCCCAGGAGACCAGCCGCAAGGTGCTCCGGTCCCTTCGAACGCTGGCCGAATTCATCCAGAACCACCGGAAATGACCGCTCCTCCGCCGAATCCGCCGCGGGTTCCGTCGCCCGAATCCGGGAACCGGCGGATCATCTGTCCCCTGTCGCCGGCCCACGTCGCGGGGTTCGCCGCGTTCCACCTGTACGTGATCCTCCTGTTCGTCGACATCCGCCTGTCGCCGATCCCGTTGATCGCCTTTCTCCTCGCCACGGTCATCGCGCCGTTCCTGCCCCGCGTCGGCTTCTTCCTCCCGATCGTCGGCAGGGGAAAACCGGGGGAGAAGGGCGTGGCGATCACGTTCGACGACGGGCCGGACCCCGAGGTCACCCCCCTCCTCCTGGACCTCCTCGATCGGCACTCGGTCCCTGCGACGTTCTTCGTGACGGGGGAGCGGGCGGCCAGGTATCCCGCCATCGTCAGGGAGATCCTGTCCCGCGGTCACACGATCGGAAACCACTCCTACCACCATTTCCCGTTCCTCATGCTGAAGGGGATCCGGATCCTCCGGCGGGAGATCGAATCGACCCAGTCCCTGCTCGCCGGGTTCGGCGTCGTCCCCCTGGCGTTCCGCCCCCCCGCCGGCATCACGAACCCCCCCCTCCGCCGGGTCCTCCTCGAGCAGGGTATGTATTGCATCAACTACAGCTGCCGCGCCCTCGACATCGGGAACCGGCGGATCGGGCGCATCTCCGGAAATGTCCTGAAGACGGCCACCCCGGGCGACATCATCGCGCTTCACGACATCGCGCCGCTGCACGACAGGACGGAGCGCCTCCTGGCCGAGTTCGACACCCTGCTTTCCGGGTTGAAGGAGAAGGGCCTGGGGGTCGTCCCCCTCGACCGCCTGATCGGCAGGGAGGTCATGCGGAGGGCGGGATCGCCCGGCGGGATGCATCCGGCGGCGCTTTTCTACGACAGGCTGGCGGCCGACTACGACCGGGAGCAGTTCTGTTCCCCCGTCTCGATCGCCCGCAGGACCGAATACGCGCTCTTCGAAGCGCGGCTCCCGTCGCTTCTTTCCCCGTCGGACCGTGTGCTTGAAATCGGCGCCGGCACCGGCATCTTCACCCTGCCGATCGCCCGGCGTTGCCGCGAGGTGACGGCCGTCGACATCTCGGAGAGCATGCTGGAGATACTGAAGGGGAAAGCCGCCGGGGAGGGACTCGGCAATATCCGGACGATCGCGGGAAACGCGGAAACGATCGACCTCGAGGGCCCCTACACGGTCGCCTGCGCCTTCTCCTCCCTCGAATACCTGGCGGACCTCCGGGCCTTCTTCCACCGCCTCGCGGATCACATCGAACCGGGAGGGACCGTGTATTTCATCGCCGCCCGCCGTTCCCTGTTCCGGCTCTTCGCGCAGGTCGGCAACGCGATGCGGCAGGGAATGTGGCTGAAAGCCCACAGCCGGAGGGAAATCGAGGCCCTCCTTTCCGCTTCGGGATTCGAGCAGATCCGGATCGGCTCCCACCTCTTCAAATCCTGGGTGTCCGGAGGGATCCTCCTGGAAGGGATCGCCCGACGCCGCCCGGACCCGAGCACCCCGGACCGCCCCTGATGTACAATCGCTCCATGGAAACGCCGTTTCCGAAGACCTTGCTCGTCGTCCCGGTCTACAACCACGCCGCGACCCTGCGCGCCGTTGCGCAAGGCGGCCTTGCCGAAGGGTTTCCCGTCCTCGTCGTCGATGACGGGAGCACGGACGGCGGGCTCGACACGGTGGCCGACCTTCCGGTCGTCCGCCACCGGTTCCCGTCGAACCGGGGGAAAGGGGCAGCCATCCTCGCCGCCGCGGCGGTTGCGAAACGGTCCGGATACGAAGCGATCCTAACGATCGATGCCGACGGCCAGCACGACCCCGCGGACGCCCGCCGCCTCCTGGAAGCCGCCGCCCCTTCCTGGCCGGCCGTCGCGATCGGGGCCCGAGGGATGGAAGCGGCGAACGTCCCGCAATCGAGCGTGTTCGGCCGCGATTTCTCGAATTTCTGGGTGCGGCTTGAATGCGGCCACGCGCTTGCCGACAGCCAGAGCGGCTATCGTCTGTATCCGGTGGATTTCCTCCTCGCCGGCCGTTTTCTCTCCACGGGCTTCCCGTTCGAAGTGGAGGTGCTGGTTCGGGCGGGATGGGCGGGCCTGCCGCTCCTCTCCGTTCCCGTTCCCGTCCGTTACCCCCCCGCCGGCGAGCGGGTTTCGCATTTCCACCCGTTCCTCGACAACCTGCGACTCTCCTTCCTCCACGCATGGCTGGTGGTCCGATCCCTCCTGCCTTGGCCGCACCCCCGTCTTTCGCCCGTCGAGGATACGGGCCCGAAGAGGACGGAGTTCCTTCATCCGGTCCGCTTTTTCCGAAAATTGAGCCGTGAGCATTCCGGGGCGGGGGAACTGGCGGCGGCCGTGTGGGTCGGGATCTTCGTCGGGGCGCTGCCGATCATCCCGTTCGGGATCGCGGCGATCGTCTACGTAACTCACCGCCTTCACCTGAACAAGCTTGCCGGGGTCGCCGCCAGCAACGTCTGCTGCGCCCCCTTCGCCCCCCTCGCCTGCATCGAGGTCGGCCATTTCCTCCGGCACGGCCGTTTCCTGTTCGGATTCGATCGGCACATCCTGCTCGACGAGATCCACCTCCGGCTGTGGGAGTGGCTGCTGGGAGCACTTGTCATCGGTCCGATCCTCGGGCTTGCGGGAGCGTTGCTCACCTATGTCGTTGTACGATCCCTGCGGGCAAACCGATCCCCCGACACCCGGCCGGCGGAAAGCTGAGGCGGCCCGCGTGGCGACGCTCCGATGAAAATCCTCCTGGTCAATCCGCCGAATTGCGGCCGAAGCATCCCCGAGGAGCGTTACGGGATCGATTCCATCCGGCAGATCTTCCGGGGAGAGCCGCTCGCGCTGGAAGTCCTGGCGGGCAACCTCGGGGATCACGACGTGCGGATCCTCGACCTGAAGGCGGAGCCCGGGGGATTCCATGACGCCCTGTCGGGCTTCGGGCCGGACCTGGTCGGCTTCACCTCGGTCACCTGCGAAGCGAATACGGTCGTGCGTCTCGCGGAGGAGGTAAAGGAAAACGGCGGCGCCACCGTCGTGGCGGGGGGGATCCACGCCAGTTGCGATCCGGACTTCTTCAACCGGCCCTGCATCGATTACGTTGTCGTGGGGCTCGGCAAGGCCAGCTTCAGCGAACTGGCGGCGGCGATCGAGGCGGACCGGGATATCGGCACCCTGACCGGCGTCGCCCGGACGAATCCCGGCCGAAGGCTCGCTTTCGCCCCCAGGGAATACGGCCCCGCCGACCTCGCGGAGACCGGCCCGCCCCGCTACGACCTCGTCGCACGCTACAGGGACAGCTATACCCTTTCCTCGCTCGGCTTCCGGATCGGCTTCGTGGCGTCGGCGTTCGGCTGCCCGTATCGATGCTCGTTCTGCTGCATCTCCTCCCTCACCGGCGGCCGGTACCTGAACCGGTCCGCCGAAACGGTGATCGAGGACATCCGGGCTCTGGGCGACATCCCGGTGATCCGTCTCGTGGATGCGAACACGTTCGGCGACCCGCGCCATGCGGAACGGCTGGCGGAGGGAATCCTCTCGGCCGGCATCCGGAAAAATCTCGTGGTCGACGTCCGGTCCGACACCGTGGTCCGCCATCCGGACCTGCTGCGCCGGTGGAAGGAAGCCGGGCTCCGCTCCGTGATCATCGGGTTCGAGGAGATCTCGGATGACGCCCTCGCCTCCCTGGACAAGGCCGGCAGCGTCGCCGTGAACGACGAAGCCATTGCGATCCTCCACGAGATGGGGGTTTCCATCGTAGGGGACTTCATCGTGTCCCCCGACTACGACGAGGAACGGTTCGACGCCCTCGAACGGTACGTGACCGGGCGGAAGATCGACCTCCCGCTGCTCGCCGTCCTCACCCCCCTTCCGGGCCACCCCCTCCACTCCGCGTGGTCGGACCGGATCGTCCTCCGGGATCTCGATTACTACACGCTCACGAATGCGGTCGTCCCCACCCGGCTGCAGGAAAAACGGTTCTACGAGCGGTATGCCGGATTGATGAAGACATTCCACGCCAACGCCAAACTCTGAGGTTGCCCGGAAGATGAACGCTTACATCACCGACATGGCCGCGTTCCTGCCGAACGCGCCGGTCGACAACCGCTCCATGGAGGGCGTTCTCGGGATGATCGGGGGATCGCCGTCACGGACCCGGAGCATCGTCCTGCGGAAAAACCGGATTCGGCAACGCTACTACGCCATCGATCCCGCAACCGGCAGGCTCACGCACACGAACGCCCAGCTCACCGCCGAGGCGGTACGCCGCCTGGAGCCTTATGCCGGATTCTCCCCCGCGGATATCGAGTGCCTCGCCTGCGGGACGTCCTCCCCGGACCAGCTTCTTCCGGGACACGGGTTGATGGTGCACGGCGAATTGTCGGGCGCCCCCTGCGAAGTCGTCACCACGGCCGGGATCTGCCTCTCGGGGATCGGCGCGCTGAAGTACGCCGCCATGAACGTGGCGCTCGGCCTCGTCCGGAACGCGGTGGCGACCGGCTCCGAACTGGCCTCTACGTTCATGCGGGCGGGGATGTTCCGGGACGCGCCGCACGAAGGCGAAACGGCGCTGGAGGCCCGGCCGGTCCTGGCCTTCCAGGCCGATTTCCTCCGGTGGATGCTGTCGGACGGGGCGGGAGCGGCGTTTCTCACCGCCGCGCCGACGCCCGGGCGGACCGCCCTCCGGATCGACTGGATCGACCACCTCTCCTACGCCAACGAGCAGGAAACGTGCATGTACTGCGGGGCGGTGAAAAACGCGGACGGGAGCCTGACCGG
>Ga0316628_100002064_pt1 | contig 14648 bp, 7 predicted proteins | sample OWC_Aug_M2_C1_D5_FD_207648 | JGI IMG/M metagenome (GOLD analysis project Ga0316628, IMG submission 207648) | Wetland soil microbial communities from Old Woman Creek delta, Ohio, United States - OWC_Aug_M2_C1_D5_C | ecosystem: Environmental > Terrestrial > Soil > Wetlands | place: USA: Ohio... | reverse complement strand
GCGCCGGCACGATGTTCATCCTGGCCATGCGGGCGGACGCGAAGGCGGCGGAGGCGCCCAGGATGGCGGTGATACCGGTGGGAAGCGGGGTCGTCGTGCAGGGGGAGTTCTAGGCGTCGCACCCTTCGAACCCGAACCCGAACCTGAACCCGGGCGTTCGTGCTCGTGATCCGAGTCCCGTGGCCCGAATCCCGAGGCGCGGGCCCGGTTTCGTCTCCCGGGCCTCGGGCACGGCCCGGGGACCCGGGAGACGGCTCACGAGAAGCCGGGTTCGGGTTCGGGTTCGCGAAGACCGCTATCGGTCCCAGTCCCACACTCACTCGCTCGCTCGCCCGGCTCCTCCACCCCTCCCGGAGCCCGCCGGGCCCCGCTCCCGGATTTCGCGAACCCCCTGGTCCTCCGGTAGAATTCGCTGACCATGGCGGAGGTGAACAAGACCGCCTCCGCCCCTCCTTCCGCGGGTGGGACGAGGAGCGGGACGGGCTTCGAGCTACGCCTCGAGCGGGGCGGCGCGTCGGTGCGCCTCGAGGCTCGCGAGCTCGTTCCCGGCCTCGCGCTCGAGGTCCTCACCATCCAGATCCCGGACGTGCGGTTCCCGTTCGACGTCGGCCAGGGAGCCAGCCAGTTCCGCCACCGGCTCTCGGATCTGGGCGACGTCTCCGTCGCCGTCACGCCGCCGTTCCTCGACGCGGCCCTGGCGCGGGCGCCGCTGCCCGCGGCCGGGCTGCTCGACGTCCGGGCCGAGCTGCGTCCCGGCTTCGCCGAGCTGGGCGGCCGGCTGGCGGCGGGCCCCGCCTTCACCGTCAAGGCGGGCGTGCTGGCGCAGGCGGCGCATGGCCTGCGGATCCTCTTTCACTCGCCGCGCGTGTTCGGCCCGGCGCCCTTCCCGGCCGCCTCGGTCCCGCACCTGCTCTCCCAGGCGCTCTCGGGAATCCTCGGGCCGGGCGACGGCCTCGAGCCGGTGCCGGCGCTGCTGCGGCAGGTGCTGGCCCCGCGCGGATGGAAGGTGCCGCGCACCGCCGGCGTCCGGCTGGCCCGGACCGAGTTCCTGGAGGGGGTGGCCCGCATCGGCTGGAGCCGGATGGGCGGCGAGGGGCACGAGCTGCACGCCGAGCCGGACCTGCTCGCCGCCGACGAGGGCGCCGGCGCCTTCGGCCCGGCGGAGCAGGCGCTGCACGCCGGCGAGTTCGCCCGCGCCCGCGAGATCCTCCTCGCGGCCGGCGCCAGCGCCGCCGTCCACCCCTTCGCCGCCGAGCGCCTCCTGTCGCTGCTGGTGCTGGAGGAGCGCTTCCACGACGAGGCGCTCGATCTGGCCGCGGAGTGGCTGGGGCGGCGCCCCGGGTTCGCGCCAGCCCTGGCCGCCGAGGCGCTCATCCGGCTCTCGCGCGGCGAGCAGCGGAGGGCCGCCCGCTCCTGGGGAGAGCTGGCCCGGACCGCGGCCGAGCGCGGAGAGGTCTTCACGGCGCTGGCGGCGGCCGAGTCCGCCTTCGGCCTGCCCGGCGCCTCCCCCGAGGACGCCATCCGCGCGGTCGAGGTGGCGCTCTCGCTGCGCCGCAACCACGTCCCGGCCCTGCGCGCGCTGCGCACGCTGGCCTCGGCCTCGGGCGATCGCGAGGCGCTGCTGCGCGCCGACCGGCGCATCGTGGCCTACGATCCCGACGAGGTCCAGAAGGTCCGGGCCCACGCCGAGCTGGGCGAGCTCCTGCGCGACGCCGATCCGGCCGCGGCGAGGCTGCACCTCGACCAGGCGCTGCGGCTCGCGCCCGAGGACCCGGCCGCCCTCGCCGCCCTGGCCCGCGCCTGCGCGGCGGCGGGGGAGTCGCTCCGCGCCGTGCGCGCCCTGGACCGGCTCCGCGAGCTGCACCTGGCCCGCGGCGACCGGGCCGCGGCGGCCGCGGCCGCGCTCGAGGCCGGCGCGCTCTGGGAGGAGAAGCTCGACCACGCCGAGAACGCGCTCCTGCGCTACCGCACCGCCGTCGAGCTGGCGCCCAGCGCCGAGAGCCACACCCGGGCGGCGCGGGCCGCCGAGCGGGTGGGCCAGTGGGTGGAGGCGGCCGACCACCACGCCGCGGTGCTGGCTGGCCTCGATCCCTCGGCGCCGGGCGCGCCGGGGCTCCTGGCCCGCACGCGCCTGGCCCTGGCCGACGTGGCCGAGGGCCGGCTGGGGGATCCCGCCGGCGCGGCGGCGCACCTCGAGGCCGCCGCGGCCCTGCAGCCGGACGACTCGGCCGTGCTCCGGCGCCTGGCCGACCTGCACCGCACGCTGAAGCGGCCCGACGGCCTGGCCGCGGCCCTGGATCGGCTGGCGCCGCTGGCGCCGCCGGCCGAGCGGGCCGCCCTGCTGGCCGAGGCGGGCGAGGCGCTGCTCTCGCTGGGCCAGTCCGATGCCGCCCGCGTCCGCTTCGCGGCGGCGCTGGCCCACGACGCGTTCAGCCGGCCCGCCATCTCCGGCCTGGCGCGCCTGGCCTCGAGCCGCGGCGACGCGGTGGCCGAGCGCGACGCGCTCTCGCGGCTCCTGCCGCTGGCCGCCGGCCCGGCCGAGGCAGCCGACCTCCAGGACCGGCTGGCCGCCGCCTGCGAGCGGGCCGGCGAGCTCCCCGGGGCGGCGCGCGCCGCGCGGGCCGCCCGCGCCGCGCTCCCGACCCCGGCCCGGCTCGAGACCGAGCTGCGGCTCCTGCGCAAGGCGGGCGACACCGCCGCCCTGGCCGCCGTGCTCCCCGAGGCGGCCCAGGCGGCGGCCGCGGCCGGCGACCCGGTCCAGGCCGCAGCCTTGCGGGTGGAGCAGTCGCGGCTGCTGGCGCGCGAGGCCCCCGCCGCTGCGCTGGCCGCGCTGAGCGAGGCGGCCGCGCTCGCCCCCGGCGATCCCGCCGTGCTTCGCACCCAGGCCGACCTGGCCGAGCGGACCGGCGACCTGCGGCTGGCGCTGGGGGCGCTGCGCGCGCTCCTGGCGGCCGGCGCCAGCGACGGCCCGGCCCTGGAGGTCCGCGCCGCGCGCGCCGCCCTGGCCGCCGGCGAGGTGGCCGCGGCCCGCGAGCACGCCACCCGGGCCGAGGCGGCCGGCGCCGCCGGCGCGGCCGAGCTGCTCGCCGACGTGCTGGCGCGCACCGGCGACGGACCGGCCCGGGCCGAGCTCCTGGTCCGCATGGGCCGGCTGGAGGAGGCGGCGGAGATCCTCGATCGGACCGGCCGGTCCGGCGAGGCCGCACCGCTCCTGGCGCGGCTGGGACGGCACCTCGAGGCGGCTGCGGCCTTCCAGGCCGGCGGCGACCTCTCCCAGGCGGCGGCCGCGCTGGCGCGGGCGGTGGACGATCCGGCCACCACCGCCGACGCCCTGCCGCGCCTGGCCGAGCTGCGCCTCGGCCTGGGCGACACGCGCGGCGCGGCCGCGGCGCTGCTGGCGCTATCCCGGCAGCGCGGGGGCCGCGAAGGCGCCCGCCTGGCCTGGCGCGCCGCCAATCTTGCCGGGGGGGCCGAGGCTCCGGCCCCCCCGGGCCCCCCGCTCGCCCCCATGGTGGCGCAGGCGCTCGATGCGGCCATCGGCTTCGATCCGGGCTTCGCGCCGGCCCGGGCCCGGCGGGCCGCCGCCCGGGCCGAGGTGGATCCGCGCGGCGCCCTGGCCGACGCCGAGGCGGCGCTCTCGGCCGTGGAGCCGGTCCCGGCCCAGGAGCGCCCGGCGCTGCTCGACCTGGCGGCTCGCGCCGCCGCCGCCGCGGGCGATCCCGAGGCGGCGCGGCGGCACCTGGCGGCCTACTGCGAGCTCGCACCCGACGACGGCGCGGCCCTGGAGCGGCTGGCGGCGCTGGCCCGGCGGGCCGGCGACGCGGCCAGCCTGGTGGCCATCCTCGACCGCCGCATCGCCCAGGCCCGCGGCCCGGAGGCGGCGCAGCTCCGGGTGGAGCGCGCCGGCATCTCGGCGGACGCCGGCGACCTGGCCGGCGCGGTGCAGCTCCTGGACGAGGCGCTCGCGCTCGACCCCGGCGCGCTCGGCGCCCTCCGCGCCCTCACCGACGCTCCGGTGGCGGAGGCGGTCCCGGGGAAGCGCCGCACCGAGCTGCTGGCCCGCCGGGCCGGCCACCCGGGCGCTGCGCCCGAGGAGATCTCGGCCGCCCATGCCGAGCGGGCGCGGCTCCTCTCCGAGCTGGGAGAGGCGCCGGCGGCCCTGGAGGCGCTCCGCTCGGCGGCCGCGCGCGGGCCGCAGGACGACGCAGCCCTGGAGCTCCGCGCCGCCCTGGCCGCCGCGGCCGGCGGCGCCGCCGAGGCGGCGGCGGCGCTCCTGGAACGGGCCGAGCGCGCCCGGGCCCGGGGCGAGCCCGGCGCCGCGGACCGGCTGGCCGAGGCCGGGCTGGCGGCCCTCCCGCACGGGCTGCCCGGCGCGGAAGCCGCGCTCGAGGCGTCGCTCCCGCTGGGCCCGGAGCGCGAGAACGCGCGCGCCGTGCGCCAGGTCCTGGTGGAGCGCGCCCGGGCCGCCGGCGACGGCGCCCGGGAACGCCCCCTGCTGGCCGGGCTGGTGCCGCTGCTCCGCACCGGCGAACGTCCGGCCGCACTCCTCCGGCTCTCGGCCCTGGCCCGCGAGGCGGGTGATCCGGCCGCGGCGCGCGGCGCCGCAGAGCACGCGCGGACGCTGGCGCCGCGCGATCCGGTCGCGGTCGAGGCCGCCCGCGCCGCCGCCGAGGCCGAGGGCGACCTCACCTCCGTCGCCGAGCGCCTGGCCGAGCTGGCCGAGCTCATCCCCGAGGAGCGCCCGGCGCGGCTGCTGGCCCGCGCCCGGCTGCTCGCGTTCCTGGGGCGGCCCGAGGAGGCCGACAAGGACTACCTGGCCGCCATCCCGCTGCTCCCTCCCGACCGGCAGCTGGCCGAGGAGCACATGCGCTTCCGGAGCGAGAGCCTGCCGGCCGCCTCCGCCGCCGAGCCGCTCGAGGCCTACGCCGCCCGCGCCGCCGAACGGCACGACGCCGCCCGGGCCTTCCGCGCCGCCGCTGCGCTGTCGCTCGAGGCCGGGGACTCCGGCGCGGCCCTCCGCTGCGCCCGCCGCGCCATGGCCCGCAGCAAGGACGACCTCACCTACGCTGGACCGCTCCTGGCCCGCATCCTGTACCTGGGCGGCTCCGCCGCCGAGGCGCTGGTGGTCCACCGCCGGCTCTTCGAGGCGGGCCTGGACCGGCTGCTGCCCGAGGACGCGCTGGTGCTGGCGCGGCAGCTGGCCGACCTGGCCGAGGAGGCCGGCGAGGTGGAGCTGGCCCGCGCCGCGCTGGACCAGGTGCTGGCGCTGCGCCCCTCGGATCTCGACGCCGCCATGCGGCGCTTCGCGCTCGATGCCGATCGCGCCCGGGCGGCGCGGGATCTGGCCGCCCAGGCCGACTTCTGTCGCTCGGCGGCCAAGCGCGCCGAGGCGCTGGCGGCAGCGGCCGAGGCCTCCCTGGACGAGATCGGTGACGCCCCGCTGGCCGACATCCTGTTCCGGCGCGCGCGCGACGCCGCCCTGCACCTGCCGGCCCGCGCCGCGGCCATGGCCCGCCGGCGCGTCGAGGCCTTCCGCGCCGCCGAGGGCACCCGCTCGCCCCTGGTGGTCGAGGCGCTGGGCGAGGCCGCCGAGCAGGCCTTGAAGAGCGGCAACCGCACCGAGGCGCGGGAGCTCTTCGCCGAGGCCATCGCCCTGGCCCGCGACCGCGGCCAGCTGGCCCGCGCCGCCGAGTACCTCTCCCGGCATTCCGAGCTGGCGGCGGAGGACGGCGACAGGCAGGCCGCCGTCACCCACGCCCGCGAGGCCGGCGATCTCTACGCCTGGGCCGGGATGCTCAAGGAGGCGTCGGGCGCGCTGCGCCGCGCGCTCTCGCTCGAGCCCAACGACGTCGAGGCGCTGGCGCTGCTCGAGGCGGTGGCGCGCGCCCTGGGCGAGGACGGGGCTCCACTCCTGGTGGAGGTGCTGCAGCTCCGGGTCGCGCGCGCCGCCGCCGGTCCCGAGCGCGCCGAGGTGCGGGTGGCCCTGGCCGAAGCGCAGATGGCGGCGGGCGGCGACGGGGCCCCGGAGCGGGCCGAGGCCGAGCTGCGGCGCGCCCTGGCCGACGATCCCGGGTGCACCGCGGCCACCGAGCGCCTCACCGAGCGCCTGGCCGACGCGGGCCGGAACGCCGAGCGGGCGCGCCTCATGCTGGAGCGCGCCGCGCACGAGACCGACGCCGCCCTGGCGCGGGGGCTCCGGCGCGATGCGGCCACGCTCCTGGCCGAGGTCCCGAGCGCCGCCGACCGCGCCATCGCCGCCGCCACCTTCGCCGAGCTGGCCGCGGAGGATGCGCGCGATCTCGAGGCCCACCGCGGCGCCGCCCGGCTCTTCCGCGACCTGGGGCAGCGGGAGCGGTCCATCTCGCACCTGGCGGCCCTGGTCCGGGCCGACCCCGACGACGAGGCCGCCGCCCGCGAGCTGGCCGACGCGTACTCCGGCCGCCACCGCGACCGGGCAGAGCTGTTCCTGGGGCGGGCCGAGACCGCGCGGGGCGAGGTCCGCTCCGGACGCTTGCGCGAGGCGGCCAAGGCGCTCTTCGCCGCCGGCGAGGACGCCCGCGCCAAGGCCGTGCTCCTGACCGCCTTCCAGGCCTGGCCGGCCGACGATACCGCCTTCGTGGCTGCGCTGCGGGAAGCCACCGCCGACGTGGAGCGGCTCGACGGGGTCCTCTCGGCCCGGGCGGCCGCGGTGCCGGCCGAGGCGGCCGCCTGCCACCGGGCCCGTGCCGACGCGCTCCTCGCCTTCGGCGAGACCGAGCGCGCGCTGGCCGCCTACCACGCGGCGCTGGACGTCGCCCCCGAGGACGTCGCGACGCTGGCGGCGCTGGCCGCCTGCCTCTCCGCGGCCGGCCGCGACGCCGAGGCCCGCGCCGTCGACGGCCAGCTCATCTCCCGGTCCGAGGCCGAGCCCGGCGCGGTGGCGCCCTCGGCCGAGGCCAACGCGCGCTACCGCCGCGGCCTGGCGGCCTGGGCCGAGGGCCGCCCCGTCGACGGCATCCAGGACCTGGAGCGGGCGCTGTCCCTGGCCCCCGCCGACGACCGCGCCGGCGTCGCCTGGGCGGCGCTGGCCCACGGGCACGCGGCCCGCGGCGAGGCCGGCCCGGCGCTGGCGGCCGCCCGCAGCCGCACCGAGCGCGCCCATGCCCTCGGGCTCGGCGAGGAGCGGCGCCAGGCGCTCGAGGCCGGGGTGGAGCTGGCCGCCCAGCTCGGCGACGCGGGCCCCGACGCGGCCGAGCTGCTGGTCTCGTGGGCGCGCCTCCGCCACGACGAGGGCGCGTCGGCCGAGGCCGTCGCGCCCCTGGCCCGGCGCGCCGCCGCGAGCTTCACCGCACTGGGGGCGGCGGACCGGGCCGCCGAGGCGCTCCGCCTGGCGGGGCTGGCGCCGCCGGAGCCCGAGCCCGAGCCCGCGGCCGTCCCCGGGAGACCCCCCGCGGCCGCCCCCGGCCGCCCCCGCACCACCCGCCCCGGCGTCGCCCCCTCCGATCCCCGCCAGGCGGCGCGCCAGGCGGCGGAGCGGGCCCTGGCCACCGAGGAGCCCGCCGCGCGCGCGGCCGCCTTCATCGACTACGCCGACGCGCTCACCACCGCCGACGCGCCGGCCGACGAGGTGCGCACCGCGCTCGACCTCGCGGCCGAGGCGGACCCGGACGCTCCCGAGCCGTGGCGCGCCCGCGCCCGGGTCGAGAGCGCCGAGGGCCAGCCGGCGGCCGCCGCCCGCGCCCACCTCTCGGTCTCGATCCGCACCGAGGGCGAGGAGGCGGCCCGCTCCGCCCTGGAGGCGGCGCGCCTGTTCGAGGGGGCCGGCCTGCACCCCGAGGCGATCCGCGCCTACAAGGCCGCGATCCACGCGCAGCCCGGGTGCCCCCCGGCCCGGACCGTGCTGGCCGACGAGGCGCTGGCGGCGGGGGACGCCGAGGCCGCCGCCGCCCACCTGTCGGCCATCGCGCCCGAGAGCGTGCCGCAGGAGCGGCGCCCGGAGCACGCGCGCCGCCTGGCGCGGGCCTTCGAGGCCGCCGACCGGCGCGCCGACGCCGAGGCCGTCTGGAACGCCATCCTGCAGGGCGACCCGCACGACGCGGAGGCGTTCGAGCACGCCGCCGCGCTGGCGCAGGCGCGGGGCGCGCTGGAGCACTGGATGGAGCTGGCGCAGGTGCGCGAGCAGGCGCTGGCGCGGGCCGGGGACGAGGTGGCGCGGGCCGATCTCCGCTGCGCCCGCGGCGAGATCCTGGCCGCCTCGGGGCGCCCGGAGGCGGCCCGCGGCGCGCTCCTTTCCGCGCTGGAGCTGGTCCGCGATCACCGGGCCGCGGCGGCCCTGGCCGAGCTGGACGGCCGCCGCGACGCCTGGGAGCAGGCCGCCCGGGAGCTGTCGGCGGAGGCCGCCCAGGCCAGCGATCCGGCCGAGCGGGCCGCGCTGCACCTGCGCCGGGCGCGGATCCTCCGCGACCGCCTGGGCGATCCGGCCGCCGCCGCGGTCGCGGCCGAGGAGTCGCTGGTGGAGGCCCGGGCCAGCCACCTCACCGCCGCCCATCGCACCTCCGCGGACGCCGAGGCCCTGCTCCACGAGCTGGGCCAGGCCAGCGGCGAGCCCGCCCCGCCGCCGCAGCCGACCGCCGACCCGGTCTCGGCCGTGCTGCGGGCGCAGGCCCAGGCGGCCCGCGGCAACGAGCGGGCCGAGCTCTTCGAGCGCCTGGCGGGACACCTCGAGCGGGCCGGCGACCGGGACGGCGCCGCCGACGCGCTCCTCGCGGCGCTCGAGGCGGACCCGGACCGCGAGCTGACCTACTCCTGGCTGCGCTCGGTGGCGGCGGGCGACGCCGGCCGGCTGGCCAAGGCCGCGGCGCTCCGCGCGGGCGAGATCCCGCCCGGTGGGACCCCGCCCCGAACCACCCTGCGCTTCGGCCTGGGCCAGGCGGCCGCGCAGGAGCCCGCGCCCGGCGAGGAGCCGGCTCCGCCGGCCCGGGCCCCGCGCACCACGCTCCGCTTCGGACCGGACCGCGCCGACGCCGAGGAGCCCGCGACGGCCGAGCCGCTTCCCCTGGACGTGGCCGACCTCCCTCCCCTGGAGCTCGGTCTCCCCACGCCGGCCCCCCGGCCGCCCTCCGTCGAGGCCTCGTTCTTCCCACCGCTCGACCTGGCCCCGCCCGAGCCCGGGCCGGAGGGGGAGCCCGAGCCCGAGCTGTCGGCGCTGCTGCCGCCCGACGACCTCGAGGAGACCCCCTGGGCGCCGACGGCCGCAATCCCCGACCTGGACTTCGAGCTGCCGCTCCCGGCCGCCGGCGGGCCGGCGCCGGACGGATCGCCACCGTCGCCCTGGCCGGAGTTCGACCTTCCGCCGGAGGCGGCCGCCGCGGCGCCGGAGGCGGCGTTCGCCCCCGAGCCCGCGGCGGAGCCGGCGCCGCAGGATCCGGCCCGCACCGGGCGGGAGCACCTGGAGGCCGAGGAGTGGGAGCTCGCCTACGCCGATCTGTCGGAGGCCCTCGATCGCTCGCCGCGCGACCCCGAGCTGATCCGCGACCTGATGCGCGCCGCCGAGAAGGTCGGGCAGGACGAGCGCTACGTCGAGCTCGGCGAGCTCTCCGTCGACGCCCTGGCGGCAGAGGACCTGGTGGCCGCCGCGGCGCGGTTGCGACACCTGGCCGAGGTGCTGCGCACGCGCCTCGGCCAGCCGGAGCGGGCCGCCCAGCTCCTGGAAAAGGCGCTGGCGCTGGTGCCGGGCGATGCCGACACGGAGCGCGAGCTGGCGGCCACCCTGGCCGAGCGGCCGCGCAACGCCCCCCGGGCGCTGGAGAGCTGGCTGGCGATCGCGCGCCAGGAGCCGGGCGACGCGGGCGCGCTCTCGGCGCTGGCGGCGCTGTGCCGGAGCGCGGCCGAGGCGGTCGAGCCGGCCGCCGCGGCGCACCTGGCCGAGCAGGGGCGCATCGCCGCGAGCCTGGCCGCCTTCATCACCCCCGCCTCCCCGAGGCCGCCGCCGCCGCAGCAGCCCACCCGCATCCCGGCCGACCTGCGGGCGCGGATCGCCGTGCCACCGGCGGCGGGCCCGTCGGCGCGGCTCCTGGCGCTGCTCGCGCCCTGGCTCGAGCCGCTCTTCCCCGCCGATCTCGGCCGCCGCGGCGCCTCCTCGGTGGACTGGCTGGCGCCGCCGCGCGCCCCCGCGCTCCGCAACGCCCTGGAGGCCGCGGCCCGCGCCCTCGGCACCCGCCCCCACGCGGCCTTCCTCACCAAGCGCCCCGGGGTGGAGGCGGCCATCGAGAACACCCAGCCGCCGGCCATGGTCTTCTCCGCCGGGGTGGGCGAGCTGCCCGAGTCGATGTTGCCCTTCCTGGCCGCCCGGACGCTGGAGCTGGTCCAGCACGGCTGGGCGCTGGGCGGCAAGTTCGCCCCGCGCGACGTCGGCATCCTGCTGGAGCTGGCCTGCCGCTTCGCGGGCGGCACCGCACCGTCGCTGGGGCTGCCCGCCGAGCGCGCCGGGTCGTACCTGGCCGCGCTCTCGCGCACCGTGCCGGCCGGCATGCTGGAGCGGGCGCGGCTCCTGGCCCCCGATGCCGCCCGGGAGCTGGCCAGCTTCGACCCGAAGGGCTTCGGCGAGGCGCTCCGGCACAGCGCCAGCCGCCTGGCGCTCCTCTACGCGGGCGATCCCGGCGACGCGCTCCGGGTGCTCTCGGCCCTGGAGGCCGGGCCCTCCGGGCCGCCCGAGCCCGCCCAGGCCATCGCCCTCCCCGAGCTGGACGACCTGGCCCGGTTCGCCCTCTCCGACGCGTTCATCGAGCTGCGGCTGTCGGTGCTAGGCTGAGCCCGGCCATGCGTCCCTCGCGGCTCTCGCTGCTCGCCCTGCTGCCGGCCGCGTCGCTCGCCCTCCCGGCGTGCGACAGGACGCGCGACGAGGGGTGTCCGGGCCAGGTGATCGCGGCCCTGGCGCTGCACGGCGACCTGGACGCGGCCGCCACCGGCTGCGCCGTGCCGCCGAGCGGCGGCTGGAGCGTGCCCGCCACGATCCCCGAGGGGCAGCCGCGGGGGACCTTCGACGCCGTGTTCGCCTGGGACGACGCCGGACAGCGGCTGGCGTACTGCGCGGGCGGCCCGCATGCCGCCGTCCTGCACGGGACGCGCGCCGGCGACCACCTCCATGCCCAGGTGACGTTGCAGGGCGCCGTGCTCGGCAGCTGCGCCTCGACCTGCACGCCGCTGGTGACGACGGTGGTGGACGGGGACCTCTCGACGGGGAGCTCGCCGGTGACGTTCTCGGGCAGGCTGACGGAGACCTTCGATCAGGGCGCCGACTCCTGCGCGCCCTGCCAGCTCCCGTGCACCTCGACGTACCTGCTCACCGGGACGGAGCGGTAGACCGTCACCGTGCCGCGTCACCGTGACCGTCACCGGGTCCGTACGTGAACCCGCTACATCCCCGGGCGCCTTTCGGCTAGAACTCTCCCCGCATGCCAGCCCAACGTCGCAACGCTCGAGGAACCCGGCGGGGTCCGCGCGCCGTCGTCCTCCTCTCCGGCGGCCTGGACTCCAGCACCTGCCTGGCCGTGGCCCGCGAGGACGGGTTCGAGGTCCACGCGCTCTCCGTCGATTACGGGCAGCGGCACCGGGGGGAGCTGCAGCGGGCCCGGCGCATCGCCCGCGCGCTGGGGGCAGCCGACCACCGCGTGGTGAAGGTGGACCTGTCCACCTTCGGCGGCTCCGCGCTCACCGACGACGCCATCGCCGTCCCCAAGCGCCGGAGCGCGCGGAAGATGGGCCAGGACATCCCGGTCACCTACGTTCCCGCGCGCAACACGGTGCTCCTGGCGCTGGCGCTGGCGCACGCCGAGACCATCGGGGCCGAGGACGTCTACCTGGGCGTGAACGCCATCGACTACTCCGGCTACCCGGACTGCCGGCCCGCCTTCCTGCGCGCCTTCGAGCGGCTGGCCCGGGTGGCCACCAAGGCCGGGGTCGAGGGGCGGCCGCTCCGGATCCGCGCGCCGCTGCTCCGGCTCAGCAAGGCGGGCATCGTGCGGCTCGGGACCCGCCTGGGCGTGCCCTACCGGTCGACCCTGTCCTGCTACGATCCCGTGGGCGGCCGGGCGTGCGGCGCATGCGACGCCTGCCAGCTGCGCAGGAGGGGCTTTGCCGAGGCGGGTGTTCCGGACCCCACCGTCTACGCGGGGTAGCCTCGTCCGGCTCGTTCACGGGAGATGCGATGGCGGTGATCACCAGGACGTACTCCGGCAAGTCCGACGACGAGATCTACGGCAGGGTCGACGAGGTGATGGAGGGCGTCGCCCGCCGCCACTCGCTCCACTACCGGAGGGACGCCGCCGCCCGGACGGGCTCGGTCTCGCTCATGGGGGCCTCGGGGACCTACGCCGTCCGCGACGGCCAGGTCACGGTCGAGCTCAGGTACCCGATGCTCATCCCCGGCGCGATGCGCCGCAAGGTCGAGGCGGACATCGAGCGCAAGCTGGACGTGCTGTTTGGCTGAATGCCGGTTCGCGGGCCGGACCTCATGACTCATGTGCCGTTCGCCCTGAGCCCTTCGACTCGGGCCCCGCTGGTGCCGATCGTCCTGAGCGCAGTGCTCTTCGCGCAGCGAAGAGCACGTGGTCGAAGGACGCCCCGGGGCAGGCGGCGTCGAAGGGCTCAGTCCAGGCTGACCACGATCGCGCCCGAGCGCTCGTTGAGCCGCTCGACCGCCGCGTAGATGGCCTGCAGCGGCGAGTCGCCCGCCGCCGAGACGGACCGGAGGCGGCTGCTCCTCCGCTTGGCCGACGGCCCCGCGACGATGCGTGCCCCCGCGCGCCCCTTGAGCGCGTCCGGCCAGAGGCGCACCTGCATTCCCGCCCGGTACAGGGCCAGCATCACCCTGCCCATCTCCGCGGCCACCCGTTCGTCGGCGAAGGTCATCCTGGCGTCCCTGTTGCGGGATTTCTGGTTGCGCGCCCTTGGCATGTCTCGCTCCGGCACCGGCTCGGCGCAGGCGGGCTGGGCTCGGGAATCCTAGCCGGCCGGCCTGACACCGCCAGTTTCCGGGTCGGTGTGGAGAGTTCCCCGCCAGGTTCCCGGCCACCGTCCCCAAGTGGGCGCCCGGCCGCCCGCCTGACCCTCTTGAACTCCCAGCCCCCACTGCTAGCTTTCGAGCCGGGGTGGAGATGTACGCACGCTGGGGCACCTTCGCGATCGGCATGGGGCTCGTCCTCGCCCCGCTGGTCGTCGGCTACCAGGAGATCGGCCCCATCCTCCATGACGTCGCCATCGGCCTGGTCGTGTGCATCCTCGCGCTGGCGGCCCTGGAGACCCCGGCGCTGCGCTTCCTGAACGCTCTCCCCGCCGCCTGGCTCGTCTGGACCGGCCGCCTCAGCAACCACGCCGGGGCCGGCCTGGCGGAGATCGTCGGAGGCGCGCTGCTCGTCGTGGCCGCGCTGGTCCCGCGCGCTCGCGTGCGGTTCGGCGCGGAGCGGGAACGCGCCGGGCTCAGGGCGTAGCCATCCGGTGCTGGGCGCGCCCGGCGCGCCCGCTGCGGCGGCGCCAGCGCAGGCCGCGTGCGATACAATCCCGCCGTGCTCGGGCTCGTGCTCCTGCTGCTGGCTTCGCCGTCGGCGGGACGTGCCGCGCCCGCCGCGCCCCGGCTCGAGGACGTCTCGGCGGCGATCCCCGACGCGGTGATCGACCTCCGCTACACCACCGCCCGGAACGTCACCGGCCACGCCCTCTACCCGCCCGGCGCACGCTGCCTGCTCCAGCCGGCGGTCGCGGCCCGGCTGGCACGCGCGGCCGATCGGCTGCGCGTGCGCGGCTTCCGGCTGCGGCTCTACGACTGCTACCGCCCGCTCTCGGTGCAGCGCCTGCTCTTCGCCAGGGAATCCCGCCCCGGCTTCGTGGCCGACCCGTCGCGCGGAGGCTCGCATCACAACAAGGCGGCGGCGGTCGACGTCGGCCTGGTCGATCTGGCCGGGGCCGACGTCGCGCTGCCGACCGACTTCGACGAGTTCACCGCTCGTGCGCGGGCCAGCGCGGTCCAGGGCGTGGCACCGGAGGCCCGCGCCCACCGGGAGGCGCTGCGCGAGGCCATGATGGCCGCCGGGTTCGTCGCCAGCCGCTCGGAGTGGTGGCATTTCAGCGCCCCCGAGGCGCGCGGCTCCCGGCTCCTGGACGTGCCGGTCGACCCGTGACCCCCGACCTCCTCCCCCGCGCCCTGGAGGCCCTGGCGCCGTTGCCGCCGGAGGGGCAGCTCGCGGCCGCGGTGGCCAGGCTGGGCGGCCGCCGGGGTGGGCCCCTCGAGGCGTTCGCGGTGGGCTCGGAGGCCGAGGCCTCGCCGGAGCGGCTCGACGGGCAGCTCCTCGACGCCATCTGCGCGCGCGCCCTGGGCGGCGCGCGCGGGGCGGTCTTCACGCCCGCGCCGGAGGCGCGGCTCCTGGCGGCGCTGGGCCTGGCGCACGCCGCGGCCGGGCGCGGCGGACCGCCGGCCGCGGACGCGCTGGCGGCCCTCCTGGCCGGCCACCCGCACCCGGGCACGGCCCGCGCCCTGGAGGGGCTGACCGTGCTCGACCCATGCTGCGGCGCGGGCGCGCTGCTGGCGGCGGCCCAGCGGCTGGCGCGCGGGGTGGGGGCGCGGCTCGCGCTGCACGGGATGGACGTGGCGGCCCTGGCGGTGGAGGCGGCCCGGG
>Ga0316628_100002063_pt1 | contig 14650 bp, 15 predicted proteins | sample OWC_Aug_M2_C1_D5_FD_207648 | JGI IMG/M metagenome (GOLD analysis project Ga0316628, IMG submission 207648) | Wetland soil microbial communities from Old Woman Creek delta, Ohio, United States - OWC_Aug_M2_C1_D5_C | ecosystem: Environmental > Terrestrial > Soil > Wetlands | place: USA: Ohio... | reverse complement strand
CAGGTCTCGACAGCCAGCCTTGAAAGCACAACCCGGCGGCCCAGTTCGGTGATGCGCCGGGCAAGCTGGTAGTCGTCGGCGATGTAATCCGCCAGCGCCTCGAACCCTCCGATGGCGCCGAGATCCGCGGCGCGGAACAGCATCGTGGATCCTAAGCCGAACTCACGCACACCCACCATGGGGGCCACCAGCACGCTCGGCGCAAAGTCCGTGGCGATTCCGAGCGCCTCCCACCGCCCGGGCCAATGGTCGGACCTGGCCCGGTAGAGGCACGTGACCATCCCGACCGACGGATCTTCCAGCGGGCCCACGATCCGGCGCAGGTAGTCCGGCGGAACATGGATGTCGCTGTCATTCACCAGCAGCAGCGGGTAGCGCGCCTCCCTGGCCAGGTCGATTAGCGCGCCCACCTTGCCGTTCGCCGCCGGTGTGGAGACCTGGATAAGCCGCAGCCCCCGCTCGGGGAACGCCTCGATCAGCATGCGTATTTCCGGCACGGCCGGGTCGGACGGATCGCTCACTCCGAAGAGGACCTCGTATTCGGGATAATCCAGCACCGCGTGGGATCGGATGGCTTCGCGGAAGTGCGGATCGAGGCCGCGAATCGGCTTCAAAACGGAAATGGGCGGAAGGGCCGAAGGAACGGGATCGCGCTTCACCAGATGCCGCAGGGCCGCCGCGAGCGCGATGAGTTGGTACGCCGCCGCGGCTGCAGCCAGCAACAGGACGAGGATCACAGGGCAACCAGGGCCACGCCGCAGGCGACCAGCAAGGCGCCCGCCCAGCGCTTCCTCCCGACCCGCTCCTTCAAGAGGAAACGGGCCAGGATGGTCTCGATAACGTAGGTGGCCGCCGTGGCTGGAACGGCAAAACTCAGATCCGCCACTTTCAACAGGCTCATGAAGGCGAAGAACGAGATTGCCATGAAGAGGACCGAGGCGGCAACCTGCGGGTTCCCAGGGTTCCGCGTCACGCTGGAAGCAAAGGAACCACGTGACCCGCCAGACCGGGGGAGTGGTCCTAACCCCATCCTTGACGTGGTAAGCATATTTGCTTACCATCTAGGCGTGACGGCGGGCGAGCTGAGGCGGTGGCTGGCGAAACGAGGGTGCACATTTGAAAAGGGAACACGCCACACGAAGGTGATGCTTGGCAAGCGCCCGTCTCAAATCCCGCGCCATCCGTCTACCGAAATCCGGACGGGCACGTTTCAGGCAGTTCTGAAGCAGCTCGGATTGAATAAGTGAGGTCACCAGATGTTGCACTTCAACGCTTTGTTTGAACTCGACCAAGAGAAGGGAGGCTTTGTCGTGACGTTTCCCGACTTCAAGTGGGGAGTCACCCAGGGGGAAACCGAACCGGAAGCCATGGAAATGGCCGTCGATGCTCTTGGAATGATCGTCCGCGATTACATCAGTCGGGGCGAGGAGCTTCCGCGCTCGAAGGCGCGCCGTGGACCACGTTACCGGCCCATCCACTTGCCCGCTCTGGAGAGCGCGAAGGCCGAGTTGTACATGGCATTCAAGGCATCGGGCATCCGAAAGGCCGAACTGGCCCGCCGCCTGGGGATACCCAAGACGACGGTGGATCGCCTCTTCGACTTCGACAATCGCACCCGCCTGGACCAGATCGAAGCGGCCTTCGCGGCTCTTGGGAAACAACTCGCCATCGAGGTCAGGGACGCGGCCTGAGCCGGCGCACCACCTCCTACAAAGCTTGAACTGAACGCGCCGCGGCCGCAACCAGCAACAGTACGAGGATCACAGGGCAATCAGGGCCACGCCGCAGGCGACCAGCAAGGCGCCCGCCCAGCGCTTCCTCCCGACCCGCTCCTTCAAGAGGAAACGGGCCAGGATGGTCTCGATAACGTAGGTGGCCGCCGTGGCCGGCACGGCGAAACTCAGATCCGCCACTTTCAACAGGCTCATGAAGGCGAAAAACGAGATTGCCATGAAGAGGACGGAGGCGGCGACGTGCGGGTTCCGCGCCACCCGGCCGAAGGCTCGGCCGAGCGGGCCCGGACGGAAATCATGGATCTCTCCGTGCGTCTTCATGCCGTGGGTTTGCAGAAGCTCCCCACAGGCGGTGGCGCCGACGATGATCGTCACCAGCAGCCACGTCACGCGGCGTCTCCCTTGCCATGATTGGCGGTGGTTCGGATGGGCGTGTTCCCCACCAGGAAGACGCCTCCGACGATCAGCGCGATGCCCGCCCAGCGGCCCAGGGAGACATGCTCGCCCAGGAAGAGCCTGCCCATCAACGCGGTCAGCACGTAGCCCAGGGCCGTTACCGGCAGCACGTAGGTCAGGTCGGCCCAGCTCAGCAGCGTCATACGCGCGAGCATCCAGAGGATCAACAGCGACACCCCCAGCATCACCCATGGATTCAGGAAGACCGCAAGCAAGAAGCCCGGGGGCTCTGGGGACTTCATGCCGCGGCTCAAGAAGAAGTTGCCGAGCACGTTCGAAAGAATTACGACCACGGCGAGCAGGCGAGTCCTCAGCCGAAGCCGCGAGGAGGATGCTGTCATGCCCTCTGACTCTGCACGAATTTCTTGCGCTTGTGGCGGAGGGAGAGGTACTCGCGCGCTTCTTTGTAAAGGCGCCGCCGCTCCGAGGAGTCGAACATCGCCTTGCGCATGATCCGCCAGGCCACGCGCGGCCGGAAGTAGTACTCGCCGTAGAAGCGCTCCACCCAGTCCACAAGCTCGGCGCGGTCCAGGCCCGGATAAGTGATGTTGGGGAGCTGATGGCCGGCCTCGTCGGTCATCGAGTCGATGGTGATGAGCCCGTTGCGCTGGACGTAGTCGTAGAACTCGGTCCCGGGGTAAGGATGCGCGATGGAGACCTGAATCGTCTCCACGTCGAGCCGCTTGGCGAACTCGACGGTGTTCTTCAGACTTTCGCGGGTCTCTCCCGGCAAGCCCACGATGAAATCACCGTGAATCGTCAGGCCCAGCTTGCGGGCGTTCTCGGTGAAGCGCAGGGCCATCTCGACGGTGGCGCCCTTCTTGATGTTCTTGAGGATTTGCGGGTCGCCGGATTCGTAGCCCACGATCAGAAGCCGGCAGCCGGCCTCCTTCATGGCCTTGAGCGTCTCGTAATCGGTGGTCACCCGCGACGTGCACGACCAGGTGAACTTGAGCGGCCTGAGCCGGGCCGCGACCGCGATGGTGCGCGCCTTCTGATAGTTGAACGTGTCGTCGTCGAAGAAGATCTCCCGCAGGCCGGGGAAGGTCTCCAGGGCGAAGCGCGCCTCGTTGGCCACGTCTTCGGCCGAGCGCCTCCGCCAACGATGTCCGGAGTGCGTCTGCGGCCACAGGCAGAAGGTACACATGGCGGGACAGCCGCGCGAGGTGTAGAAGGCGAGGAATGGATGCCGCAGGAAGGGCACGTTATAGCGGGTGATGTCCAGATCCCGCTGGTAGACCCTGGTCACCCAGGGCAGCGCATCAAGATCCTCTATGGACGGGCCCTGCGGGTTATGCACGAAATCGCCGTTCTTTCGATAGCTCGCACCGGGCAGCTCGGCGGCCGGCTTCCCCCGAGCGAACTCGACAACCTGGTAGTCGAACTCGCCGCGCACCACGAAATCGATGGCGGCCGAAGAAGCCAGCACCTTGTCAGGCTCCACCGCCACGGGTGGTCCCACAAAAGCGATCTTCAGCTTCGGGTTCGTGTCCTTCATGCGCTCGGCGATCTTCACGTCCACCCGGAGGCCGGGAGTGGAAGTGAACAGCACCACGAACTCGAAATCACGGGCCATGGCGACGCTCTGGTCGATGGAGACCTTGTGCGGCGGGGCGTCCACGACCTTGCTGTCGGGGAGCATTCCGGCCGGGTAGCACAGCCACACGGGATACCAGTAGGATTCGATCTCGCGCGTGGCCGGCCAGCGCGACCCCGCTCCGCCGTCGAACCCCTCGAAGGAAGGAGGATTGAGAAACAGCGTCCGCATGCTGCTTACTTTGAGTGTACGGTAGCCGCAGGGGAATTGGCGATTGGGTGGTTTGGAGATTTGGTGATTGCGCACCGTATTGGTCAATCTCCAAATCACTAAATCGCCAAATCACCAAATCGGAACTCTGGGGCTAGCCGCCCGTCTCCCACCTGCGGCTACAATAGACAAAGAGGGGCAGATGAGTTCCAGGGAAGAGGTCCGGTGCTGAATGTCATCCACTGAGGCAACGCCGTTACATGTGCGCTCGGACGAACCGGGCCAGCCCGTCATCAACGACTTCAGCATCCAGGTGGCCACGGTCAACGGCTCGGGGAGTCAGACCGCCAACACTGTGCTCATGCGGAGCCTGTTCCAGATGGGTATCCCCGTCTCCGGCAAGAACCTGTTTCCGTCCAACATCGCCGGCCTGCCCACGTGGTTCACGATCCGCGCCAGCAAGCACGGCTGGATCGGCCGCAAGAAAGAGATCGATTTCCTGGTGGCCATGAACCCGGAGAGCGCCCGGGAGGACGTGATGGACCTCGATCCGGGCGCCGCCGTGGTCTATGACGAACCGCTGAAGCTGGACGCACTGCGCTCCGATCTGCATTTCTATCCCGTCCCCTTCGACAAGCTGGTCGCGCCGGTCTGCCCCGAGGCCCGCCTGCGCAAACTGGTGCGCAACATGATCTATGACGGCGTCGTGGCCCAGCTTCTCTCGATTGAAATGCCGGAGATCCGCGCGGCCCTGGTGAAGCAGTTCGGCCCGCGCAAAGCCAAGGCCGCCGAGCTGAACTGGGGCGCGGTCCAGGCCGGCTTTGACTTCGCGGCCAGGAATTTCACCAAAACCGATCCGTTCCGGGTGGAGCGGATGAACGCAAACGAGGGAAAGATCATCATCGACGGCAACGCCGCCTGCGCGCTTGGCGCGGTCTTTGCCGGAGTCACGGTCGTGACCTGGTATCCGATCACCCCGTCGTCATCCCTGGTGGAGGCGCTGATCGGCTACCTGCGGCGGCTGCGCATCGACAAGGAGACCGGCAAAGCGACGTTCGCCGTGGTGCAGGCCGAAGACGAACTGGCCGCCATCGGCATGGTGCTCGGCGCCGGGTGGGCCGGCGCGCGCAGTATGACCGCTACTTCCGGACCCGGCATTTCCCTCATGGCCGAATTCACGGGCCTCGGCTACTACGTGGAAGTCCCGGCCGTGATCTTCGACGTGCAGCGCGTGGGGCCTTCCACGGGGCTGCCCACCAGGACCGCGCAAGGCGACATCCTCTCCACCGCCGTGCTCTCCCACGGCGACACCAAGCACCCGCTCCTGTTGCCATCCTCCCCCGAGGAGTGCTTCACCATGGCCCAGACCGCCTTCGACCTGGCCGAGGAGTTCCAGACGCCGGTCTTCGTCATGACGGACCTCGATCTGGGTATGAACAATTGGCTGTCCGACGCCTTCCCGTATCCCGACCAGCCGATCCGGCGCGGGAAGGTGCTGACGGCCGCGGACCTGGAGCGGCTGGGGGGCTTCGCTAGGTACAAAGACGTGGACGGCGACGGCGTGGGCTACCGCACGCTCCCCGGCACCGACCATCCGGCCGCAGGATACTTCACGCGGGGCAGCGGGCACAATGAGAAGGCCCAGTACACCGAGCGGCCGGCGGATTACGTCCAGAACGTGGACCGGCTGGCGCGCAAGTTCGAGAGCATCCGCGCGCGGGCGCCGCGCCCCGAGGTGGTTCTGAATCCGAACGCGTCCATCGGGATCATCTGCTACGGCACTTCGCGCTACGCCGCCGAGGAGAGCCGCGATCAATTGCGGCGCGAGTACGGGCTGCAGACCAGCTATCTGCGATTGAAGGCGTTCCCCTTCACACGCGAACTGAGGGACTTCGTCGAGCGGCACGCGCGCGTCTACCTGGTGGAACAGAACCGCGACGCGCAGATGGCGGCGCTGATGCGCATGGAACTTGATCCCACCCTGACGGGAAAGCTGAGAAGCGTACGCCATTACGGCGGCCTCCCTATCGATGCCCGCACCGTCACCGACGAAGTCCTCAGCCAGGAGGGTTTATGAGCACGACCGCGAGCCCGCCCAAGAAGGTCAACCGCATCGGCCTGGAAGTGGTCAGCTACAAGGGCGCCAGGACGACCCTTTGCGCCGGCTGCGGCCACAACGCCATTTCGGAACGCATCGTCGAGTGCTTCTACGAGATGGGTGTCCAGCCCTGGCGCGTGGCCAAGCTTTCGGGCATCGGCTGCTCCTCCAAGTCGCCGGCCTATTTCCTGGGTCTGGCGCATGGCTTCAACGCGGTGCATGGACGCGCCCCTTCGGTCGGCACGGGCGCCCTGCTGGCCAATCGCAATCTTGTGGGGCTGACCGTGACCGGTGACGGCGACACGGCCTCCATCGGCCTCGGGCAATTCAGTCACATGCTCCGCCGCAACATCCCGATGATCTACATCATCGAGGACAACGGCGTCTACGGCCTGACCAAGGGCCAGTTCTCGGCGACGGCGGATCTGGGCTCCAAGCTCAAGACCGGCGTGGTCAACGACCTGCCCGCCATGGACATGTGTCTGCTGGCCATCGAACTGGGAGCGACGCTGGTGGCCCGCTCCTTCTCCGGCGACAAGCGGCAGTTCCAGGCGATCCTCAAGACCGCCATCGCCCACCAGGGGCTCGCGATCATCGACGTGATTTCGCCTTGCGTGACCTTCAACGACCACGAAGGCTCCACCAAGAGCTACTCCTACGTGAAGGACCACGACGAGCCGCTGCACGAGCTGGATTTTGTCCCGGCGTACCAGGACATCTCGGTCGAGATCCCCGAGGGCGAAGCGCGCGAGGTCACCTTGCACGACGGGTCGCGGATCATACTGAAGAAACTGGGACACGACTACGACCCCACCGACAAGATGCTGGCCATACAGACGCTCCACGAGGCCTCCGGGAAGGGACAGATCGTAACGGGCATCCTGTACCTCGCCACCGGCCGGCCCACCTTCATCGACCTGCTGAACCTGGTGGATGAGCCGCTGGCGACCCTGCCTGAAGAACGCGTGAGGCCTCCGAAGGCTGCTCTCGACGATCTGATGGCTGAGCTACGCTGAACGAGTGGACCACGAACAACTGCGCGTCGTGCTGGCGGCGCCGCGCAACCCGCTGAACATCGGCGCCGCAGCGCGCGCCATGAGCAACCTCGGCTTCTCGCACCTGCGGCTGGTCAAGCCCTACGACGTCGCCTTCCGGGAGGCGCGCTCGGCGGTCCGGGCGGGACACATCCTGGCCGGCGCTCGGGAGTTCGAGACGGTCGCCGAAGCCGTCGCCGACTGCGCCCTGGTGGTGGGCACCACGGCGGCCGGGCGGCGGGAGTTGCAGCATTCGGTGCGGCGGCTGGAGTACGGCGGGAGGCTGATCCGCAAGCGTCTGGCCTCCGAGCGCGTCGCCCTGGTGTTCGGGTCCGAGAAGTTCGGCCTCTCGAACGAGGACCTGGCGCACTGCCACTGGCTGATGCGCGTGCCCGCGCGCGAGGAGCACGCCTCGATGAACCTGGGGCAGGCGGTGGCCGTCTGCCTCTATGAGCTGGCGCGCAGCCCGGAGGCCGCTCTGGCGAGGCCCGAAAAGAAGAAGCGCCCGGAAGCGGCCAGCCTGGAGGAGCTCACCCGGCTGCTGCTGGACGTCCTGGGCGCGAGCGGCTATGTTCATCAGCGGGTCGAGGCATCCACGGATATGAAGATCCGGCGGCTGGTGCGCCGCATGGACCTTTCCGCCCACGACGCCGAGATCTGGCTAGGCATGCTCCGCCAGATCTTGTGGAGAATGAAGGGGTAGGCGGCAGTGCCGAGGTGGGTTGGTCAGTGTCATTCAACATCATCGGCAGGATCACGGAGATCGAGACCATTGCGGCTGGGAGCCGCATCCGTGAGGTCGTCCGCCTTCGGAAGGTCTACGGCCGCGGCCGGTGGAGAAAGATGAAGGGAAGCGCCCTGCTCCGCCTGCCCGATGGTACGATACGAAGAGCCGAGGTCCACTGGTACGAAGCCTCGGGGATGGGCAGGCTGGAGTTCAAGGTCAAGCGGTACCTGGATTGAAACCTATGACGCGCAGCCGGAAAACGGAGGCAGCCTTTGTCGTATGCGTCGACAACCGTGAGTATCCGGCCTCCTTGGAACTCCGCAAGATTTATCGGGTGGTCCCAGACGTCGCCGCAGCTCGCCACGCCCAGGTAAGAATCATCGACGAATCCGGCGAAGACTACCTCTATCCTCAGAAGTACTTCATGGCCATCGAACTACCCAGGCCGCTGGAAGCGGCCTTGCGCCGGGCATCCTAAGATCCGGCGGCCCTACTTCGTGGCCGCAAACCCGTGGTACAGCGCGGCGATGCCGGCGGTCTTGGGGTCGTCCGGGTGGATGACCACGCGGTAGCGCAGACGCATCTTCTCTCCTGGCTGGAGGGTGATGCTGGCATCCTGGGTCTTGTCGTTCATGAAGTCGTGCGCTCCGAAAAGGTTGGCGGCGCAGAGGCCGTAAGCCCGGCAGTGCCAAAAGGTTGGATAGTGCGGGTTGGCGGGGTGGTCCATGATGGCGATGCCTACCTTCTGGCCTTCCACCTCGCCGTACACGTCCACCCAGGGCGCGCGCTTGCCCCACACGTTGGCCTCGGACTCGCGGCCTTCCGAATCGATCATCTTGCCAGTCCGCGGCGGGCTGGTAGGCACGTTCCTCCCCGGCACCTCAAGGCCCGAAGCGACCCGGATGGCGAACGTGCCCTCCTTGGTGTCGCCGAACTTGACCTTCTCGACAGCGGTCAGCGTGATGTCAAAGTCGATGGTCCGCAGCCGCGGGTCGGAGTAGAAGGTCATCCGCCGCGATTCGGTCAGCATCTTGTTCTGGCTGGGGCCGATCCAGTCGAACAGCGCCGCGATCGTCCCGTTCTTCACTTCCAGGATCTTGTTGATCACCACGCGGCCCAGATTCGTCCGGTTGCCGGGCGGCTCGCTCGCCCAGAAGTCGATCCCGTTGACGTCGCCATGGGTGAACCACAGGCCGCGGTGATGGGGATGGTCCGTGGTCTCGCCCTCGACCTTGGCCATGGGGAAATAGCGGGTCACGATGACCCCGGAGGCGGTGCGCAGGGGATGCAGGTAGGGCTTTGGGGCGGCGGAGCCGTAGAAGAACTCGGTGAATGGCTTGCCATCGATCTCGACCGAGATCTTGTCCGCGCCCTGGGTGAGCCTCACCTGGGCGCACAATGGGAACACGGCCAGCAGGCCCAAGCAGAACCTTCTCCTCATGTCCCGTATTAGACCACGAAAAGGGGTATCATAAGGATGAATCGTCATTTAGGGAGGAACACGGATGGGTCCGCTGGGCTGGCAGGAGACGGTGTTTATCTTTGTCCTGGCCCTGCTCATTTTCGGACCGAAGAAGCTCCCCGAGTTGGGCAAGACCATCGGCAAAGCACTCACCGAGTTCCGTCGCGCCTCAAGTGAGCTCAAGCACACTTGGGACCGCGAGATGAGCAACCTGGAGCGGGAAAGCGAATCAATCAAGGAAGTCACGAGCGGCGTTCAAAGTGAGCTCAACGATTACAGTTCTTCCTATACCTACGAGGATGGCTCCTATGGGGCTTCTTCGTATGATTCCACCGCGGAGAGTCCTTCCACTGTAAGCGCGTCCGCACCTGAGGGCGCTGACCCGACCGCCGAAGGGACGCCGGACTACGGCGTCGCCACGGCGGAAGCTGCCGCCGAGGACATGGGGGCGGCCCCCGAGGCCGTGGTCGCCGATGCCGGCGACCGAGTGCCGGAACCGAAGCCGGTCGGCATGGCCGAGGAGGGCCCCGCGTCCGAGTCCCAGGCTGTCGCAGGCTGAGTCGCAGCGATCAACATGGATTCTGAGGAAAAGCAGCCGGGAGGGAACCCTCCCGAGGGCGAGCCTTCGCCGCAGGATGACGTAGCAGCTTCGGAGCCCGAGGCTTCGCCGCAGGATAGCGGCGCGGCCTCGGACGCCGAGGTCCCAAGCGTACAGGAGTCCGTGCCGGCGCCGCCCGCCAAGGCCGAGCCCCCGCCCCCCGTCGCGGACGAAGATGACGACGACGAAGACGGCATGCTGCGCATGTCCTTCCTGGAGCACCTGGAAGAACTGCGGACACGGCTCGTCATGGCGCTCATGGGCCTGGGCGTCTCCTTCGCGCTGTGCCTGGTCTTCGCCAACCAGATCTGGAAGTTCGTCAGCGCCCCCGGCATAGAAGCGCTCAAGACCACCGGCGCGTCCCCCAACCTCGTGTTCATCAAGCCGACCGAGGCCTTCGCCATCATTTGGGTGAAGGCCCCTATGCTGGCCTCGCTCTTCCTGGCTGCACCCTGGCTCCTCTATCAGGTGTGGGCCTTCATTGCCCCAGGGCTCTACAAGAAGGAGCGCCGCTGGGCCGGGCCGTTCGTGATCTGTACCGCCGGGCTCTTCATCCTGGGCGGCGCCTTCGCCTACTTCATCGCCTTCCGCTTTGGCCTCGCTTTCCTGTTGAGCATCGGGCGGGACATCAACGTTCTGCCCATGATCTCCGCCACGGAGTACTTCGACCTGTTCGTGAACGCCACCCTAGGCATCGGGCTGGTGTTCGAACTGCCCGTGCTGTTGTTCTTCCTGACGCTGGTGCGGGTGGTTTCCCCGGCATTCCTGATACGCAACACGCGCTACGCAGTCCTGTTGATCGTGATCGTGGCGGCGATTGTCACGCCCACCCCGGACGTCTTCAACCTGATGCTGTTCTCGCTGCCGATGTGCGCGCTGTTCTTTGTGGGGGTCTTCGCCAGCTACCTGCTGGTGCTGCACCGCGAGAAACGCCGCTTCCCGTGGATGAGAGTGCTATACGGCCTCTTGGTCTTCCTGTTGGCAGCGGCGGGCGCGATCTACCTGGCGGTGACGAAGTACGGCTACCACTTCGTCTGGCACTGGCCATTCCTGACCCGCTGAGAATGGGGACAGACGCCATTTCGCGTGTAACAGCCTCAGGTTTTCAGCACCATCGGAGCGCGAAATGGCGTCTGTCCCCATTTTACTTTTACAGTGGTAGCGACGCGGCTAGTTCAATGCGCTTGCCGGCTTTGCGGTCTTCGATGATCAGGCGGCCGCCCGAAAGCGTAATATCATCCACCCGGGTCATGCCCTCTGGGGCGACAGTGTAGAAGACCAGGAAGCGCGACCGGATCGTGGACTTTGCCGGCAGCCAGCGGAAAGTGGGCGTCCCGAACATCGGGTTCATCTCCACCGTCTCGCGATGAGAGACGTCAAAGGGCTGAGTGGAGAACTCCATGCCGCGCGCGGCCCGCTGGTCGCCGGTGTAATTCATCCAGCTCATGACCCAGGGATACTCCTCGCGGCGGAAGACGTAGCCGAAAAGCAGGCGTTTCTCCAGTTGCAGCGCGGTAACGAAGGCCAGCGACCGCTTGGGGTCCATCTGGCAGCTCGCCAGGTCCAGGCTGTTCTGGTCGGTGGGGATGAGGCGCAGGTCTAACTGACCCCCATCGCGCGCGGGGGCCAGGGGCCAAGTGAAGTCCCGCAGATAGATCAGCCTGCCCGGAATCGGGCCCGGTTTCTCGGCCCGCACGCGGCACTGAAGCCCGGGCATGTCCACCGCCACCTTGCCCTTCTCGAGGAACGGGGGGCCGAGCGTGGCATGCTCCGCCCAGGAGACTGGCCGGTCGAAGCCCAGGGGACTCTCTAGTTGGCTCTCCACGTAAACCACGCTCTCCCCGTCGACAATCTCGAGCCGCCGGGTGAGATTCTCCTGGACCAGCGGAAGCGACGTGGCCAGCGTGACCGAACGCCTGCTCCCGGAGGGCTGGGAATCAACCGTCTTCCAGAGTTGCTTGGAAGCCTCGCCGTGGAAGGGCATGCCGGACTTCAGTTCCTCGGCCGACGGGGCGCCAAAGCCGTCCAGGCAGAGAAAGTGCCCCATTCCCGCGAGCGGGCTCATCTTCTCCGCCCCCTCCCGCAGCCTGACGGTGGAAATCGTGCCGCCCTTGGTGAGGACAGTCAGTTCGATTTTCTCATTGGAGAGACTGACAACAGGCCTCCCCTGTGCGTCCGTCGCGACCTGCGCCAGGGCGCAAAACGGGAGCAACACCAGACAAACCGTAAGCGTACGCATGACAACAGCTATTGTAACGACCTTGCGATTCGGACAGTGGGGCCGCGCCCTCCAGGGTCGCTCCCGCACTGTCTGAACGGCAGGAAAAGTTATATACTTGACAGTAACGGCCGTTGGACTGGCGCCAAGTTGGGGCGCAAGGCTGTTCTGTGTCTGGCACATCGATCGAGATCATCGCAATCATCCTCCTGGTGCTCGCCAACGGCGTCTTCGCGCTCTCGGAGATCGCCATCGCCTCCTCCCGCAAGGCCCGCTTGCGCCAGCACGCCGAAGAGGGAAAGCGGGAGGCGCAGGTCGCCCTCGATCTTGCCAGCGATCCGAACCAGTTCCTCTCCACGGTGCAGATCGGCATCACCCTCATCGCCACTCTGACCGGCGCGTTCGGCGGCGTGACCCTGGCCCGAGAACTCGGCGTCTATCTGAACACCTGGCCGCTGGTGGCGCCGCACGGCGAATCCGTCGCCATCACCATCGTGGTCCTCGCCATCAGCTTCCTGTCCCTGATCCTCGGCGAGTTGGTGCCCAAGCGCATCGCCCTGTCCAGTCCCGAGCGATTCGCCATGGCGGTAGCCATCCCCATGCGCACCCTCTCGAGGGTCGGCAGCCCGGCGGTCCGGTTCCTGAGCTGGACGACCGACGTCATCCTCAAGCTCATCCCCATCCGCCACCAGAGCGAGCCTCCGGTGACCGAAGAGGAGATCAAGCTAATGATCGAGGAGGGCACCGAGGCGGGCGCGTTCGAAGAGGCTGAGCAGGAGATGATCGAGGGCGTCTTCGGCCTGGGCGACCGGCGCGCCGTCGAATTGATGCGGCCGCGGATGAACATCGTCTGGGTCGATGTGCAGGACACCTCCGAGGCCATTTGGGCGACCATCAGCAAGAGCACTTACTCGCGCTTCCCGGTGGGCGACGGGAGTTTCGACCAGGTGATCGGCTATGTACATGTCAAAGATCTCCTCGGCCTGCACATTGAAGGCCGGCCGGTGGACTGGAAGACCGTCATAAGGCCCTTGCCGGCGGTGCCGGAGACGATGCGCGCCCTGAAGGTCCTTGAGGTGTTCCAGCAGTCGCGCACGCACATCGCTCTGGTGGTCAATGAGCACGGCGGGGCCGAAGGGCTGATCACCATGCACGACATCCTGGAAGCCGTGGTCGGGGACCTGCCGTCCCCCGGCGACAGACCGGAGCCCCACGCCACCGAGCGGGAGGATGGCTCCTGGCTGGTGGACGGGACGACGCCGGTCTTCGAGTTCAAGGAACTGCTCGATATCAAGGACTTGCCCGGAGAGGACGACGGGGGCTTCACGACACTCGGCGGTTTTGTGGTCGCGCAGATGGGCCGGATTCCGGCGGCGGGAGACCACTTCGAGGTGGGGCCCAAGCGCTACGAAGTCGTTGACATGGACCGGAACCGCGTGGACAAGGTCCTGGTCAGCGACGTAGTGGGCCCGCCGGTCAACGGGGAGCAGGTGGAGGAGAGCTGAGCCGGCGCCGGTGCTCTTCCCTGGTGCGGAAGCTGTCCCGGTCGACCGCGCGGTCTATCGCCAGAATCCCGTCGAGATGGTCCATCTCGTGCTGTAACAGTTCAGAGAGTGCGCCGGACGCCTGGAGCGTGTGCGGCTCTCCCCTCTCATCCAGGTAGCGGAGTACCACCGCGGAGGACCGCTCCACGTACACCAGCAGGTCGGGGAATGAAAAGCAGTCGTCCCACAGCCGTATGCGTTCTTCGCTCAGCGACTCGAAGACTGGGTTCAGCAGAGAGTGCCGCTTTCCTTCGAACTCGATGTAGATGACCCTCGCTGGGCGACCTATCTGGATGGCGCTGATCCCCCGCCCGAAGCCGTGGTTGCTCCGGAAATCGTGCAGGGTATCCCGCAAGTCCTCGAGAATCGGCGCTGCGTCGATAGGTGACGCGACGTGCCGTGACTTCTCCCGCAGCGTCGGGTCGCCAAGCTGCAATATCCTCCGCGCAGGCATCAGCCCCATGCTACGAACCGCGGACCGCGCCTGCAAGCGGCCCAAATCGGTTGGTGTTTACTGGCCCCGTCCGGAGGTCCCGGCAGGCTCCCAAGCGGTCCCTCAAGGCTTTCCATCACGTCGTACCGCTACTGGGCAAACGATATGCCAGCGCCGCAGTGCGGCCGCGAATCCAGTCTTGTTCGTCCGACGAGAGCGCGGCAACCGCAAGGCGCGCTGTATTGAACCAGCGTTCGTAACTGGCCGCCACCAGACAAACCGGCCAGTCGGATCCGAACATAAGGCGCTTCGGGCCGAAGGCAGCCAGGGCAATGTCGATGTACGGCCGAAGATCCTGGCCGGTCCAAGTCCGGTAGTCGGCCGCATTCACCAGGCCGGAGAGCTTGCAGTAGAGGTTCGACCGCTTGGCCGCCTCGCGGATGTTCTCCCGCCAGGGAGAAATGACCCGCTCTCTGATCCGTGGCTTGGCCAGGTGGTTGATGACGAAGGTCAGATCGGGGAACCGGTCCACTAGCGCGATCGCGTCGGGCAGTTGACCTTCCGAGATGAGCAGATCGAACGACAGCCCGGCGCGGCTGA
>Ga0316628_100002061_pt1 | contig 14656 bp, 14 predicted proteins | sample OWC_Aug_M2_C1_D5_FD_207648 | JGI IMG/M metagenome (GOLD analysis project Ga0316628, IMG submission 207648) | Wetland soil microbial communities from Old Woman Creek delta, Ohio, United States - OWC_Aug_M2_C1_D5_C | ecosystem: Environmental > Terrestrial > Soil > Wetlands | place: USA: Ohio... | reverse complement strand
TCCGCACCTCACCCAGCGCGACATCGAGCGCGTGGTGAGCGTCGTGCTTGAGCGGATGATCCAGGCTCTCGAGAAGGGCGGCCGTGTCGAGCTCCGCGGGTTCGGCGCCCTGTCGGTGCGCTCGCGCGACGCCCGCGCCGGCCGCAATCCGCGGACCGGCGAGCCGGTGGCCGTGCGGGCCAAGCACGTGCCGTTCTTCAAGAGCGGCAAGGAGCTGCGCGAGCGGCTCAACCTCACCGACGAATAGGGACGCCGCGTGAGCCTGCCCGATCCCCTCCGGGCGGCGGAGCGGAGGGTCCCCATCCTTGGCGAGTTCCGCGAGTTCATCGCCCGCGGCAACGTCATCGACCTGGCCGTCGGCGTGATCCTGGGCGCCGCCTTCGGCGATATCGTGAAGTCGCTGGTGGATCAGGTCGTCATGCCGCCGATCGGACTTCTCACCTCGGGCCTCGACTTCGCCCAGCTCAAGTGGGTTCTCAAGCCCGACAATCCGGCCACCAAGGTCAACGAGGAGGTCGCGATCCAGTACGGCGCGTTCCTCAACACCATGATCAAGTTCCTGATCGTGGCCTGGGTCGTGTTCCTGCTGGTGAAGCTGGTGAATTCGATCCGCCGCCGCGAGGCCGCCAAGCCGGACGCCGAGAAGAGCAGCGCGCCCGGTCCGCAGGAGGCCCTGCTCATGGAGATCCGCGACCTCCTGAAGGTGCAGACAGAGGGCCAGCCGCCGACGCGGCATTAGGCGGGCTGAGCGGGTCCGCTGCGGATTGCGCCCCGCGCCCCGCCTTCTCCCTCCGGATCGCCTCCAGCGTCGCCTGCGCCTTTGCGACGCCCGCCTGATCGCCGCGGGCGCGGGCGTCGACCAGCTGCTCGGTCGCCTCCATCTCGCGTACGGGGATCAGGTGGCTGTCGTCGGCCGGCTTGAAAGGACCGATCTGCAGGCGCTTCAGGACCGCCCGCTCGTGCTCCGCCTGGGGGCCGGTTCCGGTTCCGTAGGCGAAGATGAAGTTGCGGATCTTGGCCTTGATCGTGGGATCGAGGTCCTTGCGCCAGATCATCGGGTCTTCCGGGATCGTGGGCGAGCGCCAGATCACCTCCAGGTTGGCGAGCGTCCGCGTCGCGATCGGCGTGCCCAGCGCGCCCATCCGGTCCATGGAGTTGGTGTTGTTGGTCGCCGCGTCCAGCACGCCCGCGCCGACCGCGAAGAGGTTGGCCTCGTGTGTGGCGTTGCGCACGCTCCGGAAGCAGCGCGCCGGATCGAGGCCGCGGGGCGCGAACAGGTAGGTCATCGGCGCCAGGGTCCCCGAGGTGGACTTCGCGTCGCCCATGCCGAACGACAGTGTCCGATCGCATTTCAGGATCCGGTCAAGGGTGACGCCGCTGCCCTTCCGCACGATGATGACCGCCTGGTAGCCATCCGGCCCCGAGGGCTTCGAGGTCCGCGCGAAGACCTCGCCGTTCGCCCGCCTCACCGCCTCCAGGCCGGAGTTGTTGGTGAACCAGCCGAGGTCGCTCTGCCGGAAGCGCATCGCCTCGATCGCGGCGGTGTAGTTGGAGCCGAAGAAGGGCTTCACGTGCAGGCCGGTCTGGCGGTCCATGTCGGCCAGGAACGGCCCCCACTCCTGCATCTGCGTCTGGGCGTTCTCCGTCGAGACGATGGAGAAGGTGACGCCCTGCGGGGACGGGGCGGCGGTCCTGGGCTGGCCGGGCGAACACGCGGCGAGGGCGGCCGCGGCGGCGAGCGGCAGGATGCGTCGGATCATTCCGGCACCATAGCCCAGCTCCGTGACGCTGCGTCAAAGGGCGGCCCGGAGGGCGCCGCCAAAATCGCCCCTTGAGCCCGCACGCCATGGAGGGTACCGGCTCGCGCCATGCTGCAAGGTCTCTCCCATCAGGCCCGCGAGGCGAAGAGCTGGCCCTTCGAGCAGGCGCGCATCCTGCTCGAGCGGATCCTGCGCCTGCGCCTTGACGATGCGGAGCGCGACCTCGCCGCCACCCTCATCGCCTCCGGCAAGGTCGACGAGGCGGTCCGCACCCTGCCCGCCCTGACCGAGCCGGTGATCTTCCAGTGCGGCTACGGCGCCTCGGGCCTGCCCCACATGGGCACCTTCGGCGAGGCGGCGCGGCCCACCATGGTGCGCACCGCCTTCCGCGCTCTGACCGAGGACGCGATCCCCACCCGGCTCATCGTCTTCTCCGACGACATGGACGGACTCCGGAAGATCCCCGACAACGTCCCCAACCGCGAGCTGCTCGAGGAGGACCGCGACAAGCCGGTCACCTCCGTGCGCGATCCCTTCGGCGAGCACGAGAGCTTCGGGGCGCACAACAACGCCCGCCTGCGCGCCTTCCTCGACGGCTTCGGCTTCGACTACACCTTCATGTCGTCCACCGAGACCTACCGGTCCGGCCGCCTCGATCCGGTCCTGCTGCGCATCCTCGAACGCTTCGACCAGGTGCAGGCGATCATGCTGCCCACCCTGGGCGACGAGCGGCGCGCCACCTACTCGCCCTTCCTGCCGATCAGCCCGAAGAGCGGCCGCGTCCTGCAGGCGCCCACGCTGGAGCGCCACCTCGACCGCGGCACGATCGTCTTCCCCGACGAGGACGGGACGCTCACCGAGGTCCCGGTGACCGGCGGTCACGTGAAGCTGCAGTGGCGGCCCGACTGGGCGGCGCGCTGGACGGCGCTGAAGGTCGACTTCGAGATGTCGGGCAAGGACCTGATCGACTCGATCCGGGTCTCCAGCCGCATCTGCAAGGTGCTCGGGGCCGAGCCGCCCGAGACCTTCACCTACGAGCTCTTCATGGACGAGAACAACCAGAAGATCTCGAAGTCCAAGGGCAACGGCCTGACGATGGAGGAGTGGCTCCGCTACGGCACGCCCGAGAGCCTCGCCTACTACATGTACCAGTCGCCGAAGTCGGCGAAGCGGCTCTACTTCGACGTCATCCCCAAGGCGACGGACGAGTACCTCTCGCACCTCGACGCCTTCAACAAGGCGCGCCGGGAGGCGAACGCGACGCCGCTCGACAATCCCGCCTGGCACGTGCACCGCGGGGCGCCGCCGGAGACGGGCTCGCCGGTCAGCTTCTCGCTGCTCCTCAACCTGGTCTCGGCGGCCGACGCTTCGACCAAGGACATCCTCTGGGGTTTCCTGGCCCGCTACATCCCCGGCGCGACGCCCAGCAGCGAGCCCATGCTCGACAAGCTCGCCGGCTACGCGATCCACTACTACGAGGACTTCGTGAAGCCCTCGAAGCGGTTCCGCGCGCCCGATCTGCGCGAGCGCGCGGCCATGGAAGCGCTGGTCCGCCGGCTCCAGGCCCTGCCCGCCGGCGCCGACGCCGAGGCGATTCAGAACGAGGTCTTCGAGGTCGGCAAGGCCGCGGGCTTCGAGCCGCTGCGCGCCTGGTTCGCCGCCCTGTACGAGGTCCTGCTTGGCCAGCCCACGGGCCCGCGGTTCGGCTCCTTCGTGGCGATCTTCGGCGTCGACCGCACCATCCGGCTCATCGAGCGCGCGCTGGCGGGCGAGCTCGCGGCGGCCTGAGCGACATGCGATCGCCCTCTTTCCTCCTCGATGGACGAAGGGGGCTGGGATTGACGACTAGGCCGCGAGCCTCTCCCCACCCGCCCGCAGCCGGACCGGAAGGGTCTTCGGGCCGCGCAACCCCAGCCGCTCGATCCACACGATGCGCTCCGGATCGGCGAGCGCGATCCCGGGGAACCGCGCGTACAGCCGCCCGATCGCGCTCTGCGCCTCGACCCGCGCGAGTTGCATGCCCAGGCAGAAGTGGATGCCCGAGCTGAACACCAGGTGCGGGTTCGGAAACCGGTCGAGCCTGAGCTCTTCGGGATGGTCGAACACCGCGGGGTCGGCGTTGGCGGCCGCCACCAAGGCCAGGATCAGCTCGCCCCGCCGCAGGCTCTGCCCGAAGAACGCCGCGTCGCGGGCGACGTACCTCGGCTTGGTCGACTGCACCGGCGAGGCGAAACGCGCCAGCTCCTCCACCGCCCGCTCCATCCGCGCCGCCGGATCCGCCGTCAGCCAGGCCTTCTGATCCGGGTGGCGCTCGAGCATGGCCACGCTGTCGGCGATCAGGTGGCTGGTGGTCTCGAACCCGGCGATCAGCAGCAGCACGATCATCGAAAGCAGCTCGCCCTCGTCGAGCCTGTCGCCGGCCTCCTCGGCCTGGACAAGATCGGCCACAAGTCCCGGTCGGGGCGCGCGCCGGCTCTGCTCGATCAGCGCGCGCACGAAGTCGATGAGCTTCCCGAACGAGCCGACCGCCAGGAAGAGCCCCGCCATGTTGCCGACCGAGAGCGCCCGTCGCGTCAGGTCGGCGAACCTCTGCGCCTCCTCGTCGGGCACGCCGAGCAGCATGCTGATCACTTCGAGCGGCAGGCGGCGGGCGTACTCTGTCACGAGGTCCGCCTCCGCGCGGCCCTCGATCCCGTCGAGAAGATGGTCGGCGATCCTCTCGATGTCGCCGCGCATCGCCAGCACGTCGCGCCGCGCGAACGCCCGGTCCACCAGCTTGCGGAGCCGCCGGTGATCGGGCTCGTCCTTCTGCAGCATGTTGTTGGTGAGAAGCTTCAGGGGCTTGGGCATCCACCAGCCGAAGCCCGCCACGCCCGAGCGACCCGCATGCCGGCCCTCCTGAACGAAGAGCGCGTTGTCCTTGACCATCGCCAGCGTCGCCTCGTGTGTCGTGGTCACCCACGCGCGCCCGACGAACGGCAGGCGGATCGGGATCACCGGGCCGGCCTCGCGCATGGCCGCGAAGGTCGGCAGCGGATCCTCCTTGAACGCCGCGCCGCTGATATCGAACGTCAGAGGCCGGTCGAGCCTGTACGCGCGCATCGGAGGTTGGGACATGGCTTGGGCTCCCATCCGCCGGTGCGGCCTTCCTCGCGCCGGCGCGATTGGTATGCTAACAAACCGGCGGTCGGTCAGTAAACGCGGTCAATGGAGGGCGGATATGGGTGGCGCAGCGGCGGCAGTCCCGTCGAGGAGCCGGGTGGTCAAGGCGCCCGCCGTCCGGCGCGCCGAGCTCATCGACTGCGCCCAAGGCCTGTTCCTGACCCGCGGCTACGATCGCACCACCGTCAACGACGTCATCGCCTCGGCGGGCGTGTCGAAGGGCGCCTTCTACCATCACTTCGCCGCCAAGGAGGACCTGCTGGAGGCGCTCGCCGAGCGCTTCGCCCGGGATAGCCTGGCGTTCATCGCCCGCCTGCAGGCCGACCCCTCGCTCGACGCGCTGCAGCGGATCAACCGCCTGATGGCGCTCGGCCGCGAGTGGAAGCGGGAGCACATGGCCGAGCTCAGGGCGATGTTCACCACCCTGCTGAAGCCCGAGAACGCCGTCCTCTACCATCGCATCGTCGAGGCGGCCGTCGCCGTCCTGGCCCCCGCCCTCGCTGCGATCATCGCCACGGGCGAGGCCGAGGGCGCGTTCGATGGGGGCGATCCTCGCATCGCCGCGGAAACCCTGCTGTGGCTCAGCAACGGCCGCCGCCCGATCGTCATCCAGGCTCTGGCGCTCGCCGAGGAAGACCCCGAAGCCGCCGTCCGGCTGATCCTCGCGCGGGTCCGCGGCGAGGAGCAGATCGCCGAACGGATCCTCGGCCTGCCCGCGGGCGCGCTGGATATACTGGGCCCGGAGGCCGAGCTCAGGGCCATGCTCGCCGCCTGGCGCCGCCCCGCCGCCCGCTGATCGCCTCGCCGGCCTCGCGCCAGCTCTTGTCCTTGCGCCCGCCGAGTGCTGAGACTTTTCGGCGAAGTCAGCGGGAGGCGGCATGGAGCAGACCGGCGAGTACCGGATCGAGGCGCCGGCGGCGAAGGTCTGGCAGGCGCTGAACGATCCCGAGGTGCTGGCCCGCTCGATCGACGGCTGCCAGTCCATGGAGCGGACCGGCGACAACGCCTTCAAGGCCAAGGTCCGCGCCAGGGTGGGCCCGGTGAGCGCCGTCTTCGACGCCGACGTCACCCTCTCCGACATCGACCCGCCCCGCGCCTACACACTCAACGGCCAGGTCAAGGGCGGTCCGGCGGGCTTCGGCAAGGGAACGGCCCGGGTCGAGCTGGTCGAGGACGGCGCTGCGACCCTGCTGCGCTACAAGGTGGAAGGCAGCGTCGGCGGCAAGCTCGCCCAGATCGGCCAGCGCCTGATCGACGCGGCCGCCCGCAAGACGGCCGACGACTTCTTCGCGACGTTCGCCGGAATCGTCGCGCCGGCGCCCCGCGAAGCGCCGCCCGCGGCCGCGCCCGCGGGCGTCGGTCGCGCCCGCATCATGTGGATCGTCGCCGCGGCCGTCGCGGCCGCCGCCGTGGCGGTCGCTGTCGCGCTGCAGTCGCGCTAGTGTTCGAAAGGCCGCAAGAGGAGGGCCCCCCGTGAAGCTATCCCTGACGGTCAACGAGACCCCCCACGAGCTCGACGTCCCCGCCGCGGCCCTGCTGGTCGACATCCTCAGGAACGACCTCGGGCTCACCGGAACCCACGTGGGCTGCGACACCAGCCAGTGCGGCGCCTGCACGGTCCATATGGACGGTCGGGCGGTGAAGGCCTGCACCGTGCTCGCGGGCCAGGCGCAGGGCGCAAGCATCGCCACCATCGAGGGGCTGGGCGCGCCCGGCAACCTGCATCCCATGCAGACGGCCTTCCAGGAGCATCACGCCCTGCAGTGCGGCTTCTGCACCCCGGGCATGATCATGAGCGCCATCGACCTGGTGAAGCGGTCGGGGCGGCTCGACGAGAAGGCGGTGCGCGAGGGGCTTTCCGGCAACCTCTGCCGCTGCACCGGCTATCACAACATCGTCCAGGCGGTGCTGGCCGCCGCCGAGCGGATGTGAGGACATCGTCATGAGCGAGCAAGGCATCGGCAAGCGGGTCAAGCGTCGCGAGGACGTCCGCTTCATCACCGGCAAGGGCCGCTACACCGACGACATCAACCTGCCCGGCCAGGCCTACGCGGTGTTCGTCCGCTCGCCCTATCCGCGGGCGCGGATAAAGGCCGTGGACCTCGCCGCCGCGAAGGCCGCGCCCGGCGTGGTCGGCGTCTTCACCGGCAAGGACCTGGCGGCCGACAACATCGGCAATCTTCCCTGCGGCTGGCTCGTGAAGTCGAAGGACGGCACGGACATGCACGTCCCGCCGCGCCCTCCGCTCGCCGTGGAGCGGGTGAACTTCGTGGGCGAGCCCTACGCCATGGTGGTCGCCGGGACCCTGGCCGAGGCCAGGGCCGCCGCCGCGCTCGTGGAGGCGGACTTCGAGGAGCTGGACCCGGTGGTCTCGCTCGCCGAGGCGACCGCGGGTCCGCAGATCCACGACGGGATCGCGCAGAACCGCTGCTACGACTGGGCGCTGGGCGATGCGGCCGCGACCGAGGCCGCCTTCGCCAGGGCGAGCCACATCACCCGCCTCGAGTTCGCGAACAACCGCCTCATCCCCAACGCCATCGAGCCCCGCGCGGCGGTCGCGGCCTACAGCGCCCCGACCGAGGAGTTCACCCTCTACACGACGTCCCAGAACCCGCACCTCGAGCGGCTGATCCTGTCGGCGTTCGTGAACCTGGCGCCGGAGCACAAGCTGCGCGTCATCTCCCCCGACGTGGGCGGCGGCTTCGGCTCGAAGATCTTCGTCTATCCGGAGGAGACCGCCGCCGCCTGGGCCGCGCGCCGCACCGGCCGCCCGGTGAAGTGGACAGCCGACCGCTCGGAAGCCTTCCTCTCCGATGCGCACGGCCGCGACCACCTCACCACCGCCGAGCTGGCGCTCGACGACCAGGGGACCTTCCTCGGCCTGCGCGTCCACACCCGGGCGAACCTGGGGGCCTATCTCTCGACCTTCGCCTCCTCGGTCCCGACCTACCTCTACGGGACCCTGCTCGCCGGCCAGTACCGCACGCCCGCGATCTACGTCGAAGTGGAAGGCGTCTTCACCAATACCGCGCCCGTCGACGCCTACCGGGGCGCGGGCCGGCCGGAGGCGACCTACGTGGTCGAGCGTATCGTCGAGACCGCGGCCCGCGAGCTGGGCCTCGACCCGGCGGAGATCCGCCGTCGGAATTTCATCCGGCCCGACCAGTTCCCCTACGAGACGCCGGTGGCGCTCGTCTACGATACCGGCGACTACGAGGCGAGCCTCGCCAAGGCGCTGAAGCAGGCCGACTACGCGGGCTTCGCCGCGCGGCGGCGAGACTCCGAGGCCCGCGGCAAGCGGCGCGGGATCGGCTTCTCCTGCTACATCGAGGCCTGCGGGCTGGCGCCGTCGCAGCTCGCCATCCAGCTCGGCGCCGGGGTCGGCCTCTACGAGAGCGGCGAGGTGCGGGTGAACCCGACCGGCTCGGTCACGGTCTTCACCGGCTCCCACAGCCACGGCCAGGGACACGAGACCACCTTCGCCCAGATCGTTTCCGAGAAGCTCGGCGTGCCCTTCGAGCAGGTGGAGGTGGTGCACGGCGACACCGGCCGCCTGGAGTTCGGCCTCGGCACCTACGGCTCGCGCTCGGTGGCGGTGGGCGGCTCGGCGCTGATCCGCGCCTCCGAGAAGATCATCGCCAAGGGCAGGAAGATCGCCGCCCACATGCTGGAGGCCGCGCCCGACGACGTGGATTTCGAGGACGGCGTCTTCGCCGTGCGCAAGACCAACAAGAGCCTGACCTTCGGCGAGGTGGCCTTCGCCGCCTACGTCCCCGCCAACTTCCCCGAGGATCTGGAGCCCGGGCTCTCGGAGAAGAGCTTCTACGACCCGAAGAACTTCACCTTCCCGGCCGGGACGCACATCGCCGAGGTGGAGGTCGATCCCGAGACCGGCGTCGTCGACCTCGTCCGCTTCGTGGCCGTCGACGACTTCGGCGAGGTCATCAATCCGATGATCGTCGAGGGGCAGGTGCACGGCGGCATCGCCCAGGGCGTCGGCCAGGCGCTTCTGGAGCACGGGATCTACGACGAAAGCGGTCAGCTCGTGACCGGCTCCTTCATGGACTACTGCATGCCCAGGGCCGACGACCTTCCCAGCTTCGAGGTCGACACCACCGTCACCCCCTGCACCCACAATCCGCTGGGCGTGAAGGGCTGCGGCGAGGCCGGCGCGATCGGCGCGCCCGCGGCGGTCATGAACGCCGTGACCGACGCGCTGAAGGTCAAGGACCTCGCCATGCCCGCCTTGCCCGAGCGGGTCTGGCGCGCCCTGCAGGCGGCCTGAGGAGGACGCGCCATGAACGCCTTCGACTATCATCGGCCCGACACCCTGGAAGCCGCGGTCGCCGCCCGCGCCGCGGCCGCCGACGGCGCCTACCTCGCCGGCGGCATGACCCTGATCCCCACCCTCAAGCAGGGCCTCGCCCAGCCCTCGGACCTCATCGACCTGGGCGCGATCCCGGGGCTTTCCGGGATCGCCGTCACGGGCGACCTCGTGACCATCGGCGCCATGGCCCGCCATGCGGACGTCGCGGCCTCGGCCGAGGTGCAGCGGGCGATCCCGGCGCTCGCCGGGCTCGCGGGCGGCATCGGCGACGCCCAGGTGCGCAACCGCGGCACCCTCGGCGGTTCGCTCGCCAACAGCGATCCCGCCGCCGACTATCCGGCCGCGGTGCTGGGTCTCGGCGCGACGGTCCGCACCGACCGCCGCGAAATTCCCGCCGACGACTACTTCAAGGACCTGTTCGAGACGGCGCTCGAGCCCGGCGAGCTGATCCGCCAGGTCGAGTTCCCGATCCCGCGCCGCGCCGCCTATCGCAAGTTCCCGCATCCGGCGTCGCGTTACGCCGTCGCCGGCGTGTTCGTCGCCGACTTCGGCGGCCGGGTGAGGGTGGGCGTCACCGGCGCCGGCCCCTGCGCGTTCCGGCTCACGGCGCTCGAGGATGCGCTCGGGAAGACGTTCGATCCGGCCGCCGTCGACGGCGTCACGATCGACTCCGGCCGCTTCAATTCCGACCTCCACGCCTCCGCCGGCTACCGCGCCAATCTCGTCCGCGTCATGGCCCGGCGCGCCATCGCCGACCTGCTGGGCTGAATCTCACCCGCTCGTCTGTTCGCCCTCAAAGGTCCCTCTCCCCCTTTGCGGGGAGAGGAGTGGGAGTGGGGGCGTCGGAGCGCGGCCATGAGCCAACTCGTCGCATTTCTGAGCTGCAACACTCACCTTGACGTAAACGGAAGCACGGTGTTTAGGCTGACAGCGTAAATGACAACGGGGCAATACCCGGAGGACGCCACGATGATCGCCGATCTGCGCCGCCCACACCGCACCTACACGATCCGGCAGCTGTGCCAGGAATTCAAATGCACGCCACGAGCGCTGCGCTTCTACGAGGACAAGGGACTGCTATCGCCCGCTCGCGAGGGGCTCAACCGCGTCTACAACTACAAGGACCGCGCCCGCCTGCAGCTGATCCTGCAGGGCAAGCGCGTGGGCCTTTCCCTCGCCGAGATCGGCGAGATCCTCGACCTCTACGAGGTCGGCGACGGCGGCGCCCAGCAGGCGGCCAGCTCGCTCCGCAAGTTCCGCGAGCGGATCGTCGCCCTCGAGCGTCAGAAGATCGACATCGACCAGCAGATCGAGCAGCTCAAGGAAGGTTGCGAGGCCATGGAGAAGCGGCTCGAGGCCACGCGCCCTGACCTGCTGCCCCGCGCGGGCGACTACGACCAGACCATGCGCCGCCAGCTCGATGGGGCCGAGCACTAGCGCCGCCGCGGCGGGCTTGTCTCGCGCCGCGAGGCGGCGGAATAGTCGGTGAGACCTTCGGGCGGGGCGCACGGCGCTCCGCCCGATGGCTATCGGGAGCGCCCATGACCTACCAGCCGCCCGTCGGCGACCACCTTTTCATACTGCGCGACCTGCTCGGGCTCGACCGCTATGCGAACCTGCCCGGGTTCTCCGACGCCGCCCTGGACACGGTCGAACAGATCCTCGACGAGGGGGCGCGGTTCGTGAGCGAGGTGCTCGCGCCGCTCAATGCGGTCGGCGACAAGGAAGGCTGCCGCTGGAACCCCGACTTCACGGTCACCACCCCCACCGGCTTCAAGGAGGCCTACAGGCAGCTCGTCGAAGCCGGCTGGCCGGGGCTCGGCGCAGACCCCGCCTGGGGCGGCCAGGGCCTGCCCCACGTCGTCAACCTCGCCTTCTCCGAGATGAGCTCGGCGGCGAACATGGCTTTCTCCATGTACCCGGGCCTGACGCACGGCGCCTATTCGGCGATCCTGGCCGGCGGCACGGAGGAGCAGAAGCGGCTCTACCTGCCCAAGCTCGCCTCCTTCCAGTGGGGCGGGACGATGAACCTGACCGAGCCGCACTGCGGCACGGACCTCGGCCTCCTGCGCACCAAGGCCGTTCCGGCCGCCGACGGGAGCTACCGCATCTCGGGCCAGAAGATCTGGATCTCCGGCGGCGAGCACGACCTCGCCGAGAACATCGTCCACCTGGTGCTCGCCCGGATCGAGGGCGCCCCAGCGGGAACCCGCGGGATCAGCCTGTTCATCGTGCCGAAGTTCATCCCCGACGCGGATGGCAATCCGGGGACGCGCAACTCGGTGAAGTGCCTCGGCCTCGAGGAGAAGATGGGCATCCACGGCAACGCCACCTGCGTCATCAGCCACGAGGAGGCGACGGGCTGGCTGATCGGCGAGGAGAACCGGGGCCTCGCGATCATGTTCGTGATGATGAACGAGGCGCGGATCGGCGTCGGCATGCAGGGCCTCGCCCAGGCCGAGGCCGCCTACCAGGCGGCGGCCGCATTCGCCAGGGAGCGGCTGCAGGGCCGCTCGCTCACCGGCCCGAAGAACCCCGACGGGCCGGCCGACCCGATCATCGTCCATCCCGACGTGCGCCGGATGCTGATGGACGCCCGCGCCGTCATCGAGGGCGGCCGCGCCTTCCTCTACTGGACGGCGCTGCAGGGAGACCTCTCGCACGCGAGCCCCGACGAGGCGGTCCGCCAGAAAGGCGCGGACTACATGGCGCTGCTGACGCCCGTGGTGAAGGCCTTCCTCACCGACCGTGGCTTCAAGGTCTGCTCCGACGCCATGCAGGTTCACGGCGGCTCCGGCTTCACCGAACACTTCCCGGTCAGCCAGTACCTGCGCGACTGCCGCATCTCGCTGATCTACGAGGGAACCAACGGCGTCCAGGCGCTGGACCTCGTCGGTCGCAAGCTCGCGGCGGATGGCGGTCGGGCGGTGATGGCCTTCTTCGCGGAGCTCGACGCCTTCGTCGACGCCAACCACGTCGAGGCCATGGAGCCGTTCGTGACGCCGCTGGCCAGGGCCAAGGCCGAGCTGCAGGAAGCGACCATGTGGCTGATGCAGAACGGCCTCGCCAATCCCGACAACGCCGGCGCGGCCTCGACCGACTACCTGCACCTGTTCGGGCTCACCGCCCTTGCCTACATGTGGGCCATGACCGCCAAGGTGGCGCAGGACAAGATCGCGTCCGGCTCGACCGATCCGACCTATTCCGAGAAGCTCACGGTCGGGCGCTACTACATGCAGCGCACCCTGCCGGAGACCGCCGCACACCTGGCGAAGCTCAAGACCGGGGCGGAGCTGGTCATGGCCCTCCCCGCGGAGGCCTTCTGATGGCGACCTATCGCGCACGCTGCGACTGGACCCTGGCCGTTCCGGCCGAGGACTTCCTCAAAGGCCGCTACCCTCGCGCCCACACGGTCGCCTTCGGCAGCGGCGTGGAAGTGCCCGGCACCGCGTCGCACCACGTGATCGGCAACAGGTGGGCCGCGCCGAACGCCGTCGATCCGGAGGAGATGCTCGTGGCCTCCCTGTCGCAGTGCCACATGCTCACCTTCCTGCACAGGGCGCGCGAGGCGGGCTTTGTGGTCAGCCGCTACCTCGACGACGCCGAGGGCGTGATGGAGCCGATCGACGACGCCGGCCGCATGGCGGTCACGCGCGTCACCCTGCGCCCGCAGATCGAATACGCGGGCCGAGCACCCTCGCCCGAGCAGGCCGAACGGCTGCACCACGAGGCCCACGAGGACTGCTTCATCGCCAATTCGGTGAAGAGCGAGGTGGTGGTCGAAGAGCGCGCGCCGGCGTGAAGAACGTCCCCCGGAACGGGGGAAATGTCGGCTACGGCCGAAGGCCGGCCGACAATGGGGGACGTTTTGCAGGGGCCTCTACCCCATCGACCCTCGCGCGTGACGCGCATCGGGCCACAAGGGGGAAGCCCCCGCTCTACGGATGAGACTCGAGAAGCTTGCCCAACCGCTCCCGCAGCGCCGATTCGTCCTTGAGCTCGCATTCCCAGAGCGTCTCTACCCCCCAGCCGAGCGCTTCGAGGGCGGCGCGGCTGCGGTCGTCGCGGGCGCGGTTGCGGGCGATCTTCGCGGTCCAGTAGTCGCGGTTCGCCTTCGGGACACGCGCGCCCCGGGCGCAGTCGTGGCCGTGCCAGAAGCACCCGTGCACGAAGATCGCGAGCCTGCGGCCCGCCATCACGATGTCCGGCGAGCCCGGAAGCTCCTTCCGCTGCAGTCGGTAGCGCGCGCCGAGCGCCGTGAGCGCCCGCCGGACGGCCAGCTCGGGCGAGGTGTCGCGCCCCTTGACGCGGCGCATGACCGCCGAGCGCTTCTCCGTCGGATAGACGTCGCTCACAGACCTTCGAACAGCGCCGTCGAGATGTACCGCTCGGCGAAGCTCGGGATGATGGTCACGATCAGCTTGCCGGCCATCTCGTCGCGGGCGGCGACGTCGAAGGCGGCCACGAGGGCCGCGCCGGAGGAGATGCCGACCGGAATCCCCTCCTCCCGCGCCACGCGCCGGGCCATGGCGAAGCTGTCCTCGTTGGTGACCTGGACCACTTCGTCCATCACGCCGCGGTCGAGGATCGAGGGGACGAAGCCTGCGCCAAGTCCCTGGATCTTGTGCGGCCCGGCCTGCCCGCCGGAGAGCACCGGAGAGCCGCTCGGCTCGACGGCGATCATCTTCACCGAGGGCTTGCGGCTCTTCAGCACCTGGCCCACGCCGGTGATGGTGCCGCCCGTGCCGACGCCGGAGATCACGGCGTCCACCCGGCCCTCGGTGTCGTTCCAGATCTCCTCGGCGGTGGAGACCCGGTGGATCAGCGGGTTGGCGACGTTGTCGAACTGCTGGGGCATCACCGCGCCGGGCGTCGCCTCGACGATCTCCTTGGCGCGCGCGACCGCGCCCGCCATGCCCCGCTCCGGGGGCGTGAGCTCGAGCTTCGCGCCCAGCAGCAGGAGCATCTTGCGGCGTTCCAGCGACATGCTCTCGGGCATGACGAGGACGCACTTGTACCCCTTCGCAGCGGCCACGAAGGCGAGCGCGATGCCGGTGTTGCCGCTGGTCGGCTCGACGATCGTGCCGCCCGGCTTCAGGAGGCCCTTGGCTTCGAGATACTCGACCATGGCCACGCCGATGCGGTCCTTCACCGAGGCGATCGGGTTGAAGAACTCCAGCTTGGCGACGACCTCGCCCTTGGGCTTCAGCGCCGCCGAAAGCCGCGGCAGGCGCACGATCGGAGTGTCGCCGATCAGGTCGAGAACGGAATCGAAGATCTTGCCCCGGCCTTCGCGGCGATAGCGCGCGGCGTCGTAGACCTTGTCGGGGGTGGCGTCCATCAGCGGACCTCGAACGGAAGAAACTGCCCTTCGCGTGCGAACCTAAGGCTTCCTGAAGGGATTGGA
>Ga0316628_100002060_pt1 | contig 14660 bp, 8 predicted proteins | sample OWC_Aug_M2_C1_D5_FD_207648 | JGI IMG/M metagenome (GOLD analysis project Ga0316628, IMG submission 207648) | Wetland soil microbial communities from Old Woman Creek delta, Ohio, United States - OWC_Aug_M2_C1_D5_C | ecosystem: Environmental > Terrestrial > Soil > Wetlands | place: USA: Ohio... | reverse complement strand
CGGCAGGCCGCCGGATGCCTCCCGAAGAACCCGCTTCCCTCGCTCCTGATCGTCGACGTCCTGCTCGACACCCGGAAATTCTACGAGGCGGTGAACGAGCTCGAGAAGGCCGCCGGCAACGTCGTCGCGTTCGGCATGGTTCCCGAGTTCGCCAAGCGGATGATGGCGCTCCTGTCGCGGGTCGGGGACAACGCCGAGATGGTCGAGATGTGCGGCTTCCTCTGGCTGCGCGCCCGGAGAATCGAGGACGCCGTCCAGTTGCTGACCCGCGCCGTGGTCCTGACCCGGAAGTCGGGCGACCCGAAGCACGCGGCCGATATGGACACCGTTCTCGGCGCAATTCGCGCGGGGCGGGGGGACGCCATTGCCGGCGCGAAATCGGTCGCCGACGCGATCCGGATCCTTTCGGCCCCGCCGCCCGCGCCGCCCGCGGCCGCCGCTCCGCCCTCGCCACCGCCGGAGACGCTGCGGGTCGAGGCGCCTCCTCCCGCCGCCCCGCCCTCGCCGCCGCCGGAGACGCTGCGGGTCGAGACGCCGCCGCCCGCGGCCGCCGCCCCGCCCTCGCCGCCGCCGGAGACTTTGCGGGTCGCCGCGCCGCCGCCCGCGCCGCCCCCAGCGGCCCCGCCGCCGGCCCCGCCGGGCGAGAAACCCCGGCCCGCGTCCCCGCGGTCGTCGGAGGAAGACAAGATCGTCCACAGCGTGGTGGAGAAGCTCCAGGCCAAGGTGAACGAGGAGATCGGCGACTCCGACCCGGAGGCGCGGTACAACCTCGGCATCGCGTACAAGGAAATGGGCCTCCTGGACGAGGCGATGGGGGAGTTCCGGGTGGCGCGCAGCCGCCGGTCGCTCTACCTGGGAGCCTCGTATCTTCTGGCCGAAACGCTCGCAGACACGGGAGACATCGAGGCCGCCCTCGCGACGCTCGACGAGGTGCTCGCGTCGGACCTTGTCGGCGGGAACGAGACGCGCGAGGTCCAGTACCAGAAGGCCCTGCTGCTCGGACGCGCCGGGCGCGAAGCGGAAGGGAACGAGGTCTTCCGCGCCATCTTCGAGAAGTGGCCCGACTACCGCGACGTCCGCGCGCGGGTCGAACGGCGGGGGCGGTAGAGGTTGCATTCGGCGGGTCAATTGTGGTACACGGATAGGAACGCGCGGGCGTAATTCAGGGGTAGAATGCAAGCTTCCCAAGCTTGACGTCGCCGGTTCGAATCCGGTCGCCCGCTCCATTGCGATGCGGGTTTCGCATCCCAATACGACGAAGGCCCCTCTCCGGAAGGGGCCTTCGTTTTTCTGCGAAATTCACTATAAATTCACTATAATTGGTCTTTATGGCGAGACGATGGGCGTGGTGGACCGGTTTGAGCCTCCTCGCCGTCGTCCTCCTCACCGTGGGGGCATGGCGGCTTGCGCGCGAGATCCCCGAGCGCATGCGGGTGGCCGGGGACACGATCCGCCGGGAGGCCGCTGCCCTCGGTCTCGCGGTTTCCTTCCGGAACCTCAGGTTCCATCCCCTGTACCTCCGGATCGCCATCGACGACCTCGCGGTCGACGACGCGTTGTCGGGCCGTCCCCTCGCACGGGCCGAAAGCGCCGACGCCTCCCTCTCGATCACGGGAATCCTCTCGGGCGGGTCCCCCGTCTCGCGGATCCGGGTCCGCAACTACACGCTCGATGCGAGTGAGGAGAACCGGGCGCTCTTCGAGAAGTTGCGCTCGACCCCGTCCGGGGAAGGCGGCGAGCCGGCCCCGGAGATCCTTCTTGTCGGCGGACGGATCCGGGTGGGCCCCCTGGGCCCGGTCAAGCGGTTCGAGGCGGTCGTGCCCGAGTTCCGGATCCGGCACGTCAGGTTTCTCGGGACGCGGGTCAGCCTCGACCTGAGCCGCGCCTCGGGCGACCTCTCGCTTCCCGTCGCGGGCGACGGGCGCCTGCCGTTCGAATCCGGGGAGGCGGACTTCTACTACAACAAGGGTGTCCTCCGGGTCAGACGGCTCATGGCCGAGGGGCCGTCGGCGTTCCTCCGGGCCTCCGGGACCGTCGACACGGCGAAGCTCACCGCGGCGATCAAGGCGTCCGGAACGGCCGACATCGCCCGATGGATCGCCGCCGGGGCGCCGGGGAGCCGGAAGCTCGCCGATTTCGCGGGGCAGGGAAAGATCGAATTCACGCTCACCGCCGATGGCGCCTTCGCGGAACCCGTCGTCGATGCCCGCGCGGTCCTCCGGAACGGCCGCCTCGGGGGGGACACGCCGGCGGACGGGGAGGTGTCCGTGGCCGTCTCGGGCAGGCGGCTCCGCGTGGAGTCGCTCAAGGGGCGGTTGTGGGGGGGGACCCTGGCGGGGCGCGGGACGTACGACTTCGCGGCCGGGACGGGCGAGGGGCGGCTCTCCCTGTCGCGGGCGGCCCTCGGCGGCGCCCCGTGGGGACTGTGGGGCTTCTCCTGGAAGCCCGCCGGGGCCGGCGACGTCGCGCTGTCCGCGTCGGGAAGTCCCGGGAAGGTCGCCGCGGACGTGACCGTCTCCCTGCCGGAAGGGCTGGAGCGCGCGGAGGCCGGCCGGGTCCGCGCGATCCGCGTTCCGCTGTCGGCGGCCGCCTCGGTCGTCTTCGTGCCCGGCCGCGACCTCGAGCTCGCCTCGTTCAAGGTGCGGGCCGGAAACGGCGAGGTGACCGGAAGCGGATCGGCGTCGCTTGCCGGGCGCACGGTCGACCTGTCCGGCGCCTTCTCGCTGCCGGCGGGAAGGGCGGCGGACTACGGGTGGGAATATCCGCTCTCCTGGAAGGCGCTCTCCGGAGACTGGGGCGTCGCGGGCGCCGCCGCGCATCCTCGCGTCGCGGCGGGAATCAAGGCGAGGGCGCTCGCCATGAGGGCTCTCCCTCCCGTCCCCGCGGCGGTGAAGATCGAAGGCGATGCGGCGGGGCTGATCCACTTCGTTGCCGACGTGCCTGCCGATGTCGTCCGCGTCACGGCGACCGGCACCGTCACGGGGCCGTTCTCCGCGGATCCGTTCCTGCTCGAGGCGACAGTCGGGGCGCGCGACATCGACTTGGCGCGGTGCGGGCCGTGGGTCGGCGCCGTGCTGTCCTCGCTCGGCAGGAACCCTTCGCCGGCGGACCGGTACGCCTCGGGCCTCTCGGGAACGGGGTCCGCGGACCTCGAGCTGTCCGTCGCGAAGGATGCCGTGACCGTCGCCGGCACGGCCGCGCTCCCGAAGATCGCGTCGCGGGGAATCGAGGCTCGGGCCGTCCTCGTCGACGGGAGCGTCGGCGTCCGCGGGGGGATTCTGCGGTGGGACGTCACGGCGGGAGGCGTGGCGGCCGACGGGACGTTCGCGGTGCGGGGACGGGGCGACGGCGGCGCGGCCGACGTGGCGGCATCCCTGGAGAAGGCGGACCTCGGTGCCCTGGTGTCCCTTGTCTCGCCGGAGTACGGGCGGCGCCTCGGCGGGGTTGTCGCGCTCAAGCTGGGGGCGCGCTACGGGCCGCGCGGGTGGGAGGTCGAGCGCCTCTCGGCGTCGGCGCCGAAGGTGTCCGCCGGCGGCGCCGTGCTCGAGAGGGTGACGGCCGAAGGCTCCCTGGACGCCGTCGCGGGCCGCCTCGAGATCGTCGCGGCGTCGCCGGCGGCGAGCGCCTCCGCGGTCATCCGGCGCGAAACCGGGTGGCCCGCCCGGGTCCGGATCGCCGCCGACAACGTGCCGACCGCGCTTCTCGCGGGGGCCGCGGGGCGGGGCGACCTCCAGACGTCGGGAACGTGGACCGGAAACGGGGAGGCGGTCGTGCGCCTCGCCGATCTCGTCGACCCGCGCAAGCCGGTCCGTGAGTCCATTCGGGAGATGCGGTTCTCCGTGGCTGCCGGGGGCGTGCGCGTCGGCGGGGTGGGGTTCGACGCGGCGGACGCCGACGGGAGGATGGACGGCGACGCCGTCGTCGGGCGGATCCGGACCCGTTCCCCCGAAACGGGCCTCGCTTACTCGGTGTCCCTCCGCCAGCCTTACGGCTTCCGCCTCGATGGGCCGTTCACGGTCGGCGAGCCGGTCCGGGCGGCGCGCGGCGCGCCGGGCGGAAACGGCAGCGGACCGCCGGAGGCCGCGACGCGGCTGTCGCTCTCGGGGCGGGCGCACATCGAGGGCGCCTTGGGCGTGCTCGGCGAGACGCGGGGGACGCTCCAGGTCGGGGAGCTCGACTACCGCACGGGGGGGATCGAGGTCACGGGCCGGGACATCGCGGTGCTCCTGGAGAAGGAGGGGGCGCGCTGGGGCGGCGGCGCGGTCAACGTCGCGGGGAGCCCGCTGCGCGTCTCCGGGAAGGCGAGCTGGGGAGGCGACCTCGACGTCCGGCTGGAGGGCGCCATTCCCGCGGCGACGATCCGGCTGGTCACGGACGTCTTCGAAAGGCTCGACGGGACGACGCGGATGGAGCTCCGGGTGACGGGGAACTACAAGTCCCCGTCCCTCGTCGGGACCGGGCGGCTCGACGGGGGAATCTTCTCGTTCCGCGGCTACGGCCAGCTCTTCGAGGACATGAGCGCCGAGGCGGTCATCAGCCGCGAGAAGATCGTCTTCGAGCATTTTCGCGGACGAAGCGGGGGCGGACACCTGGACGGCCGCGGGGAGCTCCCGCTGCGGTTCGACGCGGGCCAGAAGATGTTCTTCTCCGTCGACTTCTTCGACGTGCGGTTCCCATACCCCGAGGATTTCCGGCCCACCGTCCAGGGCCACGTCGAGCTGTTCGGCCCCGTGGAGGACCTGATGGTCACCGGGGAGGTCGAGGTCCAGTCCGCCCGCTACACGAAGAACATCGATCCCGAGAATGCCTTCCTCGATTTCCGGCGCCGCCTCGCCGACGTGACCGCCCGCCGCGAGAAATCCGCGTTCCGGGTCCGGCTGGACATCGACGTGATCGCGGACGGAACGCTCCGCGTCAAGAACTACCTCGCGGACGCGGAGGCCAAGGGGGAGTTCAAGGTCGCCGGCGACACGAGCCGGGTCGTGATCCTGGGGTCCTTCGACACGATCGAGGGCAAGGTCACCTACCGCGGCAACCAGTACGAGATCAAGCGGCTGACCGTCGACTTCCAGGATCCCCGCCGCAACAACCCGCGGCTCGACGCGCGGGCGGAGACGCGGAAGGGGAACGTGACGGTCGCCGTCACCGTCACGGGGACGCTCGAGAAATACGAAGTCGAGCTCTCGTCGGATCCGCCCTTGAGCAAGAACGACATCGTGAGCCTGCTCTCGCTCGGCGTGACCTCCGGGGGTATCGCCGGGGCGGAGGGGTCCGTGGGCGCGGGAACCGCGGCCGGGCTGGCGCTCGGACCCTACAAGGCGCGGGTCGAGGAGGGGATCCGCGGGATCGTCGGGCTGGACAAGTTCACGATCGAGCCGTCGTTCTCGGCGGCGACCAAGACGTTCGAGCCGAAATTCATCGTGGGGAAAAGCTTCGGCGACCGGTTCTCCGTGTCGGCGTCCTCGAACGTCGGGGCCTCGACGGATAGCAGCGTGACCGCCGAGGTCAAGCTGCTCGAGAACATCTACCTGCAGGGGGGCTGGGAGAGCACGACGACGGCACCCGAAGGGGACCTGGGGGGCGACCTCAAGTTCCGGTTCCGATACAGGCAGTTCAAGGACCTCCTGCGTGGCCGCGACTAGGCGGGCGCGGACCCGCGGGAGCCGGGCGCTGGCGGTGGTGGTCCTGGCCCTCGCCGTGGCCGCCCCGTGCCCCGGCCTGCCCGCGGAGGGGACGGCCGGGGAACACCCGGTCGTTCGTTCCGTCACCTTTCAGGTGGCGTCGCCCTACCTCATTTCCTACGAAGAGCTCTCCGGCCTCGTGACGATCCGCCCCGGGGACCGGTTGACCCCGGAGGCCGTGCGCGAGTCGATCCGTGGTTTGTACACCAAGTCCGTGTTCCGGACGGTTTCCGCGTATGCCCGCGAGGAGGGAGGGCAGGCGGACGTCCGGTTCTACCTGCGTCCGGTTCCCGTCATCGCCGAGATCGAGGTGACCGGTCGGAAGCGGCTCAGCGCGGCACAGATCGTGGCCGCGTCGCGCCTCCGCCGGGGCGCGGCCATGGAAGACCGGGATTACGCGGCGGCCGGCGACGCCGTCCTGGCCGAGTTGCGGAAGCGGGGGCTGACGAACGCGACGGTGTCCGTCTCGGTTCTCTGCAACGTGGAAAACGGCGGCGGGAAGGTGAGGATCGACGTCAACGAGGGAGCCCCGCCGACGGTGCGGAGCGTCGACCTCCCGGGCGCGGTCTTTTTCCCCGCGGAGAAGATTCGCGATCTCCTGGGGATCAGGGCCGGGGATCCGTTCGATTACGGGCGGTGGGAGGACGGGATCAAGGCGGTCAGGCGGGCGTACAAGAGGGCGGGGTTTCTCGTGGTGCACATCTCCGACCCGGACCTCGCGTGCCGGGCGGGCGACGGCGTGTGCCCCTCCGCGCGCGTCGAAGAGGGGGTGCGGTTCGACGTCCGCTGGGAGGGGGCGGAACGAATCAAGGTCCGCGACCTCGAGGAGGCGTCCGGGATCTACGGCGACGAGGAGTCCACGGAGGGCGGCATCGCGCTGGACCTGCGCGAACGGCTCATCGCGTTCTACCGGAGCCGCGACTATTTCCGGGCGGAAGTGAGTGTCGAGACGGGTGAAAAGGACGGCGGAGTCCGTCCGCTGCGGATCCGGCTCAAGGAAGGCAAGCGGGGATATCTTAAGAGGATCCGCTTCGAGGGGAACGCGAGCATCCCCGCGGGCAAGCTCAGGAAGCAGATGATGTCCGAAGAGCGGGGGTTCCTGCATTACGTGACGGGGTCGGGAAAGTTCCGGGAGGACGAGTGGAACGCCGACCTCGCGGCCGTGGTCGGCCTCTACCAGAAGGAAGGGTTCGCGCGCGCGCGGATCGCGTCCGTGACGTCGGACTGGGACGACTCGGGGGGGATCACCGAGACGATCCGCATCGAGGAAGGGGCGCGCTTCCGGATCCGCGAGATCCGGTTCCAGGGGAACGACCACTTCCTCAGGCAGGAGCTGCTGCCCCTGCTGGCGAACAAGGAAGGGCGTTATATCGACTACGCGGCGATCGACAGGGAGCAGGAGGCGGTAGCCGCCCATTACCGCAACAAGGGGTACCTCGACGCGAAGGCGGAGCCCGTCCTCGCGTTCGACGAGGGAAAGGACAGCGTCGCCGTCCGCTTCGACATCGTGGAGGGGCCCCGGTACAGGCGCGGGAACGTCGTCGTCCGCGGCACCCTGCTCACCGACCCGGTCGTCGTCCTCCGGGAGGTCACGATCGCTCCCGGCGAGCCGGTGGGCGAGGATCGGCTGCTGAAGTTCCAGCAGGCCGTCTTCGGGACCGGGCTCTACAAGACCGTCCGGGTGCAGCGCGTGAAGCGGCCGGCGGAGGGAGTCCTCGACCTCGTCGTCGAGGTCGAGGAGACCCTGTTCTTCGAGGTCGAGTTCGGAGGCGGCTACGGCACCGATACGGGGCTGCGCGGATCCGCCGGGGCGAAGAGCCGCAATCTCGACGGGAAGGGGAGGAGGCTCTCCGCACAGGCGAGGGCGAGCCGGATCGAGCAGACGGTCCTGGGCGACTTGCGCGAGCCGTGGGTTCTCGGAAACCGGTGGAAGTGGGAGGGCGGTCTCACCGCGTCCTACTCGGACTCCCAGAACAAGAGCTTCAGCCTCCGCAAGTCGAGCGTGATCACGAGTATCAACAAGACGATCTTCGAGAGGTCGTCGTTCTCTCTCCAGTACGAGTATTCGAGGAACAAGCCGTACAACGTGGCGGCGGGCGCGGTCCTCTCCCCCGAGGACAAGGAGGAATCGAACATTGGGGCGCTGCGGGTGCTGTCCGTCCTCGATCTTCGGGACGATCCGTTCAATCCGCACAGCGGATCGCTCAACTCCCTGTCGGCGGAGGTGGCGTCCGCGTTCCTGGGTTCCGAGGTCGGGTATTACGAGATCACCGGGCAGACCAGCTGGTACTTCCCGCTCTTCCGGCGAACCACGTTCGTTGTCTCGGGACGGGGGGGGTACGCGCACCCGTACGGGGATACGATCGCGGTCCCGATCCAGAAGCGGTTCTTCCTGGGAGGGCGGACAACCGTCCGGGGCTTCTCCGAGCAGTCGATCGGCCCGCACGCCGCCGACGGATCGGCGATCGGCGGGGATTACATGGTCAACGGGAATGTCGAGTTCCGGGTGCCCCTCCAGTACGGGTTCATCCTGGCGACGTTCCTCGACGCCGGCAGCGCGTGGCTGCCGGGCCACGTGGCCGGGCAGGACTTCGACCTGCGGGAGGGGGCCGGGCTGGGGCTGCGGTACGTGACGCCCGTAGGGCCGATCAGCCTCGACTACGGCTGGAAGCTCGACCGGCGCGACGGGGAACCGGCCTCGGAATGGCATTTCACCATCGGCGCGGTCTTCTAGCGGTTTTCTTTCTATCTCGGGACGTCGGAATCATGCTAACGTGCCAATATCTCCGGGGGATCTCCTCGTGAGGGAGCGGGGCGCTGGAATCGGGGATTCGGTGGAAATACGCGTTCGGGGCCGTCTGGCTGGGCGTCATCGCGCTCACCGTTCTCGCGGGAGCGCTGCTCCCGGGGGGGGGAGGGTCGGCGTTCGCCGGACTGTGGCCCGCCGTCGCCGGCGAGCTCCTCGCGGGTGCGTGCCTCTACCTGTTCGTCCACCGCAAGGTCCTCGGGCCGGCCGAGGTGTGGCGCCAGGCGCTCCTCGCGCCGGGGACCGGCGCGGTCGCTGCCGGCGCGGGGGCGATCGCGCCGCTGGCGCAGGCCGTCGCGGCGCGGCATGAGCGGACCGTTGCGGAGTTCGAGGCGTCGCTCAAGCAAAGCGAGGAAAAGCTGCGGCAGGTCGAGATGCTCCGCCGGGACCTCGAGGAGACCAAGGCGCACCTCGAGACCAAGATCCAGGATCTGCACTCCATCTACGAGGCGTCCACCGCCATCGCGGGGACGCTGGACACCGACGAGCTGTTTCGCACCATCGGGGAGCGCGTCATGCGGACGCTCGGGCTCAACGACTTCTGCATCCTCCTGTACAACTCCGAGAAGCGCCGGCTCACGTGCCGCGCGTCGGCGGGCTCCCCCCTGTCCCTGTCGGACGATTTCCACATCGCCCCGGGCGAGGGCGTGTCGTGGCGCGTCTTCGAGTCGGGCGACCCGGTCTACATCCCCGATGTCCGCGCCACTCCCGAGTTCCGCTACTATGGCGGCCGCCGGATGGATGTGCGGTCCTTCATGTGCGTCCCCCTCCTGTCGAAGGGGAAGGTGATCGGCGTGCTCAACGTCAACCATCCCGAGCCCAACGCCTTCGACGCCGAGTCGCTCGCCACGATGCGGGTCCTCGCGACGCACATGGCGATCGCCATCGAGAACGCCGAGATGTTCCAGTTCGTGAAGACCCTCGCGGACAAGGATTCGCTCACGCTTCTTTATAACCACGGGGCGTTCCACGCGAAGCTCAACATCGAGCTCGAGCGGGCGGCGCGCTACGGGCGCCCCCTGTCCGTCATCATGCTCGATCTCGACTGTTTCAAGGAGATCAACGACGCCTACGGGCACATCGTGGGGGACCGGATCCTGGTGATGACCGCCGGCGTTCTTTGCGCCCATCTCCGGAAGAGCGACGTGGCCGCACGCTACGGGGGAGACGAGTTCGCCGTGATCCTGCCGGAGACCGACCTCGCGGCGACGGCCACGATCGCGGGGCGGATCGCGGCGGGGATCTCCCAGGTCCGCCTCGACACGCGAAAGGGAGAGGTCATCTCGTTCTCCGCGAGCATCGGGTACGCCGCCTGCCTGCCCGAGTCGAAGGACCGGGACGGGATCCTCAACGTGGCCGACCGGCTGATGTACGAGTCGAAGCGCCGGGGACACGGCGGCATTCTGGGCGAGCAGCTTTGACGCGCGGCCGAGGAGACTCCGGGGTGCCTGGTGAGAAGCCGGCCGGGTGGAGGGCGAGCCTGATGCAGAAGCTGCGGAGCCTCACGTACGTCAGCGGCGAGGTCCCCACGTCGGAGGAGCTCCTCCTCCTCAACGAGGCGCGGCAGCGCGTGGGGCTGGTGATTCGGGCCCGGTGGGTCGTCCTCGGGATACTGGCCTCGTACGGCGTATTCATCGCGGTGCTCTACCGCCACGTCTCCGCCGACGCGGCGGCCGTCACGCCGATCCACCGGTCCGTCGCCATCGCCGCGTTCCTGTTCGTCGCCGCCTACAACGCATGGTACCAGTACTCCTACAAGTGGCTTGTCCGCCTCCGGTTCCTCAACCAGCTGCAGCTGTTGTTCGACCTCGTCTTCGTCACGATCGTGGTCCACTTCAGCGGCGGCGCGGTGTCCTGGTTCTGGGCGATGTACGGCATCCTGACCCTGGAGGCCTCGCTGATCATGGAGGAAAAGGGGGACACCTATGCCATCGCGGCCCTGTGCTCCCTCGCCTATGGGGGACTCCTGACCTTCGAGTTCTACGGGATGATCCCGCCGGTCCCGATGCCCTTCGAGAACAACGACCTCCAGCAGACGTTCTCCTACGAGATGATCAAGTGGGCGTGGGTTCTCATCACCAATCTGTGCATCGCCTTCGTCGCGGCCTACATGATGGACACGGTGAGGCGCCGCGAGGCGATGCTGCGCAAGCTCGTCATCCAGGATCCCCTGCTGCCCCTCTACAACCGGAGGTACTTCTTCTACCGGTTCAACTCCGAGATCCAGCGCGCGAAGCGATACGGGCGGACCCTGTCGCTCATCATCCTCGACGTCGACGAGTTCAAGCAGTTCAACGACCGGGTGGGCCACCTCGCGGGGGATGCCTTGCTGAGGGCGCTCGCCGAGCTGATCCTCAAGAATATCCGGCGCAGCGACGAGAAGCCGTCGTACGAGGTCGACATCGCCTGCCGGTACGGCGGCGACGAGCTGGCGATCATCCTGCCCGAGGCGGCGTCCATCCAGGGGGCGGCGGCCGCGGAGAGGCTGCGGACCCACATCGAGACGCAGGGAGCCGTTGCGGTGGCCGAACGGATCCGGAAGCAGGTGGAAGCGGCCCAGTGGCAGGGGCTCGGCGTGACCGTCAGCATCGGCGTGGCGTCGTACCCGGAGCACGGCGTCGACATGGACGGCCTCATCAAGTCCGCCGACGACGCCCTCTACATCGCGAAACGACTGGGGAGAAACCGGGTGATCGTGGCCGGGAACGTCATGCCGCCCGCCCCGCCGGAGGGAGAGGTCCGTGGATAGACGGGGCGTCGAACAGTATCGGCTGGCGCTGTTCGGCCGGATGGTGATGGGCGTCGCGCACGAGGTCGACAATCACCTGAGCGTCATCCTCGGCTTTGCCGAGCTCATCCAGATCGCGGGGGGGGCGGAGAAAAAGGCGATCGACGGGGCGGGCAAGATCATCGCCGCGGGAGAAAAGATCAACGCGATCGTCAAGCAGTTCTCCCAGCACGTGCGGCCCCACGCCCCGCTCCGGGAGCCCTTCGTGCCCGGCGACGTGGTGGCGGAGGTCGTCCTCTTCGCGAGGTATGACCTCGGACGGGGCAACGTCACGGTGTCCACGCCCCAGGCGTTTCCGTCCGGGCTCGTCACGGGCGACCGCCGGGATTTCGGGCTGGCCCTGCTGGCCCTGCTCGTGAACGGCGCCGAGGCCATGGCGGGGAGGGGGGGGGAGCTCGAGCTGTCCGCCGCGAATCGCGGCGAGAAATTCGAGTTCCGCGTGACCGACGAGGGGCCGGGCATCCCGGCGGACGTGCTCCCGCGCGTCTTCGAGGAGGGCTTTACGACGAAGACGGAGCCGTTCAACGCCGGCGCGGGGCTTCCCGCGGCGCGGTTCCTCGTGACGGGGATGGGCGGGAGCGTGTCCGTCGCGAACCTCCCGGGAGGGGGCAGCGAAGCCACGATCATCCTTCCGGTCCGCGCCCCGGGCAGGTAGGCCGTCGTGACGGGGACGTCGCTCTACGCGCTCCTCGGCGCCGCGATTCTCCTGGCGGGCGTTGCCGGCGGCGTCGTGGCCGCATGGCTTCTGCGGCCCGGAAAGACGATTCGCGCGGAATCGGTCGATATCGTGGACCGCGGCGGGAGGGTGCGGGCCCGGATCGCGTCCGACGAGAACGGGCGGGCGGGGCTGTTCCTGTTCGGCGCTTCCGGCGAGATCCGCGGCGAGCTTGCGATCCTGGAGGGCGCGGTCCCCCGCCTTGGCCTGTTCGACGGCGACGGGAGCGTCCGCGCGACGCTCGTCGGCGACGCGGCCCCCGGCCTGCTCCTGCTCCACAGGGACGGGAAGCGACGCGTCCACCTGGGGTTGGAGGTTGACGGGGCGCCCTCCCTCGGGTTCTTCGCGCCGGACGGGCGGAGCCGGGCCGAGATGATGCTCGGCTCCGGGGGGAAGCCGTCGCTCCTGTTCCGGGACGAGCACGGCACGCTCCGGGCCGCGCTCGGAGTCCTGGCCGACGGAACGCCGCTTGTGGCGACGTGCGACGAGAAGGGCAAGCCGGTCTGGATTGCCCCTCACCCGGATGGGATGGGCACGAAGCGGTAGGCGCGGGGAGCCGGAAACGATCCTCCCGGCCGCGCAATCGAAGAGGAGGGACCCGGCACCTCGGGGGGACCGCAGGAGGCAGAGGCAGTCGTGGACCGCCGGCAGCAGGAAACGGTGATTGCGGACCTCGTCCGGTCGTTCGGATCGTCGCTCCGGAACCGGAGGCTGTACCCCCCGGCCCACCCGCTGGTCCGGGCGCCGGTCGACAAGTGCTTCTCCCTCCTCCTGCTCTTCTTCGCCGACCAGTCGGAGCTCGTTCTCGTCATCTCGAACGACACGCTTGTCTTCGAGGGCGTTCCCATCTTCCGCCTGAACTCCACGCTCGAGTATTTCATGGCGCGCCTTGGCCGGATCGGCGCCCCGGCGGTCATCTTCGAGAAGGGGATCGCCCCCGACGAGCTCGAGACGTTCATCCGGTTCCTCCACGAGACGAGGGAACGGGGCCTGGCCGCCGAGCGGATCCAGGAGTTGCTCCGGGGAATGGGCGTGGCCCACATCCGGGTCCGTCCCCCCGACGAAGAGGAGGAAGACGATCTCCGGTTCGCCCGGAGGATCTACGACAACGCGATCAGCGCGGTCGCCTCGGTGATCCGGGAAGTGCGCACGGGGCGGCTCCCCTCCGGAGACGAGGCGGACCGGGTCGTCCGGGACCTGGGCGGGATGCTCCGAAAGAACCGGGACGCGATCCTCGCCCTGACCCTCATCAAGAACTTCGACGAGTACACGTACAACCATTCCGTCAACGTGGCCGTTCTCTCCCTGGCCCTGGCCGACGCCGTCGCCCTGCCGGAAAACGAGAAGATCGAGGTCGGGGTGGCGGGGCTCCTCCACGACGTGGGAAAGACGCAGCTCGCCCTCGACCTCATCCGGAAGCCCGGAGGCCTGACGGACCAGGAATTCCAGGAAATCAAGAAGCATCCGGAGGAAGGGTTCGTCCTCCTCGCAAAGATGTCCCACATCCGTCCCGCGACGGCCTACATGGTCCTCGAGCACCACATGCGCTTCGACCGCAAGGGATATCCGGGTCGGGGGCACGACTACCGGCGCTACGCGAATTCGCACATCATCCCGGTGGCCGACACGTACGACGCCCTGACGACGATGCGGTCGTACCAGAAGGCGCGAAGCCCGCTGGAGGCCCTCGAGGCGATGAGGCGGCTGGCGGCCAGGTCGCTCTCGCCGGATCTCGTGGCCGTTCTGGAGAAGACGATGGGGGCGTATCCGATCGGGACCATGGTCCGGCTGTCGACGATGGAGGTCGGGGTCGTGACGGCGACGGGTCCCGGCGGACAGGGACCGTCGCGGCTCGCGCTGCTCGTGGACCGGAACGGATTCCCGCTTTCCAGGCCCGAATCGGTCGACCTGACCCGTCCCGCAGGGCGGGCGAGCCTCGGCAGGCGGTCGATCCTGTCGACCGTCAATCCGCTTCTTTATCCTCCGGCTCCCGCGGACAGCTTCCTGCATTCGGCAACGGCGTGAGGGGGAGCGCACGGGGGCGACGGCGGGAAAGAGTAAGGGCCGCCCATTCGGAATGAGCCGCCCTTAGGGTGCGGAGGACGGGTCCCCTCGCGTACTGAACGCGGCATCGGTGTCTCGGGACGAAGTCCCGGCGACGCACCGTCGGGATGAGCCCCGCGCGTGTACCGTCACCCAACTTGATCAGATAGCAATATGAATGCCACTCAAGAGACTGCGGACGCCCAATGGAATCCAATTGAAATGGCTCGGCATATTTCGACGCGTGTCCCGGCGCCGGGGTTGTCGAGGAAAATATTTGCCGAAGCAGGGCGGCGGAATTCCCATCCTGGGCTCCGGCAGGGGGGGCGCGACATCGTGAGACGGATACCGTCTATCATTGCAATTTTATTGGTGACTATGGTCTCGTCGGCCGCGGGATTGGACAACAGCTTGACGCAAGGCGCAAGGAAGGTCGAAGGGGGGTTCAAAGAGGCGGGGAAGTCGGCCGTCGAAATCGGCACGAAGGCCGGCAAGGCCGCCGAAGGCGCGGCGAAGGACACGGGGAACGCGTTAACCAGGGCCTGGGATAACATCGTGCAAGGGCTGAAGAAAGCATTCAAGTGACTGATCGGGAACGCGTGATCTTCCGATAGGGATCCCGCTGGG
>Ga0316628_100002059_pt1 | contig 14662 bp, 6 predicted proteins | sample OWC_Aug_M2_C1_D5_FD_207648 | JGI IMG/M metagenome (GOLD analysis project Ga0316628, IMG submission 207648) | Wetland soil microbial communities from Old Woman Creek delta, Ohio, United States - OWC_Aug_M2_C1_D5_C | ecosystem: Environmental > Terrestrial > Soil > Wetlands | place: USA: Ohio... | reverse complement strand
CGCGCCGAGCCGCCGCGCGCCCGGTGGGGGCGCTTCTCGGAGCGGACACCGCCGCCGCTCCGGCCGAGCCGGAGCCGCAACAGCTCCTGCCCCCGGCCCCGGAGGGTCCGACCCGGCGCACGCTCCTTGTGCTGAGCCAATACGCGGACCTCAACGTCGAGATGAGGGCCCGCTTCGAAATGCGGCTCGACCGGCTCCGGAACCTGCGGTGCACGGCCGGCGAGGTCAACCAGCTGGGCTCGGGGTGCCGCGGGGGCGGCAGTCCGCCCCGCTTCGAGCCGCAACTGAATGTGCGCTCCGGGGGCGTCGTCGGCCAGCGGGTGCACCTGAACGTGGACTACGACTCGGAGCGCGAGTTCGATGCGTCAAACAACATCCAGGTCTACTACCAGGGCTTGGAGGACGAGATCCTGAGGCGCATCGAGCTCGGAAACGTGACGTTCCAGGCCCCCGCATCGCGCTTCGTCACAGGCGGCATCCCGTCGAACAACTTCGGCATCCAGGTCCAGGGTCAGCTGGGCTCGGTGGACTTCACGGGGATCTTCGCACAGCAGAAGGGCAATGTCGTCCGCGACCGGACCTTCACCATAGGCGACGAGACGGTCCAGCCCATGGACCGCGAGTTGGCCGACCGCGACTACGAGTCGCTGCGGTTCTTCTTCGTGACGGACCCCCAGGGGTTGCCGGGCTACCCGGCCGTGGACCCGCTCCGGCTGAGCGTCAGCGGCGTGCCGGCGGGGCAGCGCTTGTCCCAGGTGCGCGTGTACCGCCGCCGCAGCCGTCTCAACCAGACGAGCACGACCGAACAGAACCTCAGCGGCATCGACGCGGTCGCGCTGCGGGACGACTCGCCGCAGCGGGCCGGGCCGTTCCCTTGGGAATTGCTGCTCGAGGGACGCGACTACTACCTGGACGCATCGGGACTGTGGTTCGGCCTTGCGGCTCGCCTCGACCAGGACGACTACCTGGCCGTCTCGTATGTGACGGCCGCGGGCGACAGCGTGGGCACGTTCCCGGGCGCGTCGACGGCCGGGCGCGTCGACACGCTGCGCCTCATCTACGAACCGCGCCGCGGCCCCGACGTGCCCACCTTCCGGTACGAGTTGCGCAACTTCTACAGGGTGGGCTCGCAGTCGGGCCTGGTGCGCCAGTCCGCTGCCGTGGGTGTGCTGGTGGGGGAGTCGGAACGCCCGGTGTCGGGGGCGGCCACCTTCCTCGCGCTGCTGGGCATGGCGCAGGAGAGCGACCAGAGCACCTTCGACCAGTTCAACCGGTTGTTCCCGCGCCAGCGGGATCCGGCCGCCGGCGCGCCGCTCCAGGACTACTTCCTGGTGTTCCCTCACCTGGAGCCGTTCGCGAACAGCGCGTCGCTCCCGCCGGAGTTCCGCAACGACTCGCTGTACCGCACGCCGACGTACCTGCTGCGGACCCAGGGGCCGAGCTCGCTGTACACGCTGCGTCTCCGCTACGACGCGCGCGGCGGAGACGACCGAGGGGTGCTGTCGTTGGGGGGCTTCCAGATCCGCGAGGGCAGCGAGCGGATAAGCGCCGGCGGGCGCCTGCTGCAGCGAAACGTCGACTACAGCATCAACTACGAGGTCGGGCAGGTGACCTTCACCGCCCCGGACTCTCTGTTCCGCCAGCCGACGGCGGTCACGGTGCAGTACGAGGAGCAGCCGGGATTCGCCATCGCGCCCACATCGATCTACGGACTGCAGGCGCGTCTCGATCTCGGCGAGCACGGGACCATCTCGGGCCTGGGGCTCCTCCAGAGCGAGCGCACGGTGTTCACGCGCCCGCCCCTGGGATTCGAGCCCTCATCCCACTTCGTGGGCGGCGTGTCGGCGAACCTCCGCTTCGCGCCCACCGGGCTCACGCGGCTTCTCGACGGGCTACCCATGGTCAGTACCGGCGCGCCGTCCACCATCACCCTGGACGCGGAGCTGGCCACCTCGCGGCCCTCTCCGAACCAGGTCGGCGTGGCCTACGTGGAGACGTTCGAGTCCGAAGGGGGGATGTTCCTCGGGCTGGCGGAAGGCCACTGGCAGCTCGGCAGCCGGCCGTCATCGGGTCGTGGACTCGAGGCCGCGGGGATCGATCCCGTGCTCGGGTTCCGGGATGCTGACGCCGCTCCCTTGACCTGGCAGAGTCTCATCCCGTCGTCCACGTCGGCCACGGGGGTCGTGCAGTTCAGCTCGCAGGACATTGACCCGTCCATCCGAGTGCAGGGCGCGGCAGAGACCGCCGAGCCCGTGCTCTGGTTCTTGCTGCACCCGGACACCGTCGGGGGACTTCCGGACTCCGGCACCGGCCGGATCCGATGGTACGTGCCGCACACGCCGGGCCCGCGCTGGCGGTCCATCACCGAACCGCTCTCGACCACGGGGGTGGACCTCTCGCGCATCGAGTACGTGGAGTTCTGGGTCTACGAGGATGGCCCGCGCACCGCTCGGGCGGCCGGCGCCACCATTGCGCTGGACTTCGGCACCGTCTTCGAGGACGCCGTGGACTTCCAGCCGGACTCCTTCCGGACCGGTGCCTTGGCTGACACCGTGTTCTTCGGCCGGCACCGCGCCGGAGAGGGGCGTCTTGACACGGAACGCGACACCGTCACGGACGCCTGGAACGCCGCGCTCAACGACACGGGCATACTGGGCGACGTGGCCGACAGCATCGTCAACGCGACGACGGGTACGGTGGTTCGCGACCTGCCGCTGTGCGGGTCCGACATGGCGATCCGACTGACTGTGTACAGCTGGGGCGACCTGCGCTCGCGCTGCGCGCGCCACAACGGGCGACCCGACACCGAGGACTTGAACGGCGATCAGCACCTCGACACGCTGACTGCCGCCGTTCCCGAGGCGTTCTACCGCTACGTGTTCCGCCTGGGAGATGAGCGGTACTACGTGCGCGACGGCGGCGGGGCGTCGGGCGCCGATTCGGCCACCGGAGGTCGCTGGCGGCTGTACAGCATTCCGTTCCGCTCCGACACGCTCCAGGTGGGGCAGCCGAACATCCGGCTGCTCCAGAGCCTTCGGATGACCGTGGTCGTGCCGGGTGCCGCCGAATCGGAGGGCATAGTCTTCTTCGGGCTGTCGCGGGTGAAGCTGGTCGGCTCGCCGTGGGTCAAGCGATCAGCCACCCCTGTGACCGGGCTCGGTGGCGCGGTCGGGCGCTTCCACGGCGAGGTGATCGCGAGCGTGGTGAGCACCGAGAACGCCGACAACCTCGACTACGAGCCGCCGCCGGGAGTCACCGACCAGGGCGATAGCAGGGCCGGGGCCTTCCAGGTCGGACAGGTGCAGGTCAACGAGCGGTCGCTCCGCCTCATCGGCTACGACGTGCAGCCGGGTGAGCGCGCCGAGGCCTTCTACCGGTTCCCCGAGGGGGAGCGGAACTTCCTCGGCTATCGCCAGATGCGCGTCTGGGCTCGGGGGCGCGGCGCGGGCTGGGACAACGGCCAACTGGCGTTCTACATCAAGGTCGCGCAGGACGAGAACAACTTCTACATGTACCGCGTCGGCGCCCGAACGGTTTCATGGGAGCCGGAGGTCGTCGTGGACCTCCGGCGGTGGTTGGACTTGCGCGCGGAGATCGAGACGAGCTACCTGAGCGGGCACCCGCCCGGGGACCCGGGCGCGTGCGGCGGGGACAGCCTTGCGTACGTCCGCTGCGACGGGGGGTACATCGTCCAGGTTCGGAACCCGGGCGTCGCGCCTCCCAACCTCTCGAGGGTGCGCGAGCTCGCCGTGGGCTTCGTGCGCGACAGCGGCCAGGGCCACGACAGCGCGGAAGTGTGGGTCGACGACATCCGGCTGACGCAGGCCGTGGACGACGCTGGCTACGCCGGCGCACTGGCCGTGCGCGTCGTGGCGGCCGACGTCGCGGAGCTGAGCCTGTCGGTGATCCGGCGGGACGCGCAGTTCCGCCAGCTCGGCGAGGATCCGCCGTACGTGGGCACGAGCCAACTGGGTTTCGGCTCTACGGTGCGGCTGGAGCGCTTCGGCCTCGAGCGGCTCGGCTTGATCGCTCCGCTCACCTTCCGCGTCGACCTGTCCGCGCAGGACCCGTACTTCCTGAGCCGCAGCGACGTGTTCGCGAGCAGCATCACCGGATTGCGGCGCCCGCGGTCGGCGCAGACCGGCTTCAGCCTGGCACTGCGCCGCTCGCGGAGAGGCACGCTGTGGTGGCAGCGCGCGTTCGTGGACAACCTCGCGGTATCCGTGGCCGCGTCGAGCGGCTCGCAGACGACGGAACTGGGGACCGGGAGCACGAGCGTACTGGCTCTGGGCGGCGACTACCGCGCCAGCCCCCCGGAACGCGGCTTCCGCTACGTGCCCGGCTTCCTGCGGCGTCTGGTGAAGGCCCTGCCCGGATTCCTGAGTCACTCGGGGTTCTCCCGCGGCCTCGACAGCGCGCTGCTGCGGTGGACGCCGGCACAGATACGTCTCGCGACGTCGTTCAACCGCACGCGCTCGGACCGACGTACCTTCCGCGTCCCGATAGCCACTATCAGCGACACCCTTTCGACTGCCGTCGCAACGCTCCAGACGACGATCCAGAACGACTTCGGGATCGAGCTCCGGCCCTTCAGGTCCGTGACGGCCGGCTTCGACTACTCACAGGTCCGGGACCTGCGCGACTACGGAGACACGACGACCATGGGCGTCCTGACGCGGCAGGACGCCCGGCGGATGCTCGGCACCAACATCGGCTTCGAGCGCAGGCGGGGGCTACGGACCAGGCTCTTCTACCAGCCCTCCTTCGCGTCGTGGGCCCGACCGCGTATGGGCCTGACGTCGGACTTCAACTTCAGCCGCGATCCGGACTCCCCCGATCCGGAGCGCACGCAGGGCGACTCGGCGGGGGTCTTCAGAATCCCCACCGCGCTGCAGAACCAGCGCGTCGCGGACTTCGGCGCTGCGGTGGACGTGTCGCAGCTGGTGCGGCGTCTCGGCGGAGACTCGTCGTTCCTCGCGCCGCTGGCCGCGAGGGTCAGCTCCGTGGATATCTCGGTCCGCTCCGAGCAGCGATCGCAGTTCAACCGACAGGGCGTCGACCCCGACCTTTCCTACCAACTGGCGCTCGGCGGCGTCGGGTCCTTCCGCCAGCGCGACGGCAAGCCTGCGGACGCGGCCTACGACTCGCGAGACGTGCGCCTGAGCAGCGGGGTGCGATTGCCGCTGGGCGTGTCGGTGACGTCGGAGTACTCGCGCGGGCGCAACACGACGTGGACACGGCGCGGAGAGGGGCAGGCGGAGTTGACGCGGCTGGAGCTGGGCTGGCCGAGTGTGTCGGGCCGCTGGGGGTGGTCGCCGCGGCTGCGGTTGCTGCGCCGCGTGTTGAGCAGCGTGGGTGCGCGGGCCGACTACCGGGTACGCAGGACCGAGAGCACCCAGCTGGCGCCGCAGGCAGGCCAGTCGGGCGGCGCGGACACTGAGGGAGAGCTCCACAGCTCCCAGGAATCCCGGTCGTGGCCGCTGTCTCTCACTGTGAACTGGGTGCCGCGCATCGTTACGAACCTGGGCCTGACGGAGATGCGCAGCGAGGACGTCCGGTCGGGGAACATCACGCGTGTGGCCCGGTCGGAGACGTCGGCGGACGTGTCTCTCGTGTTCCGGCCGCCTCAGCAGCTGCTCCCTCTCCCGTCGGACGTGCGCACCGCGCTCCGCTACTCCGGCAGCGTGAGTCGGGCCTGCATTGAGCGCGCGGGTGAAGCGGCGTGCGTGTCGGTGTCGGACTCGCGCCGCCGCATGTTGGCGCTTACCATGGACACGGACATGCCGCCCAACGTGTCCGCCGGACTCGGAGTCAGCTACATTCTGACGGAGGACGCCCACACCAATCGGAAGTTCTCCCAGTTCGTCGTGACGGCGTCCGTGTCAGTGGCGTACGCCGCGAGGAGCCGCTGATGATGCGTGCCGCTGTCATGGCTGCCGTGCTTGTGGTCGCCGCGTGCCGCAGCAGTTCTTCGGGGGCGGCTCAGGGTTTCGACGGCGGACTGGCGTTGCGCCGGGTCGAGCGCCAGGTGGCCGCAGGCCCCCGTGTGCCCGGCACGGCGGCGCACCGGGCCATCGGAGACTGGATCGAGGCGGAGCTGCGGCGGCGCGCCGACACCGTGGAGGTGCAGCGCTGGACGCATGTGACGGTCGCAGGCGACACGCTGCCGCTCCGCAATGTGATCGCGCGGTTTCAGCCCGCCAATCCGAACCGCGTGCTGTTCCTGACGCACTGGGACTCGAGGCCGCGGTCGGACATGGATCCGGATCCGGCCAGGCGCAGCCAGCCGGTGCCCGGCGCCAACGACGGGGCATCGGGGGTTGCCGTCCTGCTCGGCGTCGCCGACGCGCTGCGCCGCGCGCCGCCCGCGCTGGGAGTGGATCTCCTCTTCGTGGACGGGGAGGACTACGGCAGCTTCGACGGCGACGCGCCGGACGTCCTGCTCGGCTCCAGACACTTCGCGTCCACCCTACCGCCCTCCTATCGGCCGCTGTTCGCGGTCCTGCTGGACATGGTCGGCGGCAGCGGCCAGGAGTACGAGCAGGAGAGCTACTCGCTGGACAACGCGCCCGAGGTCGTGGAGCGAGTGTGGACCACCGCCGAGGAGATCGGCCTGGGCCGCGTGTTCCGGGCGCGCCGCGGGACGGCCGTGACCGACGACCACATCCCGCTGCTGCGGGCAGGCATCCGCGCCATCGACGTCATCGGCTTCCCCTGGGAGTTCTGGCACACCACAGCCGACACGCCGGACAAGCTCTCCGCGGAGTCTCTCCAGAACGTGGGAAGACTCGTTCTCGCCCTGGTGCGATAGAAGGACACCGCCCGCAGCATTCCCGCTACGTCGCCGGAGGCCCGGTCGCGTAACGTCATTCCATGGCGGTGCGCGACGAACGCCGTGCGGTGGTGCTGCTGGCCGTCCTGGCGGCCGCGGGCGGCCTGTATCGGGTGGCGAGCGGGCCGCAGGGGCCGCCCGGCGCCTCGGCGGTGGCGCCGGAGCTGGCCGGGGAGGACCTGGCCAGTCAGGCCGCGCTGAGCCGGCGGGCCGAGGCGCTGGAGCGGCCCCTGCTTCCGGGCGAGCGGGTGGATGTGGACCGCGCGGGTGCCGACGAGCTCGAGCGCCTGCCGCGCGTCGGCCCGGATCTGGCGCGACGCATCCGGGATGACCGGGAGCGAAACGGGCCTTTCGGCTCGCTGGACGGTCTGGGGCGTGTCCCCGGCGTCGGTCCCCGGATGCTGGCTGCGCTGGGCGGAGTGGTGGCGTTCTCGGGCGTGGCTGCCGCCCGTGCCGACGGCCCGGGGGAGCCGGCGGCCGGGCGAGCGGAGGGATCGCCGGCTCGGTCCTCCTCGGGCCCGAGTCCCGGTCGGGCCGACGGAGGCTCGGTGTGCCACGGGAGTCGCCCCCTCGACCTGAACCGGGCGACCGCGGCGGAGCTGGACTGCCTGCCCGGTCTGGGCCCGGCCCTGGCGGGGCGGATCGTGGCAGATCGGGCGGCCCGAGGGCTCTACCGGAGCGTGGACGACCTGGATCGTGTGCCGGGCATCGGGAGACGCCTTGCGGAGCGCCTGCGTCCCTTCCTCACGGTGCCCTGACGTGCGCCTTGACAGGGGTGGTGCCGTCCGTAGTATTCCGATTACTGTAGGCACGTTGCGGTCTTCCACCTCGTCGGGACTCCTCGTCCATGTCGGCACCAGCGCCTGCGACCGGCGATAGGCTCGGCGACCTTCTCATCAGGGAAGGGCTGATCACCAAGGATCAGCTTGAGAAGGCGCTCCAGGAGCAGAGGGGCAGCGGCTCGCGCCTGGGCTACCAGTTGGTGAAGCTGGGGTTCGTGCAGGAGACGGAGATCACCAAGATGCTGGCGCGACAGTACCGCATGCCGGCGGTCGATCTCTCCCGTTTCGAGGTGGACCCGAAGCTCATCAAGATGATTCCCTCGGACATCGCCTTGAAGCACCTGGTGCTGCCCCTCAAGAAGGAGGGCCGCACGCTGACGGTGGCGATGGCCGATCCCACGAATCTCGGGGTCATCGACGACCTCAAGTTCGTGACGCGCTACGACATCTTTCCCGTGATTGCCGGGGAGTACACGCTTCGCACCGCGATCGACAAGCACTACGAGCAGGTGGACGCCCAGCTCGACACCCTGCTGAAGGAGATGGGGGAGGAGGGTGCCGCCGAGGAGCTGGAGGTCGTCCAGGAGCAGGAGGAGTCGGAGGCGGCGGGCGCCGCCATGGCGGACGATGCGCCGGTCGTGAAGCTGATCAACGCTATCCTCACGGACGCCGTGAAACGCGGGGCCTCGGACATCCACATCGAGCCCTTCGAGTTCGAGATCCGGGTGCGCTACCGCGTCGACGGCGCGCTGCAGGAGGTGATGAAGCCGCCGATGAAGCTCAAGGCGGCGCTCACCTCGCGCATCAAGATCATGTCGTCGCTCAATATCGCCGAGCGGCGCGTGCCGCAGGACGGCCGCATCAAGCTGAAGATGGGCAAGCGTGTGATCGACTTCCGCGTCTCGACGTGCCCGGTGCTCTTCGGCGAGAAGATCGTGATGCGGATTCTCGACAAGGGCAACCTCACGCTCGACCTGTCGAAGTTCGGTTTCGAGCCCAAGGCCGAAGCGGACCTCATGAAGGCGATCCTGAACCCCTACGGCATGGTGCTGGTGACGGGGCCGACGGGTTCGGGGAAGACGACGACGCTGTACTCGGCGCTGTCCCGGGTCAACACGATCGAAGTGAACATCATGACCGCCGAGGACCCGGTCGAGTACAACCTGATGGGCATCAACCAGGTGCTGGTGCGCAACGAGATCGGAATGACGTTCGCCGCCGCGCTGAAGGCGTTCCTGCGGCAGGACCCGAACATCATCATGGTGGGCGAGATCCGCGACATCGAGACCGGCGGCATCGCCATCAAGGCGGCGCTCACGGGGCACTTGGTGCTCTCCACACTGCACACGAACGACGCCCCCTCGACCATCACCCGCATGATCGACATGGGAATCGAGCCGTTCAATGTGTCGTCGGCGGTGAACCTGATCGTGGCGCAGCGGCTGGTGCGGCGGATCTGCAAGGAGTGCAAGGCGGAGACGAAGTACTCGGACGACGAGCTGAAGGCCCTCGGGACGACAGCGAAGGACTGGGAAGGGGTCGCATTCTACAAGGGAAAGGGCTGCGACACCTGCAACGGCTCCGGGTACAAGGGCCGGGCGGGCCTCTACGAGGTGATGGCGCTCTCGGCCGAGCTGCGGCGGATGATCCTGCGGGGCGCGTCCACGGCGGAGCTCCAGAAGCAGGCGGTCGAGGACGGCATGCTCACCCTCCGGATGGACGGCATCGTCAAGATCAAGAAGGGTGTCACCACGCTCGAGGAAGTCGTCAAGGAAACGGCGGAAGGCTAACCAGTGACGGCACCGCACGCGGCCCAGCCGCAGGGATCTCCCATCAACCTGCGCGCCCTGCTCGAGGAGATGATCGAGCGTGACGCGTCCGACCTTCACATCACCGCCGGCGAGCGGCCCAAGCTTCGGGTGGACGGCGACATCACCAACAGCAGGATTGAGACGGTCCTCTCCCCCAAGGACACCCTGCAGCTCGCCTACTCGGTCCTCACGGAGCAGCAGAAGAAGCGGTTCGAGACCGAGGACGAGCTGGATTTCTCCTTCGGCATTCAGAACCTGGCGCGGTTTCGCGGCAACTGCTTCAAGCAGCGGGGTTGCGTCTCCATAGTGATCCGGCAGATCCCCTTCCAGGTGAAGACGTTCGAGCAGCTCCAGCTGCCTTCGGTCGTGGCGAAGTTCGCCGATCGCCCGCGGGGCCTGATCCTGGTCACGGGACCAACGGGCTCGGGCAAGTCCACGACGCTGGCGGCCATGGTCGACAAGATCAACCGCGAGTGGAAGGGCCACATCATCACGGTCGAGGATCCGATCGAGTTCATCCACCGGCACCAGGGCTGCATCGTCAACCAGCGCGAGGTGGGGACGGACACAAAGTCGTTCGCGAGCGCGCTGAAGTACGCCCTGCGTGAGGACCCGGACGTCGTGCTGATCGGGGAGATGCGCGACCTGGAGACGATCCAGGCGGGCCTCACCATCGCCGAGACGGGACACCTGGCGTTCGCGACGCTGCACACCAACTCGGCCGCGGAGACTATCAACCGCATCATCGACGTGTTCCCCTCGCACCAGCAGTCGCAGGTGCGCGCGCAGCTGGCGTTCGTGCTCGAGGGCATCATCACACAGATCCTGCTGCCCAAGGCGAAGGGGCGGGGCCGGTCCATGGCGTGCGAGATCCTGGTCGTCACCCCCGCCATCCGCGCGCTGATCCGCGACGACAAGGTGCACCAGATCCAGTCGTCGATGCAGGCCGGCAAGAAGCACGGCATGCAGACCCTGAACGACTCGCTGTACCAGCTGTACATGAATCGCGAGGTCGCGCTCGACGATTGTCTGCGCGCGACTCCGGACCCCAACGACTTCCTGCGCATGATCGGCGAGCCCGTGCCGGGGGAGGACGAGAAGCCGGTGCTGCCGAAGGACCGGCCGCTCACGGGCGGGCTCAAGCGCTGATGCTGCGCACAGGAGGCTGACGGATGCCGGTCTTCAACTACACCGCCCGGACCCTAGCGGGAGAGCTGCAGTCTGGCTCGCTGGACCTCGCCACCGAGAACGACGTAATCGCGCATCTCCGGAAGAACCGGATGATCGTGGTGAAGGTCCAGCAGGCTCCCAAGGAGCTCAAGCTGAGCTGGGGCGGCGGCGTCACCACGCGGGACGTCGTCATCTTCACGCGCCAGTTCGCCACCATGATCAACTCGGGGCTGCCGCTGGTGCAGGCCCTGGACATCCTGTCGGAGCAGACCGAGAACCCGAAGCTGAAGGAAGTCACGAAGGCGGTGGTGTACGACGTGGAGAGCGGCCACACGCTGGCGGACGCGCTGCGGAAGCATCCGAAGGCGTTCACTGATCTGTACGTGAACATGGTGGCGGCGGGCGAGGCCGGCGGTATCCTCGACACCATCCTGCTGCGTCTGGCCACCTTCATGGAGAAGAACGACGCCCTGGTGCGCCGCGTGAAGGGCGCGATGATCTACCCCGCCGTGATCTTCTCGGTCATGGGCATCTGCGTCGTCATCCTGCTGCTGTTCGTCATCCCGGTGTTCGCGAGCATGTTCGCGTCGATGGGCGGACAGCTCCCTCTGCCGACGCGCATCGTCATGGGCGCCTCGGAGGTCCTGAAGAGCTTCTGGTGGGCGATCGGCGGCGGAGTGGCGGCCCTCTACTTCGGCACCAAGAGGTACTACGCCACCTCCGGCGGCAAGCTGAACCTCGACAAGCTGATGCTGGCGATGCCTGTCCTGGGCGACGTGATCCGCAAGTCCTCCGTGTCGCGGTTCACGCGGACGCTGGGCACGCTCATCTCGTCGGGCGTCTCGATTCTCGACGGCCTCGAGATCACCGCCAAGACCGCCGGGAACCGGGTCATCCACGACGCGGTGATGGAGTCCCGGAACTCCATCGCGGGCGGCGAGACGATCGCGGCGCCGCTCCAGAAGTCGAAGGTCTTCCCGCCCATGGTCATCTCGATGATCGCGGTGGGCGAGCAGACCGGCGGACTGGACGAAATGCTCACCAAGATCGCCGACTTCTACGACGAGGAAGTCGACGCTGCGGTGGGGAACCTGCTCGCGGCCATGGAGCCGCTGATGATCGTGCTCCTCGGCGGGGTTGTCGGCGGCATGATCATCGCCATGTACCTGCCGATCTTCAGCATGATCAACCTGGTGCAGTGACGCCGCGTTGAGGTCCGTTCCACGGGGGCCCGGTGCGACGCCGGGCCCCTTGCGCGTCCGGCGGCGCCGCCGGAGGGCCGGCCGTGCGCCCCGGTGTTGCGTTCTGCAAGACCTGTGTCCACTCTAAGGGCATCCATGAGCGGGATCCAACGAGCCGAGCGCAGACTGGCCCCTTGGCGGCGGCTGCCCCAAGAGAGAGGAGCGGTGCCTCCGCGCCGCTCCATGCTGCGCTGGCTCTACCTGGGGCGTCTCTCGCTCGCCGGCGGCGTGTTCCTGGCCGCCGCGCTGGCATGGTGGAAGGCAGATCTCACGCAGTTGCTGGTGGCGTCGGTCTCGGCGACCCTGACGCTGGTCGTCACTGCGGCGGCGTACTGGTGGTCGCACCTCCGGCACCGGGCGGTCGGCGCGACGTTCCTCTACTGCCAGTCGCTGTTCGACCTCGCGCTGGTCACCGCCGTTGTACACATCTTCGGTCCGTACACGTACTTCGCCTCCCTGTACATCCTGGTCATCGCGTTCAACACCGTGCTGATGCCGCTGGCCAACGGCCTGCTCGTGGCCCTGCTTGCGGGCATCGTGTACGCGGCCGACGTGCTGGTGTCCGGCTCGTTCGACCTGTCGCCGGCCCTGGTCCTGCAGGTCGCGGTGTTCTGGGGCGTCGCCCTCGCCACCGGCTACCTCGCCAGCCGCGCGCAGGCGGCCGGTCTGGCCAAGGAGACTCTCGAGGCCGAGTTGCGTCGCGTCAGGCTCGAGGCCGGCGACATACTGCGGCAGATCCGTGCGGGAATCATGACGGTGGGTGGAGACGGGCGGCTGGTGTACGCCAACCCGACGGCCGAGGCGCTACTGGGACTCGATTGGGAGGCGCTGAGGGACGAGCCCGTCCTCGACCGCCTCGATGCCATCTCCCCGCCGCTCGGGCAGGCGATCCGCCGCACGGCCAGCGACAGCCAGCGTGTGTCACGGACCGAGGCCGACGCGAGGGTCTCCGGTCGCGTCTGGCCTCTCGGCTTCACGACTACTGCGGTCCACGTCGAGGAGGGCGGGCCGCCGTCCGTCACGGTGATCTTCCAGGATCTCTCGGACGCGAAGCGGATGGAGGCGCTGCACCTGCGCGCCGAGCGTCTGGAGGCGGTCTCGGAGATCGCGGCGTCGCTCGCGCACGAGATCCGCAATCCGCTGGCGTCCATCAGGAGCGCGGTGGAGCAGCTGGCGAGGATGACGGGCGAGGGCGGCGACGAGCGCACCCTCGCCGGGCTCATAGTCTCCGAGAGCGATCGCCTGTCCCGTCTGCTGAACGAGTTCCTGGACTTCTCGCGGGTGCGCGTCACGCGCTCGGCCCCGCTGGACCTCGTGGCGGTGGCTGAGCACGGCATCAGGCTGGCCCGCCAGCACCCCGACTGCGCGCCGGACGCTCGGATCGACCTGGTAGCACCCGAGCGCCCGGTGAGGATCGAGGGAGACGAGGACCTGCTGCACCGGGTGGTGTTCAACCTCGTGCTCAACGCCGTGCAGGTGGCGCCGGCCGCGCCGCGAGTGAGCGTCGAGGTGACCATTCCCTCGGCTGCGGAAGTGCCGGCAACGGTGGTGCTGGAAGCGCCGAGGCTGGTCGTCGTGAGGGACCGCGGCCCCGGTGTGCCCCCCGAGATCCTGCCGCGCCTGTTCGAGCCGTTCGTAACGGGGCGCATCGGCGGCACCGGGCTCGGCCTGGCCATCGTCCAGCGCGCCGTGCAGGCGCACCGCGGGTTCATCTTCTGCGACTCGGTGAGAGGCCGAGGCGCCGTGTTCTCCGTCTATCTGCCCTCGCGCCCTGGCGCGGAGGAGGGCGCGTGAGCGACCGTCCATCCATCCTCATCGTGGACGACGAGTCCGCGATCCTCGTCTCGCTCGGCATCCTGTTCAAGAACGAGGGCTTCGACGTCGCAACGGCGCAGGGCGGGAAGGCGGGCCTGGCCGCGCTGGAGACCAGCGTGCCGGACCTGTTGCTCACGGACATCCGCATGCCGGGAATCTCGGGGATGGACATCCTGGCGGCGGCGCGCCAACGGATGCCGGAGCTGCCGGTGATCCTGATGACGGCGCAGGCGGAGCTGCAGGCGGCGATCCAGGCCGTGAACCAGGGCGCGTTCCACTTCATCCAGAAGCCGTTCCAGAACGAGGAGATGGTCGCGATCTGCCGGCGCGCGCTCGACCATCGGCGCCTCAAGGTGGAGAATCGGAGCCTGCGGCAGGAGATCCGGCGCCGGGACCGCTCCCAGAGCGTGCGGCCCCTGGGGCGTTCGCGGCAGTTCGTGGAGGTGATGAAGCTCGCCGAAACCGTCGCCGCCACCGAGAGCACGGTTCTGATCCAGGGTGAGAGCGGCACGGGCAAGGAGGTCATTGCCCGGTTCATACACGACGTGTCGCCGCGGGGCGACGGTCCGTTCCTCTCGATCAACTGTGGAGCCCTTCCCGAGAGCTTGCTCGAGTCGGAGCTGTTCGGCCACGTGAAGGGCTCGTTCACGGGGGCGGTGCGCGATCGCGAAGGCCTGTTCGCGGCCGCCAGGGGCGGCACGTTCTTCCTCGACGAGATCGGAGAGACGACGCCGGCCACCCAGGTGAAGCTGCTGAGGGTGCTCCAGGAGCGGGAGGTGATCCCGGTGGGGGGCACGGAGCCGGTCCAGGTCGACGTCAGGCTGATCGCCGCGACCAACCGGGACCTCGAGGAGGAGGTTCGCGGCGGCCGCTTCCGCACCGACCTCTACTATCGGCTCAACGTGATCGCGATCCACCTGCCGCCGCTGCGCGTGAGGCGCGACGACATCCCCATCCTCGCGGAGGCGTTCCTCCGGCGGATGGCGACGGAGCGCAAGGAGGAGCCGAAGG
>Ga0316628_100002058_pt1 | contig 14667 bp, 13 predicted proteins | sample OWC_Aug_M2_C1_D5_FD_207648 | JGI IMG/M metagenome (GOLD analysis project Ga0316628, IMG submission 207648) | Wetland soil microbial communities from Old Woman Creek delta, Ohio, United States - OWC_Aug_M2_C1_D5_C | ecosystem: Environmental > Terrestrial > Soil > Wetlands | place: USA: Ohio... | reverse complement strand
CTCTCCCCTCCACCCGGACGTGCCGAAGACGATTTTTGCCGGGGCGGCATTTCCTCTTGCAAATCTTTCTATCTCGGACAGAAGTCCCTTGTTCTTTGTGACATCAGATAAGACCACCTTCCAGCATGAAGATGCGTTTTTAAATTCCTGAACCATCAAATCCTCCGGAATAATTAATCAAGTAGATGTATTTTACCCTAAGCTGAATACAGCGACAACAGATGGTCCTTGCCACCTTTTTGAAAAGCCTCCCCGCAGAACTACTAAGAAATCACCCCGCTATGATAATATATCAGACTCTTTTGATATCGGGAGGAAGACATGTCCAAGACATATAAAATAGCGGTAATACCCGGAGACGGCACCGGTCCGGAGGTCGTTGCCGAGGGCATTAAGGTCTTAAATACGGTTTCTCAACGGTTCGGGTTCAGGACGGACCTCACATACTTCGACTTCGGGGGCGACAGGTACTTGAAGACCGGTGAAGTGCTTCCGGCAAATGCTGTAGAAGAATTACAGAAGTTTGATGCGATCTTCCTAGGTGCGATAGGCCATCCCGATGTAAAGCCCGGCATTCTTGAAAAAGGAATTCTCCTGAAGCTCAGGTTCGAGCTCGACCAATACATCAACCTCAGGCCGGTGAAACTCTACCCGGGCGTCGAATGCCCTCTGAAGGATAAGGGGCCCGAGGATATCGATTTTGTGGTGGTGAGAGAGAACACCGAAGGCCTTTATGCGGGGGCCGGCGGCACCCTCAAAAAAGGCACGCAGGATGAGGTTGCGATACAGGAGTCGATCAACACGAGAAAGGGCGTCGAGCGATGCGTACGGTATGCGTTTGAATACTGCAAAAAGAGAAACAAGGCAAACAAGCTCACCCTCTGTGGAAAAACGAACGTCCTCACCTTCGCCTTCGATCTATGGGAAAGGACCTTTTACGAGGTAGCAAAGGAATACCCCGGGGTAAAGGCCGACTATGCCCATGTCGACGCGATAACGATGTGGTTTGTGAAAAACCCCGAGTGGTTCGACGTGATCGTGACTGACAACATGTTCGGAGACATAATCACCGACCTCGGCGCTATGATACAGGGCGGGATGGGCATTGCAGCGGGCGGCAATATAAACCCGCAGGGCGTTTCGATGTTCGAGCCGATAGGGGGCTCCGCCCCCAAGTATAGAGGCAAGAACGTCATCAACCCTCTCGCCGCCATATGCGCCGGCGGCATGATGCTCGAATATCTCGGGGAGGACGTCGCTGGAAAAACGATCGAAAAGGCGGTGATGGAAGTCACCGGGCGGCATATCAAGAGCCTCGCGGCCGGCCAGATGGGAATGGGCACTACCGAGGTTGGAGACCTGGTGGCAAAGCTTGCATCGACTACCTGACGAATGAAAGCCACGGCATAAAATCCGTCAGAAGACCTTTTTCCTCTTGCGGGTAGTGGTGACAGGATCGCTATCTGTCCGTGTAAAGTTTCCATATATTGAGTATAATAATAAATTAAATTATGGCTGCGTAGCGCCCGGAGGGGCGTGATCGGCGGCAAGCAAGAATTCTTCATCAGGAGCGGGAAAATGATGCGAGCAGGTTTTGTAGGTTGGCGCGGCATGGTGGGTTCGGTGCTCATGGGCCGCATGGCCGAAGAAAAAGATTTTGATCTGGTCGAGCCTGTCTTTTTCACCACATCGAATGTGGGAGGGAAGGCGCCCGAGATCGGCAAGAGCGCGCCGGCCCTTAAGGACGCCAGGAATATCGATGCACTCAAGGCGATGGATACAATCGTCTCCTGCCAGGGAGGCGAATATACCAAGGAAGTCTATCCTAAATTGCGGGCCGCGGGCTGGAACGGTTACTGGATCGACGCTGCCTCCGCGCTGCGCATGGAGAAAGACTCCATCATCGTCCTCGATCCAGTCAATATGAAGGTGATCAGGGAGGGACTCGCCAAGGGCGTCAAAAACTACATCGGCGGCAACTGCACGGTATCGCTCATGCTCATCGCACTGGGCGGGCTTTACGAGCGAGGGCTTGTCCAGTGGATGTCGGCAATGACCTACCAGGCGGCGTCCGGTGCAGGGGCCCAGAACATGCGTGAACTTCTCACCCAGATGGGTTCTGCGCACGACTCGGTGAAGGACCTTCTGAAAGACCCCTCAAGTGCGATCCTCGAGATTGACCGTACCGTGGCTGAGCATGTCCGTTCCGAAGCCTATCCCAGGAAATTTTTCGGAGTGCCTCTTGCATGCTCTCTCATACCCTGGATCGATGTACAACTTGCTAACGGTCAGAGCAAGGAGGAGTGGAAAGGCCAGGCCGAGACAAACAAGATCCTCGGGCGTGAAAAAAACCCGGTCCCTATCGATGGCATCTGTGTGCGCATAAGCTCGATGCGCTGCCACAGTCAGGCCCTTACGATCAAACTCACGAAGGACGTGCCTCTGGACGAAATCAACGAGATGATCGCCGGCCATAACCAGTGGGTAAAGTTGGTGCCGAACGACAGGGAGATCACAGTGCGCGAACTCACGCCGGCGGCCGTGACCGGTACCCTCACTGTGCCGGTCGGCCGCCTGCGCAAGATGAATATGGGGCCGGACTATCTTGCCGCTTTCACCTGCGGCGACCAGCTCCTCTGGGGCGCGGCTGAACCGCTCAGGAGGATGCTCCGCATCCTGGTCGAAAGATAGTAGTCATATCTTAAAGATAATATCTGGTATGGGCGAGGGAGCAGACCTGCGCTGCACCCATAACTGGATCATTCTATACGGCGGCCGAAAATGAAGGACATCGACATAATTGTAAAGGCTGACTATGTCCTTACAATGGACAGGCACTTCACCGTCATAAAAAACGGCGCAGTTGCCGTCGATAACAGCCGCATCGTGTCAGTCGGGACTGCGGACGATATTCTCGGAAGATACTCCTCCAAACAAATCATCGGCGGCAACGGCTTTATGGCATTCCCCGGCCTCATCAATACCCACACCCATTCTCCTATGGTTTATTTCAGGGGGCTTGCCGATGATCTCCCGTTGAAAGAATGGCTCGAAGAGCATATATGGCCTGCAGAAAAAAAATGGCTTAGTCCGAAATTCGTTGCTGACGCCGCCGAGCTCGCCTTCCTCGAAATGCTCAAGTCCGGGATTACCTCCTGCAACGACATGTATTTCTATGGCGATGAAATTGCTGCCGCCGCAAAAAAGATAGGGATGAGGGCAGCGGTAGGAGCAGGGATTCTTGATTTTCCGACGAGCACCGCTCAAAACCCTGCCGAATACCTCGAGAAGGCCGAGGCGTTCATCGGAAGATGGAAAGGAGACAGACTTATCACACCATGCGTGGCGCCCCACTCCGCATATGCGTGCAGTCCGGAGACACTGCGCAAGGCGAAGGCCCTGTCGGAAAAGCACGCTGTGCGCATTCACATACATCTGTCCGAGACCGAGTGGGAAGTGGGGGAACTCATGGCACTGCACGGGAGCCGTCCCGTCGCCTTCCTCGAATCCATAGGCTTTTTCGACGAAAGCGTGACCGCAGCACATTGTATCTGGATAGAGGACGAAGAGATCGAGACCCTTGCAAGGTGCGGGGTGGGGGTCTCCCACTGCATGGAAAGCAACCTCAAATTAGCATCCGGATTCGCACCGGTCGCATCGATGCTCGCCCAGGGGATCAGGGTCACCTTCGGCACAGACGGCGCGGCGAGCAACAACGATCTGAACATCCTGAGTGAGATGTCCACAACCGCCAAGGTCCATAAGGCCCTGTCAAAAGACCCCACCGTTCTCAATGCCCGCAGGGTAATGCTCATGGCCACGCGATGGGGAGCAGAGGCGCTCGGGTTGGCGGATGTGACCGGAAGCATCGAGGCAGGGAAGGCCGCGGATATCGTCCTTGCCGATGTGAGGAAGCCGCACCTGTCTCCTATGTATGACCTCTATTCCAGTATCGTCTATTCGATGAACGCAGCGGATATCGACAGCGTGATCATTGACGGGAAATTGGTCATGAACGGACGGATACTGCTTACCGGGGACGAGCCGGAAATCTTACGCCGCGCAAATGAGTGGGGAAAGAAGATCAGGGGTAAGGGATAGATAATGAGGCTTTTATTTATCGGTGACTCATTGATCGAGTTTTATGACTGGGAGCGGAGATTCGCCGGCCACGAGGTATTCAATTACGGCATTTCGGGGGAGACGGTGGAGGGCCTTTTTTCGAGGCTCAAAGGTATCATCGAAAAAGTCGTAAACCCGGATTTCGTATTCATCATGACCGGCATAAATAATATGGCCATGGGAGACAAAGATTTTCCCGCAACATACAGGAAGTTAATCGGTCAAATCAAGGCAAAATCTCCTTCCTCAAAGATCTTCGTCCAAAGCCTTCTGCCGGTGCTTTTTACTTTTATCTCGAATGACGACATCCGGGAGATGAACATAGAGTTAAGGAAAATAGCGGAAGAAGAAGATATATTCTGTTCCGATATCCATGCCGTCTTTCTCGACTCCTCGGGCTCTCCGAAGAAGTCGTATCTGCTCGACGACGGTGTCCATATTAGTGAAGAAGGATACAGGGCCTGGTCGGCTGAAATAGAGAAACTCCTTCTTCGATACCAGTAAGAAAGGATAACCGCCAAAAGGCAGCCACTCCCACGGCTGTTTTATTTCAGTTGGTTAAGGATTCTGCCGAGTTCCTCTAATGCCTTCCCTGCTTCTTCGTACCTGCCCTTTCCCATGAGGCTGCGGTATGCTTCGAACGCCTTTGCTGCTGCCGCGACGAGGTCTTTCCTGTCAGCCTTCTTTTCCTCTTTTACCGCTATGGGCTTTGTGGCACTTTCACCCGCGGAACCTGAAATCTGGGGGAAAAACTTATTAAGTGCTTCCTCGAAGGATGCGCCATAGGCGAGCTGGTCGCCGAAGACCACCACGACCCTTCTCAACTCGGGCATCTTCCCCACGGATGCCTGGATATAGATAGGCTGTATGTACATGAGGCGGTATCCGGAAAGCGGCACGGCCAGGAGGTTCCCGAACCTCACCTGGCTGCCCTGCTGGTTCCAGAGAGTGAGGTCCTTGCTTATGGTCTCGTCCTGATTTATGCGAATGCCGATCTGGAGCGGCCCGTAGACCTGCCGGTCTTTCGGGAATTTAAAGAGCATAAGTTTTCCGTAATTATTGCCGTCGCACCTGGCCATGATCATCGAAACCATGTTGTTCCTTGGGCTGTTCTTGTCGGTGCTGTAAGGGGAAAACGGGAGGATGAGGACAAATTCCTCCCTGTCAGAGTCAGGCAGTTTGGAGATAAGGTAATACGGCGTAATGGGTTGCGCTTCCCCTTGCGCCGCCGCGACCCGTGATACTTCCCATGCATCCTCCCGGTTGTAGAAGACCCCCGGGTCTGCCATATGGTACATCGCAAAGACATGGCTCTGGATGGTGAGAAGGTCTTCGGGATATCTCACATGGGCCTTCAGTGACTGGGGCATAGCTTCGAACGGCTTGAACATAGAAGGAAAGGCCCCGGCATAGGCCTGGATGACAGGGTCGGTTTTGTCTGCGATATATAAATCCACCGCACCCTCATATGCGTCGACCACCACCTTCACGCTGTTCCTTATATAATTCGCCTTTTTCATGACAGGCTGGGAATAGGGGTAAGTTGTCGCGGTCGTATAAGCGTCCCAGATGAAATAGATCCTGCCTTCGGCTATCACATGGTACATGTCGTTATCAAAGGTAAGAAACGGTGCGATGGTGCGCACTCTGCGACCGATGTCCCTCATAAAGAGGATGCGGCTTTCGGGAGTAAGTTCCTGGGTAGTAAAGAGCCTCAGTCCGTCGAAATTAATTGCGATGGCGAGTTTTTTCAGGAAGCTGTCGATCTTCACGCCCGCCTTTCCGTCGTACGTATTTTGGGCGTTGGTGTCGCCTTTCGGAAAATCGAATTCCTTCAGCTTCGTGTTGACGTAGACATGGTTGTATGTCTCCTGGCCGAAGTAGATGCGCGGCTGGTCTATTTTAAGTTCTGGATAAGACGAAATCAGCGGTATGTCCTTGATATAGTATTCCGGCAGCCCTTCGTGGGTAAACTTATTTACGGGAGCGGCCACATCCCCGTAACCATGAGTATAGATCATCGTCTCGTTCTGAAAAGTCCGCGACTGGGCGGCGAGCCGGTCTATGTTCAGCTCGCGCAGCGACAGCATGAGCTGGGTGAGCTTCCCATTGAGCATGTAGCGGTCGACATCCACATCGGGGAAATTATAATAAAGGCGTATGAACTGCGTCTGGTCGTTTACCGCTTTCAGGATATCCGGGGCCCAGAGCCGTATACCGTTGATGACAGTCAAGTCGCTTTGGGCGAGGACACCGCTGGGCGAGGGGTTGACAGGAAATTCTATCTCCGCGACATTAGTGAGTCCGTAGGCTTCCCTGGTAAACTCGATGTTCCTCTGCAGGTAAGGCTTTTCGAGGGGGAGTTCGTTCGGAGCTACCCTGAAGTGCTGGACCAGCTCAGGGACCACCTGAAGCCCGACTACCCATACTCCGCCAAGGAGGGCGGCGCTGGCGAGATAGATGCCCACGGTCCGCCTCGTAGAACTCGTAAACGATGCATAGAGGAAAAGTATAAGACAGCCTGTCAGGGCAACGAGGGCAACGTTGTATGCCGGCAGCTGCGCATGAAGGTCGGTCCATCCCGCCCCATAGACCACACCCCGGTGGGAATAGAGGAGTTCATAGCGGGCTATGAGGGTCCTGGCGATGAAGACCAGGGTGCCGAAAACGAAGTTCACCGAGATTTGCGTAACGAGACGATGGATAAAAGGGTTCCGCGTAAAACTGTCGAAGGCCAGGTGCGGGAGCAGGCGAAAGAGTGCATTCTCGACAACATACAGCCCTCCGACGAGCAGGAGGTAGACCGTAAAAAGGCTGCTCAGCGAATCCACTACGAAACTCAGGAAGGGAAGTCTGAATATATAGAACCCCATGTCTTTCAGAAAGACCGGGTCCTGCTTTCCGAAAGGTACGGCATTGAAAAAAAGGAGCGCCTCATTCCAGTGTGCTGATATTGCCGTTCCCGCGGCAATGAACAAAGGTATCTGGAAAAGAAGCGCGGCCAGGAAGATGAGCTTGGAACGATAGTCACCTGCGGCAGATGGCCCCATGGGTCTTGCGCCGTGGTGCCAAAAAAAGACATTCGCAATGCCAAAGGATATTGCGACAAAACCGCCGGCCATGAAAAGTTCGGCCTGAAGAAAGAGCACCTTCCAGTAACGGCCCTCGTATCCAAGGTCTCTGTACCAAAGCGAGGTCAGGTATACATCACTCCAGATGCTGATACCTGCAAGAGCCGCAAATCCGAGCAGGGCAAATGTCCCGGCACTTTTGTAGCGTTTTTGTTTGAGGCTGCGTAAAGCAGGCAGAAAAAAGATCAGGGCTATAAAAACAAAGATGAGAAAATTGAGCATTATGGTCTCCCTTTATCCCTTGAGAAGCCGGATGTCTCCATGTGGTTTGGATTATGAATACATCAATAGCATAGACAGAAGAGCCTCCGCAGTCAATGGCTGTATTTATGCGCTGCCTGCCGCCGAATGTCGTGTCACGGAGGCCTGAGCCTTCAGGGCAGCATTTGCACATTATTAAAGCAGCGGTGCCATGGCTTCGATGAAGATCGACGTTTCAATAAATGTTACAGTCAAGCTGTTTTCTTGGTCGTCCCATTTTTCACTTTGGCTGTTGTCTTTTTTTGGGCCCGCCCCCCTTCTCTGGCGTGATTTTTTTTGTCGGTCCGGAACCTCTGCGTCCCTTCTCTTTTTTGGCAACAATAGGCGTCTTTGACTCTATCTCCTCGGTGTCTGCCGTCTCCCCTTCCATTTCTTCACCTGCACGCATCGGTCCCGTTCCCTCGATTTCTTCAGTTATTACTTCATCGGAAATAATTGCTTCTTCCCCTTCCGGCTCTTCGAAGTCCTGACCCGCATGCCTTGCAAACACTATCTTTTCAGCCTCAAGCCAATTTTCACGGTCCCGGCCTTCAACGCGTCCGCTTTTTTCATAAAGTTCCCTGGCCACCATTGCTATTTCTTCTTTTAGGTTCATCATGCCCCCCTAAGACAACAATTCACAATTAATTAATACAGTTACTCTATTTCCAGTCTAAGCTGATATTAGACTTTGTCAAGCCGGACTGTACCGGCCACCGCCCTCGCAGGCGGCCTGGAACCCTTAAGAAGGTCGCATCTGCCATATCCGGATTGACGGCAGCGTGTTACCGTGATAATAAAGTATCAGGAATAAACCTGTGAGAAAACCCTCGTTTTTCTAACGGAGTAAAGGGAATGTTGCCCCGGAAAAGGTCGATATAAACGAATTATATTTCTCTGCGGGCCCTGAAGAAGGATTAGAAAAAGTGCTCGACTGAATAAAGCGTAAAGGATTATTATCGACAGGTTTTGTGCTTTGCGCGGCACTGTTATTTGCCGTGCTGGCAAAGGAGACGACCAAAAACATGACTGAAAATAAGTCGGACATAATAAGGCTGCCGGAGCCAAAATATATCGGCACCTCATCGCTCGAAGAGGCACTTCATAAGAGGAGGTCGGTCAGAACTTTTAAAGACGGGCCTGTGACCACTTATGAAGTCTCACAGCTTATATGGGCAGCCAGTGGCATTACAGGGGAAGGGGGTCTGCGGACGGCGCCATCCGCGGGGGCGCTCTATCCGCTTGAACTTTATGTCGTAGCCGGAAATGTCAACGGCCTGCCGGCAGGGATTTATAAGTACAGGCCCAATAATCATGAATTATTAAGCGTCGCCAAAGGCGACAGGAGAAACGATTTATGCAACGCAGCCCTGGGCCAGTCTTCCATCAGAAGGGCGTCCGCAGTCCTGGTTTTGACCGGAGTGTATCAGCGGACAACAGCAAAGTATGGCGAGCGGGGCATCAGATATGTGCATATGGAGTCGGGGCACGCCGCCCAAAACATCTGTCTTCAGTCCGTCCCGTTGGGACTCGGCACAGTGGTGATCGGGGCTTTTCGTGATGAGGAGGTAAAAAGGGTTTTGAATCTGGAGGACGCGGAAAGGCCCCTTTATATACTGCCCATAGGCAGGAGATAGGTCAGTCGTTAAAGACCATCGCTATTCGATCACCCATACTGCGCAGTTCTTGCCGGAGTGCATGATCTTGTTAGACGTGCTGCCGAACAGGAATTCCTCTTTCCTGGAGATGCCCCTCCGTCCCATTACGACTGTGCAGCATCCGAGCGTCTGCTGTATATCGAGGATGCAGTCCGCAACGGACGGACAAGTCCTGATGTCCGCGACCGTAGCAACCTTCTCTTCTCCGAAACCCGCCTGGAGAAGTATACGACGGTAGACCTCAAGCATCTTTACAGCCCCGGCCCTGCTATTTTCTATCCACGCCTCGCGCTCTTGAGCGGTCCCGAAATAATCCTGGGGAGGCTCGGGGATGACAGTAAGGATAGTTACACGGAAGCCGGCAACGCCGCCCAGGAAGTCTGCCACATAAAGGACTGCGCGTTTTGAGTTTTCCGAATCGTCCGCTGCGACAAGGATGTGTCTGTCAGTGACCTGAGACCCAATGTCTTCTTTTTCCATAAGATTCTTTCCTTTCCTGGTCAGGGACGGCCGATCGACATTTCGGCCTCCTTCATGTCGCTGAGAAGCTGATCGATATGGTCATAAAAAATATTTGCGCCGAATGAAAAATGACGCAAGGTAATGTTCATGGCCTCCGGTATATAAGGGTACATCTTTTTAAGATTCGCCAGCCTATTGTTGAAAATAATATTCATGTCGTCGGCCGTTAAACTATGAAAAACCCGCGACTCATCTTCTTTCAGCCGCTGTATTGTTACGTCACCCCGGCCGGTGAGATATATCAGTATATTGCCCAAACCAAACAGGTCATATCCGAACATATTCTCTTTATGGAGATAGTTGAAATCAAAGTCTATCCACCGGCATACACCTGTGTCTTTTTCCTTTATGACGTGATCGCGCCTGATGTCACCGTGCTTTTGGCCGCGTTCGTGAAGGAATTTTATTGCCCTTGCCAAATCTATAAAGTCATCCAACACAGCGGGGAAATAATTATAGAAATAATCTTCGTGGTCTTTACCGAGCGTAAGCACATGGTCGGCCAGCGTTGTGCCCCTGATATAATTGATGATCCTGATAATGTTTTCTGCCGAGTCCTTCACTGAAAACCCCTGCATAAAATTGGGGTGGCCCCGGACCATATCAAGGATGGCGGCCTCTTTTAGGGGACTTCTCACACATTCAAACGTAATGTCTCCGACCCGTGCCTTGAACTCTTCATGAAAGACCATTTTTATTATCTTAGTGCTTCCGTCGGCCAAATCTATCGCTCTTCTCACCCAGAACTTCGGTTCGTCATCGATGCCGAAACGTCCCTCACGCTCATAGTTCCGGACAAAGTAGGGCCGGTTGTCGAATATGACCACATCGTCATAATCCACTTTGAAGAAGTCCGAAGTGTCGGTAACGACCCTCGGAATTTTAGGTACCCTGCCGGGCTCCACCCAACGGGCGATCATCTCCCGCAGTTCAATTTCATTGAAGAGATTCTCGCGGCCGGCCAACTGCTTTTCTTTCATGTCTGCAATCCCGATTGATTCTAAATGAATCTTATCACAGAACGACCGGTGATGGTATGAGATGGAAGCGATCAGGAGACGGCCCTCCAATCGCCCGGTATTTGACTTATTCTTCTCTCGGGTGTAAAAAAGATTTAAGAGGTGCTGAGGCCATGAGAGAACATAATTTCAAATCAAGAGTGTTATTGGCGATCGCAATTGTATTCCTTTTGCTGGCAGCCGGGACACAGGAGGGGCAGACGCAGCCGCCTCCTGTGTCGGCGCCGGTCGTACGCGAGGGTGATTTAGCGATGAAGTTGGCGGTCGCCCTTCAGCTGGGGCAGCCCTCTTCAGAGGTCGAAGCAGAAAGCATGCTGGGGGCCGCGGGGATCGCCCCCCGAAACGGCTGGATCGCGGACTATCCAGTGACCCCCGACATCATAGGCGAGCTGAGGGACTCCATCGGGTACGCGGCCCAGGCCAAAACAATATCGACAGATGAGGAAACGGCGATCAAGACCCTCGAAAGTGTCCAGGCCGAGCTCGGTATATCGGCGAGTCCGGGCCCGGCCGGTCCGCCCGAGACGTCAGCCGGGACCGCAGAGACAGAGGAGAGCGGTTATCCCAATCAAACAACGATCAACGATTATTATTCTTCGGAAGGTCCTCCAATCGTCACCTACTACCCTCCGCCGCCTGATTACTATTATTTATACGGCTGGGTGCCCTATCCTTTCTGGTGGAGCGGGTTCTGGTTCGGGGGATACTTCATCCTCCACGATTTTCACCGTCATTTCAGGGACCACGGGCATGTCGGCGTCGTCACCAACCATTTCCACGACGAGCGGTCCAACAGGGTCTTCAGGATAGACCCCGAAAGGAGATTCCACGGCAAGACCTTTGCCGGTATCGGCGCACCGCGTTCGAATAACTTCCTCAACACCGGGGTCAGGAGTGCGCCTGAAAGGGTCTTTAATAGCGATGCCGGAAGATCTTTTACCTCGCCTTCAAGAAGGGTTGTCCGGCCTCAGGCAGGCGCATCCGGGACTGCAAGGCAGCCTTCAACAAAGAGCTTCAGGCCCGCCAACCCATTTACAGAAAAAAGGGTCTATAGTCAGCCCCCCGGCGCCGGAAGGACTTTCACGCCCTCTTCCGCGTCACCGGGGGGCGGCAGAAGGCCGGCCGCACCTGCCGGGCAGACGAGAGACAGCGGTGCCGGACGGAGGAGATAAGCTAGCTGGATTACTTTTGAATTACCCGCCCATTCCGGACGACCGAGCCAAATAAATTTCTCCCAGCGCCTGCAAGACCTTGCCGGCATAATAGGGATCTCCACCCACGTACTCAAACAGGGCCTTTTCGATATTGTTCGTCCTCGACAGGTACCTTTCGAAAATATAGGCCCCGGCTGCCAGATTGCTCGGGATTGCATAAAGATCCCGTCTCTCTTTGACAAGCCCCTGTGCTCTCAGCTCTTCAAACCAGACATTGGGCATTATACCCATAAGACCCATCGCGCCCTTTTTGCTTTTCGCGGCCGGATTGAATTTGGACTCAACAAGACCGATAGCGATGATAATGTCCGGGTTATTGTTTTTCACGGCAGCGTCATAGATGATTGATAGGACCTGTTCGGGCATCTCAGACTTGTCCCTCATCCACCGGAGAATAACGGGCTTAAACGATCTACCCACATCAACCGTCGAGGCGCTGACAGATACTGAAGGGGCGGCATTTACCTGCCTTGCAGGACTCGTAGCCCCGCCCGCCAGCATTAGAAAAGAAAAAGTTATCACGATAAGACACAAGACGGCAAACTTAGCCAACAATATCCACTTATACTCCACAAGCACGTAGCCCTTCGTCATGTCTTTTACCCTGTCTTTCAGCATATACACCTCCTGAACTCCTGATACCCTAACAGCAAGGTCCCAGGCATTGATAAAAAAACACCATTCCCTCTCTATTCAGAAAGTTTGTATCACTTCAGCTAAGCCGATTATTAATTAATCAGTGTGGAGTTGTGGTAGATCTGTATGAAGAAGTTTTACTTTCTTGTACCACAGAAAAAGATGCCTGTCAAGCGGAAGAATTGCAGGACTAACAGCAATTGACGGGGAAACTCCTACTACAGTTCCCTTCGCCCCTCCAAGGCCTTGCCGAGAGTGACTTCGTCGGCAAACTCGATGTCGCTGCCCATCGGAAGACCGTAGGCGATCCGGGTCACCTTGACCTGAAGCGGTGCGAGTGTTTCTTTGATAAACTGGGCGGTGATCTCACCCTTTGTATTGGGGTTAGTCGCGAGAATCACCTCTTTCACGCCGCCTTCCCTGACCCTACTGACGAGCTCTTTGATCTTCAGCTTCTCAGGGGTAATTCCATCCAGCGGGGACAGTGCGCCCAGCAGCACATGATACCGGCAGTGGAAGCTCTTTACCCGCTCGATCACGTGTATATTGCTCGGCTCTTCCACTACGCATATCCTGCTCCGGTCGCGTGAATCATCGCTGCAGATTTCGCAGAGATCGTTTTCGGTTATGTTGAAGCATTGGCTGCAGAATCTTGCCTTCTCCTTCACCGTCTCTATCGCCTTCGCGATCGACAACGCCTCTGCCTCCGGCATAGAGAGGATGAAAAAGGCCAGCCTCTGCGCGGTCTTTCTCCCTATCCCTGGAAGCCGTGTAAGTTCATTTATCAGATTATCGATAATTCCGTGCATATTTATAGTTTGAGGTCATAATAAACAGTCTTATAGTTGTATTCGCAGTATCGCGTAGAACAACTTGTCATTCCCGCAAGTGGAGCGCGTCGGGAATCCTTCCGGCAGAAAGATTCCGGACAAGCCGGAATGACAGATAATTCAACTTACACTAATCCTGTCCTACCTTCCGAACATATTGCCCAGGCCGCCCATACCGGGAATCTGCAGCCCCCCCGTCAGTTTGGACATATCTTCATTGACCAGGTCATGCGCCCTTCTGAGCGCCTCATTTGCGGCGGCGAGTATAAGGTCCTGGAGCATCTCGACGTCGTCTGGATTCACGACATCCTTCTCTATCTTGATCGATACGAGTTCACCCGCTCCGCTGGCAACAACCGCGACCATTCCGCCGCCCGATGTCGCCTCAATTGTCTTTTTCTTGGCTTCCTCCTGCGCTTTCATCATCTCTTCCTGTAGTTTCTGGGCCTGGCGCATCAGGTCCCCTAACATTTTTTTAGACATGATCTCCTCCGTTCTGCATGTTTTCAGGGCCCTCAGCAGGGGTCACATCGACTATCCTTCCTTCAAAAAGTTCCAGTGCCTCCCTGATCAAGGGTTCTTCGAGGACCTTTTCCTTGAGGTCCCTCTTCCGTACGCTTTTCTTATGGGCCGTCGTCAGTCTTATCCTGAGCCTTCTTCCGGCCTCCTCCGACGCTATATTTTCGAGCGTCTTGATGTTGCTTTTAATGGATTCTTCAAATACGGCCTGTCCGCCGTTAAGGGTAAGGTAGAGTTCATCTCCCTTCAATACAGCCGCGGCGTGCGAGAGCTTAGACGCAAGAGGAGGCTCCACCCTCGCAACAGTCCTCTCCCAGATGTCCTGCTCTGCCGCGGAGGTCTCAGTCGCACTCTCTTCACCGGTAATAGCATCCGGCTCTTTCTCTGCCGGGGGAGCAATTGTCCCCGCCGTCCCCTTCTCAGCACCTTCGGCCGGGGAAGTATTCAGTCCGGAATAATCGTGCCTCATCTCCGTCTTCTTAGATTCAGAGTTTCCGGCAGACGGCCGCGGCCGTCCTTCCTCCGCCTTCGTGCCCTCCAACGGTTTCCCGGGAGCAGTCCCTCCCGGCTGTCCTCTGAGCCTGCTGATGTTTTCTATCGCTTCTTTAATGGGTTTTATAGTGCTCAGGAAACTCGCCCTGATGAGGGCCATCTCGAAAGCCAAACGGGGCGATGACGAATTCCTTACGTCTCCCTCAGACTTCATGATCTCAGAAAGCATCAGCGTCAACTGGTCTTCCGACGACGCCGAGACGATATCCTGGACAACAGCGATC
>Ga0316628_100002056_pt1 | contig 14668 bp, 11 predicted proteins | sample OWC_Aug_M2_C1_D5_FD_207648 | JGI IMG/M metagenome (GOLD analysis project Ga0316628, IMG submission 207648) | Wetland soil microbial communities from Old Woman Creek delta, Ohio, United States - OWC_Aug_M2_C1_D5_C | ecosystem: Environmental > Terrestrial > Soil > Wetlands | place: USA: Ohio... | reverse complement strand
GTCTTCGATGTCGCAGCCGCGAGCGTGATCCACGAGCAGCGCCGCGCGATCCTCGATCATGCTCGTGCCCACGTTGCGCATGACGATGCCGCGCACCGTCACGTCGTCCGCCGTCACCACGATCAACCCGTGCCGTCCTTCGCCGTCGAGGACCGGCCGCCCCTCCCCCACGAGCTCCAGGCGCTTGCCGATCGTGATCGTCGGTTCGCGATACACGCCCGCGTGAATCACCACCCGGCTGCCCGGGCGCGCCGCCGCCACCGCCGCCGCGATGCTGCGCACCGGGCCGGTCGGGCTCACGTCCACCTGCTGTGCCGCCAGCCGTCCACCGGCCAGCAGCGCGCCCACCAGCGCGCCCACCAGCGCGCCCACCAGCGCGGCGCGTCTCATTGCAGGTCGCTCCAGCGCATGACCGTTCCGCCGAGCGCGGCCTTCAACTCCGCCACGCCCTCGTCGGTCGCCGTCGCCAGCAGGCCGCGGCCCATCGGGCTCTTTCCGCCCGGCACCTGGAGGTATCGCGCGCCGGCGGCCGGGATGAACGTTCCCGGACGGCGAAAGTCGATCACCCACACCGACCGGACGTCGCCGGCCGCTGCCGCCTGCTTGTAGTACTCGGTCAGGCATTCGATCGCGTCGAACTTCACGGCCTTGCCGCGACGCGTCACGATCTCGGCGCCGTATCGCGTATCCGTGATCTGCATGCGGCACTGCGCGCACGCGTCCACATCGTACGCGATCGGCTGCGGCGCGTCGCTCGCGCAAGCCGCGACCAGCGCGGCGGCGAGCAACCAGCGAAGGCGTCGCATCGTCACGCCGTCGCCGCCGCGTGCGCCCGGCGACGCGTCAGGAACAGCGCGGCGACGCCGAGCAGAAACGCGGCGCCCGCCAGCCATCCGCCGAGCGCGGGCAACGATGTCGCCGTGAAATTGAGCAACTGCTTCGATCCCAGGATCGGCGGCTGGTAGGTCATTCCCGGGACCTTGATGATCGCGTGCTCGAGATCGAGGTTGTGGCCGAAGTCGTACTCCCAGCGCCAGAAGTCCACCAGGCCGACCACGCCCCCGGCGGCGAACGCCGCCAGCCACGCCCAGACGAGCGCGCGCCGGCCGATGAGCGCCGCGACCAACCCGAACGCCGCCAGCGCGCCGATCACCCACGGAATGATCCGCAGCTCGCGGATGGAGTCCGGCTCGATCCGCTTCATCCCGATGTAGTGATTCAGCTCGTTCATGTTGTCCAGGTCGTGCTCGCGCATGCCGCGGATCGTATGCGCGCGAATCTCCATCCCGAGCCCTTCCGGGTACTGCGGGGCGACCAGCTCGACGCGCCAGATCGGCGTCGCCAACGTCGCGGCGAGCAGGAGCGACGCGAGCACCAGAAGAGCTCGGGATAGCGTCGACATGATCACTTGCCAGTCTGCGCGTCGGCGAGCTGTCGCCGCGCCCGCTCGCTGGTGTTCGCCGTCAGCGCCACCGTGGATCCGGCCGGCGAGACGCGAATGTAGCCCTGCATCTCCTGGTGCAGCGCCGAGCAGAAATCGGTGCAGTAGAACGGATAGACGCCAACGCGCGTCGGCACCCACTTGAGCGTTCGCGTATCACCCGGGTTGAGCGTCAGCTCCGCGTTGGTGTTGCCGAACACCGCGAACCCGTGCTCGATGTCCCAGTCCTGCTCGATGTTCGTGACGTGGAAGTACACCGTGTCGCCGATCCGCACGCCCTCGAAGTTGTCGGGCGCGAAGTGGCTGCGAATGGCGATCATCTTGATGTCCACGCGCTTGCCCGAGCGCTTGATGCCGCCCTCGGCCTCCGACCGCGTGACCCATGGGTTGGTGTTCTGCGCCAGGCTGAAGTACTTCACCTGCTTGTCCTTGATCATGCTCGCCGGGATCGCCTGCGCGTAGTGCGGCTCGCCGATCGTCGGGAAGTCGAGCAGGAGCTTCATCTTGTCGCCGGTGATGTCGATCAACTGCGCCGACTGCGACAGCTCGGGGCCCGTCGGGAGATAGCGGTCCTTGGTGATCTTGTTCATCGCCAGGACGTACTTGCCCCACGGCTTCCTGCTGTCGCCGCCCGGAATCATGAGATGGCCGATCGAGTAGTACGTCGGGATGCGATCGACGACCTCCCACGTGCCGAGCTTCCACTTCACGATCTCCGACGAGATGAACATCGACGTGTACGCGTAGCCCTTGCCGTCGAACTCCGTGTGCAACGGGCCCAGGCCCGGCTTCTGCACCTCGCCGGCCATCACCGCCTCGTACTTGATCACCGGAATGCCGTCGATCTCCTTCTCGAACGCCTTGTCGGCGATCGCCTTCTGCAGCTTGGTGAACGAGTGCACCGGGATCACCGTCGCCAGCTTGCCGCCGGCCACGATGTATTCACCCGTGGGGTCGACGTCCACGCCATGCGGCGACTTGGGCGTCGGCAGGTAGTAGACCACCCCCGGGCAGTCCTTCGGGTCGAGCATCTTGACGCTCGTCTTCCGCTCGACCTTCGCGACGCGCGACACCGAATCCACGACGTTGTGGTCGTACTCCGACGGGAAGTCCTTCGCCTTTCCCTGGGCCACGCACGTCTCGGCCTGCTTGTAGTTCACCGCGGCGATGAAGTCCTTGTCGTTCTTCGACGCGTTCTCCTCGAGCTTCGTGTTCGCCTGCTCGGTGTTGTACGACGTGAAGAAGAACCAGCCGTCGGACGGCCCCTTGCCGGCATGACCGAGGTCGTAGTCGTAGCCCGGCATCAGGATCTGGAACGCGACGTCCATCTTGCCCGGCTGGTTCGCCGTGATGAACGACAGCGTGCCCTTGAAGTTCTGCTTGTACGAGTCGATCGACACGTCGGCGTTCGGAACCGGCACGCTGAACCGCGTCGCCGACACGACGTACTTCGAGTCGGGCGTGGTGAACGGCGACGCGTGGCCGCCGGCCGCGTTGGGGATCTGGAGGATCTCGTCCGTCTCGAAGCGAGTGAGATCGATCCGCGCGATGCGCGGCGTGTTGTTGCCGTTGATGAACAGCCAGCGGCCGTCGGGCACGCCGTCCGTCTGCGACAGCTCGGCATGGTGCGTGTCGTCCCACGGCACGAAACCGTAGGTCGTCGTCAACAGGTCTTTGGTCTCCTCGTTGTAGCCGTAGCCGGTCTCGGGGTTCTGCGAGAACACCGGGATCACTTTCAGCAGGCGGCCCGACGGCAGGCCGTACACGGAGACCTGGCCGCTGAACCCGCCCGAGAGGAACGCGTAGTACTCATCGTACGTGCCCGGCGCCACATAGACCCTGGACGCCGCGTCGCCCGCGGCGAGACTCGTCGTTGGTGTGGTGCTTCGACAGGCATAGAACAGAGCGGCGGCCACGACCGTGGCCGCGGTGGCGAGAACTGCGCGCCGCAGTGGGGGCATCGAGACCTCAGACTGAGAGAAGGGGGAACCCGACTGGCTCGTGCTCGTGGCTCGATTCCAGGGCGGGCGTGCTGGTTGAGGAGAGGAGGTCCGCGATCGTCGTCGTCTCGAAGAACCGATCGATCAACAGAGCGGTCGGGATCCAGCGTTGATGTACCTGACAACTCGGGTTCTCGCCGCACGGGCCGAGCCCGAGCAGACACTGGCGCGGCTCGCCCGCGCCGAACGCCTGGATCACCTCACGAAGCGTGATGTCCTCAGGCGATTTGTTGAGGCGGAAGCCGCCCGCCGATCCGCGGCTCGACACGAGCACGCCGGCGCGCGCCAAGCGGCCGAGCGTCTTCGCGAGGTAGTTCGGAGGAAGCTGAAGATGCTCGGCGAGCGCGAACGCGCGCACGGCCGTCGGGTGCTGATCCGCGATGTACAACATGGCGCGCACCGCATACTCCGCTGTTTGCGACAAGATCATGACCGCTCCGGGTGGAATGCGGCTTTATCATGCCGAAAGCAGATTGCGAGAACACTCAGGAGAAATGCGCGACGTGTGTCGGGCATTGCCGGACGCACGACGAGCGTGACGCCTGACGCGCGGGCGTCAGCGTGCCGGCGAACGCCCCACGGCGGCCGGAGCGAGCACCACCAGTTGGCCGGACATCATCGGGAGGTGCGTCGCGACGGCGCAGAGGATCGGATAGATCCCCGCGCGCCGCGCGACGTACGTCACCTTCGTCGCGCGCTGCGGCGGGAGCGGCACCGCCAGGTCGGGCAGCACGAACGAATGGTCGTCGTCCTCGGGATTGATCAGCGTGAAGTGAATCGTGTCGCCCTCCACCACCGTGAGCGTGGACGGCGAGAAGCCGTACACCTCCTTGCCTTCGAGCACGCCCCCTTTCGCGAAATCCTCCTTCAGGAACGGCAACACGCTCTGCTCTTCCTTCACCAGCAGCGGAACCGTGGTCACGGTCAGCTCGCGAACCCGGGGCACGTACGCCGGCGGCGCCGCGCGCGGCGCGGGCGTGCAGGCCAGCACGACCAGGGTACAGGCGATCGTCGAGCGAACGGCGGTCTGTCTCGGAGCGGTGCGCATGGTCGGACGGGTTGTGGATGCCGGATTCTAGCCACGGCCGACACCCGGACCAGCCCGCGATCACTTTCCCTGACACCGCACCGGAGCTTTCCCGACGGCGGGTGCCCGAGTCGCGCGACAGCTTGCGGGCAAATTGGTCTCAAGTCGCCAACGGGAGCCGAAATGCGCCGCCATAGCTGGGCCGAGCCGTGGAAGATCAAGGTCGTCGAGCCCATTCGCGTCCTCAGCCGCTCCGAACGGGAGCGCGCGATCGCGGACGCCGGATACAACACCTTCTTGCTCCGGTCGGAAGACGTCTACATCGACCTCCTCACCGACTCCGGCAACAGCGCGATGTCCGACCGCCAGTGGGCCGGCATGATGCTCGGCGACGAAGCGTACGCCGGCTCGCGAAACTTCTATCATCTCGAGGCCGCCGTCCGCCAGTACTACGGGTATCGCGAGGTCATCCCGACGCACCAGGGACGCGGCGCGGAGCACATCATCTCGAAGGTGCTCATCAAACCGGGTGACCACATCCCCGGGAACATGTACTTCACCACCACCCGCGTGCACCAGGAGCTCGCCGGCGGGACGTTCCACGACGTCATCATCGACGAAGCCCACGACCCGGCGTCCGAGCATCCGTTCAAGGGCAACGTCGATCTCGCCAAGCTCGACCGGCTGGTGCAGGACGTGGGCGCGGCGCGAATCCCGTACGTGTCGGTCGCCGCGACGGTGAACCTCGCCGGCGGCCAGCCGATCAGCCTCGCCAACCTGCGCGCCGTCCGCGAGTACACCGCGAGCCACGGCATCAAGGTGATCCTCGACGCGACGCGCGCCGTGGAGAACGCGTTCTTCATCCAGCAGCGCGAACCCGGACACCGCGACAAGACCGTCGCCGAGATCCTGCTCGAGCTGTGCGCGCTGAGCGATGGCGCGACCATGTCGGCCAAGAAGGACAGCCTCGTGAACATCGGCGGCTGGCTCGGGCTGCGCGACGCGCCGCTTGCCGACCGCGCGCGCAACCTCGTCGTCGTGTACGAAGGCCTGCACACCTACGGTGGACTCGCCGGCCGCGACATGGAGGCGATGGCCATCGGCATCGAAGAGTCGGTGCGCGATGAGCACGTTCGCTCGCGCGTGGGCCAAGTGCTCTACCTCGGCCGCAAGCTGCTCGACGCGAACATCCCGATCGTGAAACCCATTGGCGGACACGCCGTGTTCCTCGACGCCACCGCCATCCTGCCTCATGTTCCGCGGAGTCAGTACCCGGCGCAGGCGCTCGCCGCTGCGCTGTATGCCGAGAGCGGCGTGCGCTCCATGGAGCGTGGTGCGGTCTCCGCGGGACGTGACCCCTCGACCGGCCAGGACCGCCCGACCCGCCTCGAGCTCGTGCGCCTCACGATCCCGCGGCGCGTCTACACGCAGGCGCACATGGACGTCGTGGCCGAGAGCGTGATCGACGTCTACGATCACCGCCGGCGCGTGCATGGCCTGCGTTTCACCTACGAGCCGGAATACCTCCGCTTCTTCCAGGCGCGCTTCGCGCCCATGGTGCCCGCGGCCGTTGAACAGGCATCAGTCTCGCAGGAACGCTCCTCGATCTGACCGCCGTTCCCCAGCGACGCGCATCGCGCGAGCGCCCACCAGCGAAGCGCCCCTCGCGAGCGTCTGCCGCGCGCCGAAGGGGTGCGGGCAGCGCGAGCGCCTACCAGCGTAGCGCCAGCCTCAGTCCGTGGGCGCCGCGGGCCCCAGCTCCCCTGTCTCCAGCGCCGACGTCGCCAAGGACGCCAGCCGCCCGTCCTGATTCCGCCTGAGCGCGCGGATGTTCCGGCGCGCGCGGCGATACGCCATCGGTACGAACACGCGCGCGCAGTCGAGCTGCGCCTTCGCCGCCTCCACACTGCCCGCCCGCTCGATCTCCCACGTCGTGCGCGACAGCACCGCCGTGGCCATGAAGATGTCGATCGCCGCGTTCGCCATGCGCTCCTGCAGGAACTGGCGATCGATCACCGTCTTGCCGTGCTTGATCAGCACGTCCTCCACGCCGACGGCCAGGTCGTGGATGAGATCGGACACCAGGTCGGCCTCGCGCTCGAGCGCCGAGTGCACCTTGGTGAAGCTCGGCCGCTGGATCGTGCGCCGCGCGCGCCCAGCGAGAAACTCGCCGATCGCCCCGAGGGAATGGATCGGATCCTTGAACGCCTTGCCGATCGCCTTGAGGCGCTCGCCCGGCTGCTGCAGCCCCATCAGCGCGATGAGCGCGCGCAGAATCTCGTTCGTGCCCTCGAAGATCAGGTTGATGCGCGAGTCGCGCACGGCCTGCTCGTACGGATACTCCTTGGAGTAGCCGATGCCGCCGGCGATCTGGAGCGCGTCGTTCGCCGCGCGATACGCGAGCTCGGAGCCGAACACCTTGCACGCCGCGGTCTCCAACGAGAAGTCGATCCCGCCGCGGTCCACCATCCCCGCCGCGACCATCACCGCGGATTCCTGCGCGTAGCACTCCACGGCCGTCACCGCGAACTTGCGCTGGATCATCTCGAACGAGCCGATCGGCCGGCCGAACTGCTCGCGCTCTTTGGCGTACGCCAGCGCCTCCGACATCGCGCGGCGCGTGCCGCGCGCCGACGCCGCGCCGAGCCCGAGCCGGCCAGAGTTCAGCACCTCGAGCGCGATGCGGAAGCCCTGTCCGACGTCGCCGAGCCGGTCGGCCACGGGCACCTTGACCTTGTCGAAGAATACGGCGCGCGTGTCCGAGGCCTTGATGCCCATCTTCTCTTCTTTCTTGCCGAGCGTCACGCCGGGCGCGTGCGCGTCCACGATGAACGCCGTCACCCGCTCCTTCCGTTTGCCGTCCACGTCCACCGCCACTTTCGCGAACACGGTGAAGAAGTCGGCATAGCCGGCGTTGGAGATCCAGATCTTGGTGCCGCTCAGCAGGTAGTGCGTGCCGTCGTCGCTCAACACGGCCGAGGTCTTCATGGCCTGTGCGTCGGAGCCGGAGCCCGGCTCGGTGAGGCAGAAGGCGGCGATCATCTCGCCCGTCGCGCACTTCGGCAGGTACTTCTGCTTCTGCTCCTCCGTGCCGAACAGCACGATCCCCTTGCAGCCGATCGACTGGTGCGCGCCGAAGTAGACACAGAGCGCGGGGTCCGTGCCGCCCACCTCGCCGAACACGCGGTTGTAGACCTTGGCCGATGCACCGAACCCGCCGTATGCCTCGGGGATGCTCAGCCCCATGACCCCCAGTTCGTGCAGCGCGTGCCGCATCTCATCGGGGAACTGGCCGTCGTGGTCGAAGCGCGCGCTGTCCACGTGCTCGTGCGCGAACGCCCGCAACGAGTCGATGATCAAGCCAAGCGATTCACGCTCGGCGGCGTCGAGGGCCGGAAAGGGAAACACGAGATCCTCGCGGAGCTCGCCGAGGAACACGCTCTTGGTGAACGACGGGTTGATGTCGGGCAGCGCGAGGTGCGGCTGCTCGGTCGCAGCGTGGGTCTCCGGGTGTGTGGCGGTCATGGCTAGCCTCGGTGATCGACCCTGTCAGATGTAGGCTCCGCTCGATCGCCGACCCGCTGTCGCGAGCTCGGATTGTTTTCGGGGGAACCCCGACGCCCGCGGACGCCCTTTCATAATCTACCATGGGCGCGCTCGACGGCGCGTTGCCACGGTTTCCCAGGCCGACCGGCGCCTCGCGCCACCGCGGGCGCTGGCCGCCGTCGCTCACTCCGTCTACCCGAGATCGGACCGCTTGGCGTCGCCGATCTCGGGCAGGCGCTCGGCATGGACCCATCCGTGCGCCACGGCATGGCGCGCCGCGGCGAGTGTGTCGGGCACCAGCACCAGCTCGGGGTCGCCCTCGCCGGCCCGGCCGGCCAGCGTCGCGATCGCCGCCGACCGCGCCGCGCTCTGCGTCACGTCGCGAATGTAGATCGCCAGCACACGCCCCGGATACTCGCGCGCCAGCGACGCGTAGATCTCCGGATCCTCGTGTCCACTGTCGCCGATGAGAATGAACCGCATCCACGGATACGCGTCGAAGATCTCGCGAATCACCGTCGTCTTGTGCGGTGCGTGACGCACGAGGCCGGTCGTGAGATCCCAGTCCCGCAACAGCAGCGGTCCGGCCGGAATCTGGTGCGCGTCGAGAAAGTCGGCGATGACGTCGTAGAGGTTCCAGGGGCTGCTCGAGACGTAGAAGATCGGATTGGGCGGGCACCCGCCGCCGGTCTCGAGGGCGCGATAGAACGCGGCGACGCCGGGAAACGGCAGCCGCGTTTTCGAGTTCTCGAGCAGCATCAACCGCGCGGCGCGAAGCATCGACGTCACCTCGGACTGCAGCACGGTGTCATCCATGTCGCTGATCACGCCGAACGCGGCGTGCACGGGGGGCACGAGCACGTGCGCCTCGCCGCGCGCGATGCTCGCCGAGTCGCCGTCGAGCACGTCGAGCGACACGCGGTGCCACGCGGCCTCGTCGGCGGGCGTATCGAGCTTGACCCACTGGCGAAAGAATCCCTCATCGTCGGCCGTGGTCATGACCTCGCTCTCGCCGACTCGCACCCGGACCGTGGCGTGGGGCAAGGGATCGCTCTCCAGGCGCCGGACCACGTTCACCAGATTGCGCCAGCCGCTGTGCGACGCGTCGGCGGCGGTGACGCCGTCGTGCTCCAACACGCGGCCGAGCACCAGCGCGCGCCACCGGGACGCGTACGACCGATATCCCACGATGTGGTACCGCTCGCGATCGGCCGCGGCATCGACCGCGCGCGCCACGCGGCGCGCGTGGCTCCCCAGCTCGCGCGCGAAGCCGGCAAGCTCCGCCCGCCAATCGGACATCGCCTACCTCACGGCCGGCACGCCGCTCTGCTGGATGAGCTTCGCCACGAGCGCCGTCCAGCCGGTCTGATGCGACGCGCCGAGTCCGGCGCCGTTGTCGCCATGGAAGTATTCATGAAATGGCACGAGGTCGCGCCAGAGCGGATCGTGCTGAAACCGCTCCGAGCCGCCGAACACGGCGCGCCGCCCCTCGTGCCGGATGAAGAGCCTGATCAGGCGGCGCGAGAGCTCCACCGATACCTCCCAGAGCGTGAGCTGCTGCCCCGATCCGACGGGATGCTCCACGGTGAACGTGGCTCCGTAGTACCAGTCGAACTTCTGCAACGCTTCGATGATCAGATAGTTCAGCGGAAACCATACGGGTCCGCGCCAGTTCGAGTTGCCGCCGAACAATCCGCTGCGCGACTCGGCGGGCTCGTAGTCGGCGGCGCCCAGCTCCGATCCGTTCACGCGCAGCCGGAACGGGTGGTCGGCGTGCCACCGCGACAGCGAGCGAAGCCCGTACGGCGACAGGAACTCGCGTTCGTCGAGCAGCCGCCGCAGAATCGCCCGTAAGCGCGGCGCGCTGACCACCGCGAACAGCCGGCGGTCCGACGCCCCGGCGGTCGTCACCGACGCGGCGTCGCCCACGAGATCGGAGCGATTGCGCAGGAACCACTCGAGCCGACCGCGAAACCCCGGCAGACGGTCGAGCAGGTCGGCGTCCATCGTCTCGACGGCGAGCAGCGGAATGAGTCCGACCATCGAGCGCACGCGGATATAGGTGTTCGAGCCGTCCGCCAGCCGAAGCAGATCGTAGTAGAACTGGTCGTCGTTGTCCCAGAGGTCGGCATCGTCCTCGCCGAGCGCGGCGGCCCGGTCGTTCATCGCGTGGGCGATGTAGAAGAAGTGCTCGAGGAACTTGGTGGCCACGTCCTCGTACGCGTCGTCGCGGCGCGCGAGCTCGAGCGCGATCGCCAGCATGTTCAGGCAGAACATCGCCATCCAGCTCGTGCCGTCGCTCTGGTCGAGCCGCGCCCCGCCGGGCAACTGCTCGCTCCGGTTGAACACACCGATGTTGTCGAGGCCGAGGAATCCCCCCTGGAACACGTTCCGGCCCTCGGCGTCCTTCCGATTCACCCACCAGGTGAAGTTGATGAGCAGCTTGTGAAAGACCCGCTCCAGAAACCGCACGTCGCCCTCGCCGCGAACGCGGCGCTCGATCTGGTAGACGCGCATCGCGGCCCAGGCGTGCACCGGCGGGTTCACGTCGCCGAACGCCCACTCGTAGGCGGGGAGCTGGCCGTTGGGGTGCATGAACCACTCGCGCAGCAGCAGCAGCAGTTGATCCTTGGCGAAGTCGGGATCGACGAGCGCGAACGGAATCATGTGAAACGCGAGATCCCACGCCGCATACCACGGATACTCCCACGTATCCGGCATGGAGATGACGTCGTGGTTGTTGAGGTGCGTCCACGAGCGGTTGCGTCCGTCCCAGCGCTCCGGCGGCGGTGGCGGCGGCGCCGGATCCCCGGCGAGCCACCGGTGCACGTCGTAGTGGTAGAATTGCTTGCTCCAGAGCAGTCCCGCGAACGCTTGCCGCTGGACGAGGCGCTCGTCGTCCGACGCCTCGGGCGCCGCGAGCGGCGCGTAGAACTCGTCGGCCTCGGCCATCCTCCGGGAAAACGTCGCGTCGAACGCCGCGCCGAACGCGTCGCGGCCCGAGACCTCGGCCGACAGCCGCAAGCGGATCACTCGCTCGTGCCCCGCGGGAACGACCAGCCGGTAGAGCGCCGCCGCCTTCGTGCCCTCGCGCTCCGGGTTGACGGCATCCGCGCACCGCTCGACCACGTAGCGATCGAACGCATCCTTCACATACGGCGAGCGATTGGGGGCGCCGAACAGCCGCTCGGCGTTCGTGTCGTTCTCGGTGAAGAGCAGCTCCGGGTCGCCCTCGCACGTCAGATGATACCGGCCAACGAGCTCGTGCTCGGCGAGCACCTGCACCGTGCCGTCGTGCGTCTCCAGCGCGCTGAGGCTCGGGCGGTACCCGCGCAGTCCCCAACTCCACGTGTTGCGAAACCAGAGCGTGGGAAGGAGGTCGAGCGGCGCGTCGTCGGGGCCGCGGTTGGACACGGTGATGCGCACGAGCACGTCGGTCGGCGAGGCCTTCGCGTATTCCACGGCGACGTCGAAGTACCGGTCGTCGTCGAACACGCCGGTGTCCATCAGCTCGAACTCCGGATCGTCCTTGCCCCGCCGGGCGTTCTCCTCGACGAGCCGTGCGTACGGAAACGCTCGTTGAGGATACTTATACAGCGCGCGCATGTAGGCGTGCGACGGCACGTTGTCGGTGAAGAACCAGTAGTCCTTGGCATCCTCGCCGTGATTGCCCTCGTGGCCGGACACGCCGAATGGCCGTTCCTTGAGGATCGCGTCGGCACCGTTCCACAGCGCCAGCGAAAAGCAGAGGTGCTGCTGGTCGTCGCTGATGCCGAGCAGGCCGTCCTCGTTCCAGCGGTAGGCGCGGCTGCGCGCCTCGTCGTGCGGAAAGTACCGCCAGGCGTCGCCGTCGGTGCTGTAGTCCTCGCGGACGGTGCCCCAGGCGCGTTCGGCGAGGTACGGCCCCCAGAGCCGCCAGGGCGCCACGCCGGCGCGGGTCTCGTCGAGACGCGTCCGCTCGGCGTCCATTCAGTATTTCGTCACTTGCTGCGTGAGGCCGCCGTCCACGTAGTACGTGCTCCCGGTCACGTACGCCGCCTCGTCGCTGGCGAGGAACACCGCGACCGCCGCCACGTCGCTGGGCGTGCCGAACCGCCCCAGCGGTATCTCGGCCACGGCGTCGCGGTAGGCGGCCGGATCGTCGAGCACCGCCCGGTTGATCGGCGTGGCGATCGCGCCCGGCGCGATGTTGTTCACCGTGATGGCGTGCGGCGCCAGCTCCATGGCCAGGTTGCGCATCATCATGCGGACGGCACCCTTGCTCGCGCAGTACGACGTGTAGCCCTGGAACGGAATGTCCTCGTGCACCGAGGACATGAAGATGAGCCGCCCGCCGTTGCCCTGGGCGACCATCGCGCGAGCCGCGGCCTGGCTCGTCACGAACGGGCCGTACAGGTTCACGCCGAGCACGCGGTTCCACTCGTCGTCCGTCGCGTCGAGAAAGTCGCGCTTGATCTCGATGCCCGCGTTGTTGATGCAGATGTCGATGCGCCCCAGCTCGCGAACGACGTGCGCGACCATCGCCTCCACCTGATCGCGTCGCGAGACGTCGGCCTCCACCGCGATCGACCGCGTGGCGAAGGTGGCCACGGCCGCGGCGGCCGCGTCGCGGTCCGCGGGGCTGCCAGGGCGATAGTTGACGGCGACGAGCGCGCCCTCCGCGGCAAAGCGCTCGGCGATGCCCGCTCCGATGCCGCTCGAGGCGCCGGTGATGAGCGCGACCTTGTCCTTCAGACGCATGCGACGATCCTCAATGGAAAGGGATCCAAAGGGAGAATACGCCGCCGGCCCGCGCGCGGCTACCGCCGTCCTCCGGATCACCCGCGCGACTATCCCGGAAGCGCCATCACGTCACGAAGAAATCGCGTCGCCATCGCCCATGACTCGGCGGCCGCCGCCGCGTGATAGCGCTCGGGAACCTGCTCGTTGAAGAACCCGTGGTTGGCGTCGGAAAACTCCACGTTCACGAACCGCTTTCCCGCCGCGCGGAGCGCGTCGACCGCGGCTCTCGTGTGCTCGGGCGTGATGTTCGCGTCCTTGCCGCCCCAGAAGAACAGTTGCGGACCGTGCAGGCGCGGCGCGCGATCCAGCAGTCCGGCGATCCCGCCGCCGTAGTAGGCGACCGACGCGGCGAGTGGGAGCTCGGCGTTCGCCAGATACGCGGCACGCCCGCCCAGACAGAAGCCCACGATGGCGATCTTCGCGCGATCGACGTCGGGCTGGGCCACGAGCCAGTCGAACGCCGCGCGCGAATCCGCGACGAGACTCTCCGTGGTCAGCGACCTGATGAGCGGCATGATCCGCTCGAAGTCGAGCGTGGAGATCTCGAACCCCGGCGCGACGCGGTGAAAGACCTCCGGCGCGATGGTGACGAAGCCCTGCTCGGCGTACCGCGCCGCGACACCGCGAATCTGCGAGTTGACACCGAGCGCCTCCTGGATGACGATCAGCCCCGGGTGCGGCCCGGCACCCGAAGGCCGTGCGACGAATCCCCTCGTCCGCAGCCCGCCCTCCACCGCGAGATCCACGTACTCACCGCCATCAGGTCGTTCGCTCATGCCGCGTCCTCAGTCGTCGCCGTAGGTTTCGAGCGTGCTCGGCCGCGCCGCGCCGCCGGACGGGCCCGCCGCGCGGCGGAACCGGCCGATCAGCCATTCCCGCCAGTCGTCGAATATCTCGTACACGGTGGGAATCACCAAGAGCGTCAGCACGGTCGACGCGATCACGCCCCCGATCACCGCCCGGCCGAGTGGCGCCCGGAAGTCGGCGCCCTCGCCGTAGCCGAGCGCCACCGGGATCATGCCGGCCACCAGAGCCAGAGTCGTCATGAGGATGGGGCGCAGCCGCGTTCGCCCCGCCGCCACGAGCGCGGCGCGGCGATCGATACCGTTGTCCTCGCGCGCCCACTTGGCGAAATCGATGAGCAGAATCGCGTTCTTGGCCACGATCCCCATGAGCATCATCACACCGATGAGGCTCATGATGTTGAGCGTGTCCCGGGTGACGAGCAGCGCCATCACCACACCGATGAGCGACAGCGGCAGCGACACCAGGATCGCCATCGGGTCGAGGAACGACCCGAACTGAATGACGAGGATCAGGTACATGAGCATCACGGCAACGCCCAGCGCGAGCACGATGCTGTTGAAGACCTGGTTCTGATTCTCGATCTGTCCGCCCTGCGTGATCTGATAGCCCGGCGGAAGCTGGACGCGATCGACGCGACTCATCACATCGCGCGCCACGTTCCCGACCGACGCGCCGAGGACGTTGGCGCCCACCGTGACGACACGCTGGCGCTGGTAGTGGTCGATCTGGGCCGGACCCGCCCCGTTGGTCACCGACGCGACCTGCCCGAGAGGCACGAACGCGGGCCCGCCCGCGGTGGACGCGGCCACCCCGGCGGGAGCTGTCGCCGGGCCTCCCACGACGATCGGCAGCGTCGCCAGATCGGCCGGCGTCTGCCGGGCCGATTCCGCGAGTCGTACATGGATCGACCGCGACAGCCCGCTCGGATCGACCCACGTGCCCGCGTCCACCCCGGCGAAGGCGTAGCGCAGCGCGACGGCGAGTTGGCTCAGGCTCACGCCCATCGAGCCGGCGAGCGCGCGGTTGACCTGCACGTTCAGCTCGGGCTTCTGCCCGCGCGTGGAG
>Ga0316628_100002055_pt1 | contig 14668 bp, 11 predicted proteins | sample OWC_Aug_M2_C1_D5_FD_207648 | JGI IMG/M metagenome (GOLD analysis project Ga0316628, IMG submission 207648) | Wetland soil microbial communities from Old Woman Creek delta, Ohio, United States - OWC_Aug_M2_C1_D5_C | ecosystem: Environmental > Terrestrial > Soil > Wetlands | place: USA: Ohio... | reverse complement strand
CGCAACGTATGGAGTGGCACGCGTCCCTCGCGATACCATTCGGTGCGCGCGATTTCAGAGCCGCCAAGACGCCCGGCGCATTGAATTCTCACGCCTTGGGCACCCATGCGCATGGCGCGAGAAACGCTTTCCTTCATCGCGCGGCGGAATGCGACCCGCCGTTCCAATTGCAGCGCGACGTTCTCCGAAACCAATTGCCCATCCAGATCGGGACGCCTCACCTCGTGAATATTGATATAGGTCTCGCGACTGGTGAGCTTGGCGATCTCTTCTTTGAGCTTTTCGATTTCGGCGCCTTTCTTGCCGATGACGATTCCCGGACGAGCGGTATAAATGTTGATCTTTGCCTTGTTGGCCGCGCGCTCGATCTCGATCTTGGAAATGCCCGCATGATAAAGCCGGCTCTTTAAGAATTTCTTCACCCGAAAATCTTCATGCAACAGTTTAGGATAGTCATGCCGCGCAAACCACTTGGAATCCCAAGATTCGATGACCCCGAGACGAAACACTCTTGGATGCGTTTTTTGACCCATCAGCCTTTAACTCCTCTCAACTGACTTCATCCACGACCACCGTGACGTGACTGAGTCGTTTGCGAATCTTGGTGGCCCTCCCTTGAGCGCGCGGGGTAAATCTTTTCCACACACCGCCTTCGTCCACCTTCACCTGTTTCACGTAGAGTCGGTCCACATCGACGCTCTGAGTGCTTTCCGCATTGGCGATCGCGGTGCGCAGAGTCTTGGCAACAATCCCGGCGGATCGCTTGGGAACAAATTTCAAAATATTGAGCGCTTCCTCAACCCCTTTGCCCCTTATTTGGTCGACGACCAGCCGCGCTTTTCGCGGCGAGACGCGTACGTATTTGGTAATTGCGCGTGCTTCCATATGAGTCCGCTTAAATCAATTTAAGGGTCGGCGCTCGCCGCCCGTGGTCTCAATTCGGATCCCCCCCAGCCTATCCTTTCGTCGCGGGCGCCGCCGGTCGGGGTGTCGCGGGCGCCGCTGGCGCCGTCGGCGCGGCTACGGTTTCTTTCGCTTCCGCTTTGCGATCTCCAGAGTGGGCGAAAAAAGTCCTCGTCGGAGCGAATTCTCCAAGTTTGTGGCCGACCATGTTCTCGGTAACAAAGACAGGAATGAATTTTCGCCCGTTGTGCACCCCGAGGGTGTAGCCCACCATCTCGGGTGTAACGGTCGAGCGGCGCGACCACGTACGAATGACCTGCTTGTGACGAGACTCGTTCATAAGCGCGATCTTTTTAGCCAAATGCTCGTCGATAAAGGGTCCTTTTTTAATCGAACGCGCCATCGTTACTTAGCCTTTCTTTCCTTGACAATGTATTTATCCGACGCGCGGTTCTTGCGCGTCTTGTACCCCTTTGTCGGCTTGCCCCAAGGCGTCATGGGGTGATTTCCTTTGGAACGACCCTCGCCTCCGCCATGCGGGTGGTCAACCGGGTTTTTAGCGATGCCGCGGGTAGTGGGTCGCCACCCTAACCAGCGCACCCTACCCGCTTTACCCCAGGAAATATTTTCCTGGTCCAAATTTCCGATTTGACCAATCGTGGCTCGGCACTCCGCCAGCACATTGCGTAACTCACCGGAAGGAAGCTTTAAAAGTGCGTACGAGCCCTCCTTGGCCATAAGCTGGGCCCCGGAACCGGCGCTGCGCACCAACTGCCCGCCCTTGCCGATTTTCAGTTCGATATTGTGAACGACGGTGCCCACCGGGATAAACTTTAGCGGCAACGCGTTGCCGGGTTGGATGTCGATATTATCATCACCGGCAATGACCGTGCTGCCCACAACCAGCTTATCCGGAGCAAGGATGTAGCGTCGCTCGCCGTCGGCATAGCAAAGTAGCGCAATGCGCGCCGAGCGGTTCGGGTCATATTCGATCGCTTCGACCCGAGCCGGTACGTTTTTTTTGTCGCGCTTAAAATCAACTAAACGATAAAGGCGCTTGTGCCCCCCGCCTCTGTGATCGGCGGTAATTCTGCCGGTGTTGTTACGCCCACCGCTGCGCATCAGACGTTCCCGCAGACCCTTCTCCGGCCTCTTGTCCGCGGTCTCATCAAAAGTGAGCCCGGTGCGAAAACGCATGCCCGCCGAAGTGGGTTGATAGTTTTTGATAGCCATTTTAGTAGTCTCTTATGCCCCGCCGAAGAAATCGATTTTATCGCCTTCTCTCAGAGTGACGTAGGCCTTCTTCCACTCCGGTCGCCGCCCCATATTGCGACCGACGCGCCGCACCTTTCCCAGGTAACGGGCTATTCGAACCTTGACGACTTTGACTTTGAACAGCGTTTCGACGGCGCGCTTGACCTCAATCTTATTGGCCTCAGGCCGGACCTTGAAAAGAACCTGTTGAGTGTTTTCGGCCAAGAGCGAGCCCTTTTCGGAAATCAGCGGTGCGCGGATAACGTCCTGTGGTCCTTTCATGCCGCCAGCCTTTCTTCTAAGAGCTTAAGCGCCTCTTCGGTAAATACCAGATGCTCATAGCGCACTAAATCATAGACATTCAAGCCTTCCACCCGGAGCACCTTAATTTTCGGAAGATTTCGTGCCGCCCGCTCGATCTTGTCATCGGCGTGGGCGATCACGATCAAAGCGCTTTCGACCTTGAGTTCCGCCAGCGCCTTCACCATGAGCTTTGTCTTGGCTGCCTCAAGTTCCAGCTTATCAAGAACAAGAATTTTTCTGTCACGGTTTTTCATGCTCAGCGCCGATAACAGCGCTTCCCTGCGCGCCTTACGCGGCAAACGATAAGAGTAATCGCGCGGTTGCGGCCCAAAAACAGTGCCGCCGCCTACCCATATAGGCGAGCGAATACTTCCCGCCCGAGCCCGCCCGGTTCCCTTTTGCCGCCACGGCTTCTTGCCTCCGCCACTGACAAATCCTTTGGACTTCGTCGCCGCGGTTCCGGCTCGACGATTGGCCAACTGCATCACAACCGTCTGGTGCAGTAGGTGCGGTCGGTTCTTCACACCAAATATTTCCTCTCTCAGAACCGGCTCTATGACATGAACTTCCATAATCCACTACCCCTTCTACGCTCGTCACACATCATCGACCTCTTGTTTTGCCCCGGGAACCGCGCCGCGAAATCTATGATATGAAGCCTTATGATCCACTACCCCTTCGACGCTCGTCGCACAACAACGACCCCTTGTTTTGCCCCGGGAACCGCGCCACGAACCAACATGAGGTTCTGCTCTGATCGAACTTCAACGACTTCCAGGTTTTGAACCGAAACCCGCTCGTTTCCCCAATGCCCAGCCATCTTTTTTCCCTTGCGCACGCGCCCCGGGAACGAACGATTGCCGATGGAGCCGCCATGTCGGAAATATTCGTGAGTGCCGTGCGAACCGGGGAATCCGCCGAACGACCAACGCTTGATGACGCCGGAAAACCCGTGCCCTTTGGACGTTCCCGACACGTCGATCAGGTCACCGGCCTTGAATAGATCAGCGACTGTAATCTCCTGCCCGATCTCGTATTGCGAGACATCATCCAAGCGGAATTCTTTCAGGACCGCAAACCCGCCCTTGCCCGCCTTTGCCATATGCCCCTGCAACGGCTTGTTCATGCCTTGACTTTTTTTGCTGCCGAAACCGACCTGGAGCGCGGCGTAACCGTCTCGATCTTTTTCTTTTTTCTGCACCACCACGCAGGGACCGGTCTGGATGACGGTAACGGGAATGACGTTGCCGTCAGCGTTGTAGAATTGCGTCATGCCGACTTTTTTTCCGATGAGCCCTGTCATAATGTATCCAACCCAAAGCGACTTTGATCTTTACCTGTTCCGTCGCGGTTACTGGAGCTTGATCTCGACATCCACGCCGGCGGCTATGTCGAGCTTGCCTAAAGCATCGATAGTCTGTTGCGTAGGCTCCAAAATATCAAGCAGCCTTTTGTGCGTGCGAATCTCAAATTGATCTCTGGATTTTTTGTCGACGTGAGGCGAACGGTTAACGGTAAACCGCTCTATCCGCGTGGGCAGCGGAATAGGACCCGCCACCCTTCCTCCGGTCCGCCGCACGGTTTCAACAATCTCGCCCACGGACTGATCCAGCACGCGGTGATCATAAGCTTTCAGCCGTATCCTAATCTTCTCGTTCATAAGTTACTTTCCGACTTGCCATCGAACTTGGCGATAATCCCCTCTGCCACCGCTGCCGGCACGGGCTCATAGTGAGAGAACTGCATGGTATAAGTCGCTCTTCCCTGTGTCATGGAACGAAGATCGGTGGCGTAACCAAACATCTGAGCCAGAGGGACACGCGCATCAATGGCCTTAGCGGCGGGCCGGCTTTCCATACCCAAGACTTTTCCGCGCCGCGAGCTGATATTGCCAATTACGTCTCCCATAAACTCTTCCGGCACCACCACTTCGACCGACATGATCGGCTCCAGCAGAACTGGATTAGCCTTTCTTGCAGCCTCTTTAAAAGCCATCGAGCCGGCGATCTTGAAAGCGATTTCCGAAGAGTCTACGTCGTGGTACGTACCATCAAATAAGGTAGCTTTCACGTCCACGATGGGATAACCCGCTAAGGCGCCATTTTCGGTCGCCTCCCGAATGCCTTTTTCAACCGCAGGAATATATTCCCGCGGGATTGAGCCGCCCTTGATTGCGTCAACGAATTCGAAACCCGAACCAGGCTCTAGAGGTTCAATCTTAATCCACACATCCCCATATTGACCGCGACCGCCGGTCTGGCGAATAAATCTCCCCTGTTGCTCAACGGCCTTCCTAACGGTTTCCTTGTATGCCACCTGCGGCTTACCGACGTTGGCGCCGACATTGAACTCGCGCAGCAGTCGATCGACAATAATTTCCAGGTGTAATTCGCCCATGCCGGATATGATTGTTTGACCTGTTTCCTCATCCGTCCGGACCTTAAAGGATGGGTCCTCAGTGGCCAATTTTTGCAGCGACAGGCCTAGTTTTTCCTGGTCCGCCTTACTCTTAGGCTCAATGGCAATCGAAATAACCGGATCGGGGAAATCGATCGATTCGAGGATAATCGGCTTGCCTTCATCGCACAAAGTATCTCCCGTAGTGGCGGTTTTTAACCCTACCGCTGCGGCGATGTCACCCGCACAAACTTCTTTTATTTCTTCCCGTTTATTGGCGTGCATCTTGAGTAGGCGCCCGATTCGCTCTCTTTTGCCCTTTGTTGAATTGTAGATGCTGGCGCCGGCAGCAAGCGTACCCGAGTACACGCGAAAAAAACTCAAGGTGCCGACAAAAGGGTCCGTCATGATTTTAAACGCGAGAGCAGAAAAGGGTGCATTATCCTCCGCCGGACGCTCATCGGGTTTCTGGGATGCGGGGTTCACGCCTTTGACCGGAGGAATATCCAAAGGAGAAGGGAGATAATCCACGACGGCGTCCAGCAGCGGTTGAACGCCCTTGTTGCGAAAGGCAGAGCCGCACAGAACCGGAACGATTTTCAGGGCAAGCGTGCCGCTACGGATCGCGGAACGAAGCTCGGACTCGCCGATCTCTTTGCCTTCAAGATACTTTTCCATTAGGGCTTCGTCGCAATCCGCCGCAGCTTCCAATAACTTTTCGCGGTATTCTTCGGCGTGTGCCTGCAACTCCGTCGGAATGGGATCAACCCGGAACTTCGCGCCCAAGCTATCCTCTTCCCAAATAACCGCTTTCATTTGCGCTAAATCAATAATCCCGGTGAACTTCTCTTCCGCGCCAATGGGCAACTGCATAATTATGGGACGTGCGCCCAGCCGATCCGTGATCATCTGGACAACACGGAAAAAATCGGCGCCCAGCCGGTCCATTTTATTGACGAACGCTATTCGAGGGACGCCATACTTGTCGGCCTGGCGCCACACGGTCTCGGTCTGCGGCTCCACACCACCCACTGAACAAAACACGGCCACCGCACCATCGAGCACTCGAAGCGACCGTTCAACTTCAATCGTGAAATCAACATGCCCGGGAGTGTCGATAATATTAACCCGGTGATCCCGCCAGAAACAGGTCGTCGCCGCAGAGGTAATCGTAATCCCCCGCTCCTGCTCTTGGACCATCCAATCCATCGTGGCTGTGCCTTCGTGAACCTCGCCGATCTTATAGTTAATCCCGGTGTAATAGAGGATCCGCTCGGTGGTCGTCGTTTTACCGGCATCAATATGTGCCATGATCCCGATATTGCGGGTCTTTTCTAATGGATTCGTTCGTGCCATTTCTTATCGGCGGAAAAAAAGGAGGCGGTCTAACCGCCTCCTTATTCCGGCCCAATTCTTAAATTTACGCTACCACCGATAATGCGCGAAAGCACGATTCGCTTCCGCCATCCGGTGAGTATCTTCCTTCTTTTTTATCGCCGTGCCGCGATTGTTCGCCGCGTCGATTAACTCGGCGGCCAATTTCTCTTCCATCGATTTCTCCGCTCGCTCCCGCGCCGATTGGATCAACCAGCGCATGCTCAGCGACAACCGCCTTTGGGGTCTCACTTCGACAGGCACTTGGTAAGTCGCGCCACCGACGCGTCGCGAGCGCACCTCGACTGTCGGACGGGTATTTTCGATCGCTCGCTTAAACACTCCCAGCGAATCTTCTTTAGTCTTGGCCGTGATGATGTCAAAGGATCGATACAGAATCGACTCCGCAACGCTCTTTTTTCCCCGACTCATGATCGTGTTGACGAATTTGGCGACGAGCTTGTCGCCGTATTTGGGATCAGGCAAAACTTCTCTCTTACGGACTTCTCCCTTGCGTGGCATATTATTTACTTCGGTCTTTTCGCACCGTACTTGGAACGACCTTGACGCCTTTCTTGAACGCCGATTGAATCCAGAGTGCCGCGAACGATGTGGTAGCGCACACCGGGAAGATCTTTTACCCGGCCACCGCGAATGAGAACCACGGAATGCTCCTGTAAGTTATGGCCGACTCCGGGAATGTACGAGGTGACTTCAATGCCGTTGGTGAGGCGGACACGTGCGACTTTGCGCAAAGCCGAGTTCGGCTTTTTCGGCGTCGAGGTGTATACGCGCGTGCACACCCCGCGTTTTTGCGGACAATTTTGCAGCGCCGGCGCGGTATTTTTGCGCCTCTGCCTCTCTCGGCTTTCACGGATTAGCTGGCTGATGGTTGGCATAGGGTTCGCTTTGCAGTTTCCGACTCGAAATGAGCTACATTTTTGACTGATTCTTATCTACAAAATTCTTTTAACTATCAAATAAAATCCTTCTTGTCAAAACCCCTAGGCCTCCACGGCTTGGGGAACCCTACCATCCAGATTCTCCGGTTCCTCGATCTCGATTTCCGCTTTCGAGTATTTGGCCACGCCGGTACCCGCGGGAATGAGGCGTCCCATAATCACGTTCTCTTTGAGCCCGCAGAGAAGGTCGATCTTTCCATGAATCGCCGCCTCCGTAAGAACCTTGGTCGTTTCCTGAAAAGAGGCCGCGGAAATAAAACTTTCGGTCGAAAGGGACGCTTTGGTGATGCCCAACAAGAGCGGCTCTGCCACGGCCGGCTTCCCACTCTGGCCTATGGCACGCTGATTTTCTTCATCGAAGCGCCACTTCTCAACCTGATCCCCGACCAAAAAGTCGGTGTCCCCGACTTCCTTAATTTTCACCCGCCGCAACATCTGCCGCACGATGACCTCGATATGCTTGTCGTTAATGCGCACGCCCTGGAGACGATAAATCTCTTGCACTTCATCCACCAAATACTTGGCCAGAGCCTTTTCGCCCAAGATGTTCAAAATATCGTGTGGATTGGATGAGCCATCCATCAGCGCTTCTCCGGCGCGGATGCGATCGCCTTCATGAACGCTGATGTGCTTGCCTTTGGGAATCAAATATTCTCGCGGCTCGCCGACTTCGGGCGTGACAATGACTTTGCGCTTGCCCTTGGTGTCTTTGCCAAATGAAACTACGCCGTCGATCTCGCTGATAACGGCAAATTCTTTGGGCTTGCGCGCTTCGAAGAGCTCGGCGACGCGGGGAAGCCCGCCGGTAATATCTTTGGTCTTGGTCGTCTCACGCGGGATTTTCGCCAGAACGTCCCCCGCAAACACCGTCTGCCCTTCTTGAACGTTGATGTGAGCGCCCACCGGCAACAGATAACGGGCTTCGGAATGCGCCGACAACCGAGCGGTTTGTCCTTCCACGTCTTTGATCGAAATGCGCGGCCGCTTGTCGAGGTCTTTGGAGTCGATGATCACCTTAGTGGAAAGACCGGTGCGCTCGTCGACCTTTTCTTCCATGGTCATGCCTTCGATCACATCGCCGAATTTAATCACCCCGCCGACTTCAGTGAGAATAGGAATCGTGTAAGGATCCCATTCCGCGAGCAATTCGGCCGCTTTAATTTTCGCCCCGTCTTTTTTCTTGAGCTTTGCTCCGTAAACGACCGGGTAACGCTCTCTTTCCCTTTCGCGGCCCTTTTCGCCCTCCGGATAATCGACGATGGCGATCTCACCGTTGCGGTTCATCACGACCAGATCGCCTTCTTTATTTGTCACGGTGTTTACATTGATAAACTTCACGAAGCCGTCATTGCGGGACTCCAGGGTCGTCTGTTCGGCCCGCCGGCTCGCCGTACCGCCGATATGAAATGTCCGCATCGTCAACTGCGTGCCCGGCTCGCCGATAGACTGTGCCGCGATCACTCCAATGGCCTCCCCGTGGTTGACCATGTGACCTCGTCCCAGATCGCGGCCATAGCACATGACGCAAACGCCCCGCTTCGATTGGCAGGTTAATACCGAGCGAATTTTGATGCGCTCCAAGCCCGCGTCTTCAATCCGTTGAACCAGCTCCTCGTCGATTTCCTGGTTCGCTCGAACAATCACATCTCCGGCGAACGGATCCTTAACGTCTTCCAGCGCGACACGGCCGAGAACGCGATCGCCAAGCGGTTCGATAATCTCACCGCCCTCCATCAAAGGCGTCATCTCAATGCCATCCATGGTACCGCAATCATCTTCGGAAATAACCGAGTCTTGGGCCACGTCGACCAGCCTGCGAGTGAGATAACCGGAGTTGGCGGTCTTGAGCGCGGTATCGGCAAGCCCCTTGCGCGCGCCGTGGGTCGAGATAAAGTACTGCAAGACGGTCAATCCTTCGCGAAAATTGGCCGTGATCGGCGTTTCAATGATTTCGCCGGAGGGCTTAGCCATCAGTCCGCGCATTCCGGCCAGCTGCCGAATTTGCTGCGCGCTACCCCGAGCGCCCGAGTCTGCCATCATGAAAATGGGGTTATAGCTCGGAACCGAAATCTCCCGGCCGTTTTCATCGGTGACTTTTTCCGACCCCAAATCGCGCAACATTTCGTCGGCAATACGATCGGTAACCTCAGCCCAGATATCGACGACTTTGTTATAGCGCTCCCCGTCGGTGATCAGACCGTTCTTATATTGTTCCTCGATTTCCCGAACATCTTCGTGGGCCTTCTTGAGCAATTGCTCTTTACTCGGCGGAATCAACATATCCTTGATCGATATGGAGATGCCCGCTTTGGTCGCATTCTGGTAGCCGATATCCTTCAAGCGGTCCGCAAGAATAACCGTGGCTTTGTTGCCGGCTAACCGATAGCTCACGTCGATCAGATTTGCCAATTCCTTCTTTTTCATGACGCGATTGACTTCCTTGAACGGAATCGCGGAGGGAACGACCTCATACAGGAGAACCCGGCCGACGGTGGTATCGATCCGTTCTCCGTTAATGCGCACCGCGATCGCCGCTTGCAGATCAATCTCGCCTTGATCGTAAGCCACCCTGACCTCATTCGGGCTGCTAAATAGCCGGCTGCTACCCTTTGCGTGCAAGCGATCGCGCGTCATGTAATACAGGCCCAGTACGATGTCTTGCGTCGGCACGATGATCGGTTTCCCGTTGGCTGGCGACAGAATGTTGTTCGTCGACATCATCAGCGCTCGCGCTTCTACCTGCGCCTCGACCGAGAGCGGAACGTGGACCGCCATTTGGTCGCCGTCGAAATCGGCGTTATAAGCGGCGCACACGAGCGGGTGCAACTGAATGGCTTTGCCTTCGATCAGGATCGGCTCGAAAGCCTGAATGCCCAGACGGTGTAGCGTCGGCGCGCGATTGAGCAACACCGGGTGCTCGCGAATCACTTCGTCCAGAATATCCCAGACTTCCGGGCGCTCCTTCTCAACCATCTTTTTGGCGCTTTTGATGGTGGTCACATGGCCGCGCTCTTCGAGCTTGTTGTAAATGAACGGCTTGAAGAGCTCGAGCGCCATTTTCTTGGGCAAACCGCACTGATGCAGTCGCAGCTCCGGACCGACGACAATAACCGAGCGGCCCGAATAATCGACGCGCTTGCCGAGCAGATTCTGGCGGAAGCGACCGGTTTTGCCTTTGAGCATATCGCTCAAAGATTTGAGCGGACGACGATTTTGACCGGTGATCGCGCGACCGCGACGACCGTTGTCGAACAGCGCGTCCACGGCTTCCTGCAGCATGCGCTTCTCATTGCGAATGATCATGTCCGGCGCGCTCAGTTCCATTAAACGCTTTAGACGATTGTTCCGGTTAATGACGCGGCGATACAAATCGTTCAGATCCGATGTCGCGAAACGGCCGCCATCGAGCGGAACGAGCGGACGCAGATCCGGCGGTATAACCGGAATGACCTCTAGCACCATCCATTCCGGCCGATTGCCGGAACTCCTGAACGCGTTGATCACCTTCAGCCGTTTGGCCATTTTTTTGCGCCGCACTTCAGAGTTGGCGTCGCGCATCTCCTGACGCAAATCTTCAGAAAGCTTGGCCACATCGACCGCCTTGAGCAACTTGCGAATTGCTTCGGCACCCATTTCCGCGACAAATTTTCCGCCGAACTCTTCCACCACTTTGCGGTAGCGCGCTTCCGTCAGCAATTCCTTGTATTGAAGCGGGGTCTCGCCCGGGTCAACAACGATGTAAGACTCAAAATAAAGAACCTTCTCGATGTCCTTGAGTGACATGTCGAGCAGGGCGCCAATGCGGCTCGGCAGGCTCTTCAGAAACCAAATATGCACCACCGGAGTCGCCAGTTCGATATGGCCCATGCGTTCGCGACGCACTTTCGATTGAATGACTTCGACGCCGCACTTCTCGCAAACCACGCCTCGATGGCGCATTCTCTTGTACTTCCCGCAATTACATTCATAGTCCTTGGTGGGCCCGAATATTTTCGCGCAGAAAAGACCGTCGCGCTCGGGCTTAAAGGTTCTATAGTTAATGGTCTCCGGTTTCTTTACTTCGCCATGAGACCACGAGCGAATCTTGTCGGGTGAAGCGATTGAAATTTTTATCGCGTTGAAGCTTAGCGGGTTTTTCGGTTTTTCAAATAAATTGAACAGATCTTCCATATGAGGTCTACCTCCGATTCCAGCAGCCCAACCTGGGGTTACTGCTTTTCCTCGGCCAATTCGACATCCAGCCCGAGGCTTTGGAGTTCTTTCACCATGACATTGAAAGATTCCGGCAGCCCCGGCTCAAGGAGGTTATCTCCCTTGACAATGGCTTCGTACATTCTGGTTCTGCCAACGACATCATCGGACTTAACCGTTAACATCTCCTGCAGCGTATAGGCCGCGCCATAAGCCTCTAAGGCCCAAACTTCCATTTCACCGAGACGCTGTCCGCCAAACTGCGCCTTGCCGCCAAGCGGCTGCTGGGTCACCAACGAATAGGGCCCCGTTGACCGTGCATGGATCTTGTCATCGACCAGATGATGCAGCTTCATGATGTACATGACGCCAACGGTGACTTTGCCGTCAAATGGCTCGCCCGTGCGGCCATCGTAGAGGGTGACCTGCCCCGTGGCCGGCAGACCCGCCTTCCGAAGCAGGTTAAAAATCTCTTCCTCAGCCGCCCCGTCAAAGACCGGCGATGCAATGCGGACTCCGTCGCGATATTTTTCCGCCAGCTTTAAGAGATCGGGATCTTTGACTCCTTCGATCAGATCATTGGCCTCTTTAGTGTTCAAATACTCTTTCAACCGACGGCGCAAAGAGTCGGTGTCTTCTCGTTGGGCGTGCAATAACTCATCAATTTGCTGGCCCAGACTGCGCGCCGCCCAACCGAGATGAGCTTCCAGAATCTGGCCGACATTCATACGCGACGGCACACCCAGCGGGTTAAGTACGACATCGACGGGCGTCCCGTCTTCCAAATACGGCATGTCTTCTTCCGGCAAGATGCGCGAGATAACCCCTTTGTTTCCGTGGCGACCCGCCATTTTGTCGCCAACCTGAAGTTTGCGCTTAATGGCAACAAAGACTTTGACCATCTTGATCACGCCCGGCGGCAACTCATCGCCTCCTTTGAGTTTATCAATTTTGTCTTCAAACAGGTCCTTAATCAGCCGCACTTGCTCGACCGTGCTCTCGACAACCCTATTGAGTTCCGCCTCCACGGATTCGTTATCAACCCGGATCTCGCCCCAGTAGGATGACGGAAGTTGATCCAAATCCTCTTCCGTGATCTCTTTGCCTTTATTGAGCAGCACCTTGCGGCTATCGTCACTCAAGCGCACGGCCAAGCGGCGCCCGACCAAGAGCTTCTTGAGTCGCCTCAGCGCTCCCTCTTGAAGAATCCGAACCTCGTCATGCTGATCCTTTCGCAGCCGGGTCACCTCTTCATCTTCAATGGACCTGCTTCGTTCGTCTTTTCCCAAACCCTTGCGCGAGAAGATGCGCACGTTAATAACCGTGCCCTCCACTCCCGGAGGAACCCGCAGAGAGGTGTCTCGCACCTCGCCCGCTTTTTCGCCGAAGATGGCGCGCAAAAGCTTTTCCTCCGGCGAGAGTTGCGTTTCCCCTTTGGGAGTAATTTTGCCAACCAGGATATCCCCGGGTTTGACCTCGGCACCTATGCGGATAATGCCGCTGTCGTCAAGATCCGTGAGCGCCTCGTCGCCGACGTTTGGGATGTCACGGGTAATTTCTTCCGGGCCGAGCTTGGTGTCGCGCGAAACGCATTCGAATTCCTCAATGTGAATCGAAGTGTAAATATCCTCCTTGACGACGCGTTCGCTGATAAGAATTGAATCTTCGAAGTTATAACCGCCCCATGGCATGAGCGCGACCAGCACATTGCGACCTAAAGCGAGTTCTCCCATCTCGGTCGACGGGCCGTCGGCGATGACGTCGCCTGCCCTCACGTGGTCGCCGATCGTCACAATCGGCCTCTGATTGATGCAAGTGTTTTGATTGGAGCGCTGGTACTTGACGAGATTGTAAATGTCGACGCCGGTATCGCGAGCGCTTGAAGGCTTATCCGCCTTCACGACGATACGCGTGGAATCCACGCTTTCAACCATGCCGTCTCTGCGCGCAACGATGGTGACCCCTGAATCCCGCGCTACGGTCTTTTCCATTCCCGTGCCGACAAACGGCGCCTCCGTGCGCAGCAAAGGCACGGCTTGCCGCTGCATATTGGATCCCATCAAGGCCCGATTGGCGTCGTCATTTTCCAAAAAGGGAATCAATGAGGCCGCCACGCTCACCAACTGATTTGGCGAAACGTCCATCAAGTTAACTTCTTCGGGGCGAGCCATGACAAACTCACCCCCCTTGCGCGCAGACACTAGATCCACGGTGAACGTGCCGCGGCCATCGATCGGCGCATTCGCCTGAGCGATCACATGATCCTCTTCCTCGAGAGCAGAGAGATAACGGATGCGATCTGTCACCCTGCCGTTCTCCACCTCCCGATAGGGCGTCTCGATAAAACCGAACTCGTTAACCCGCGCGTAAGTGGTCAGCGACGCGATCAGGCCGATGTTAGGGCCTTCTGGAGTTTCGATCGGGCAGACGCGGCCATAGTGGGTTGGGTGGACATCGCGCACTTCGAATCCTGCGCGTTCACGAGTTAACCCTCCGGGGCCCAGGGCCGAGAGCCGTCGCTTGTGAGTGATCTCGGAAAGCGGATTCGTTTGATCCATAAACTGAGATAACTGGCTGGAGCCAAAAAACTCCTTGAGCGATGCCGACACGGGTTTATAGTTGATAAGTTCCTGCGGCATTAACGTTTCAATGTCTTGCAGGCTCATTTTTTCTTTGATCGCCCGCTCCATCCGCACCAGTCCGACCCGGAAATGGTTTTCCACCAACTCCCCGACTGCGCGCACACGGCGGTTGCCCAGATGGTCAATGTCGTCCACCGAGCCATTGCCGTTTTTCAGCTCCATTAAATAACGAACTACTTCAAGGATATCTTCTTTGCGCAAGGTCCCCTGTTCCAGAGGGATATTGAGCCGCAGCCGGTGATTCAACTTAAGCCGGCCGACCTTAGACAAATCATAACGATCGGAATTAAAGAACAGATTATTAAAAAAATTGGTTGCGGATTCTATCGTTGGCGGATCTCCAGGACGCAATCGCCGGTAAATTTCCAGAACCGCATCCTGCGGAGAGCGAATGCGGTCTTGCAGCAACGTGTTGCGCAAGTAGGGACCCACGCTGGACTCATCAATAAACAGGACGTCAATTTGATGGATGCCCTTTTCCCGAATCAGTTCCAACTTATCCTGCGTGATCTCATTATTGCACTCAACCAGGACGTCTTTGGTTTGAGGATCGACAATGTCATGAGCCGCGACACGACCCAGAATGTCTTCCCAGCCAATCGGTACGTGCTTGATCTTGGCCGCTTCCATTTGGCGCAACAC
>Ga0316628_100002054_pt1 | contig 14670 bp, 10 predicted proteins | sample OWC_Aug_M2_C1_D5_FD_207648 | JGI IMG/M metagenome (GOLD analysis project Ga0316628, IMG submission 207648) | Wetland soil microbial communities from Old Woman Creek delta, Ohio, United States - OWC_Aug_M2_C1_D5_C | ecosystem: Environmental > Terrestrial > Soil > Wetlands | place: USA: Ohio... | reverse complement strand
TTGCCCGGATGAAGCTTGGTCGCATCGATCGTGAGACAACCGCGAATATCGGTGTCATCGAAGGTGGAATGGCCGTCAATATCGTGCCGAACCTGGTCGTGCTGAAAGGCGAAGCACGCAGCCACAACCCCGAGCAGCTAGATCGACAAACCCAACACATGCGGCAATGCCTTGAAGAAGCCGCGGCCCGTCACAGCGTCGAGTCGGACGGGAAACGATATCAAGCGAAGCTCGAAGCGAAAATCGAGCGCGACTATGACCGCATGGACGTTCCGGATGGGGCGCCAATCGTGCAATTGGTTCGGGCGGCCGCGAGGAACCTAAATTGCGAGCTTACGACGGCGGCGACGGGCGGCGGCTGTGATGCGAACATCTTCAACCAGAAGGGACTCCAGGTCGCCAACCTGGCGACCGGCATGCGCGAGATTCACACGGTCAGCGAATGGCTTGATCTTAAGGATCTCTACCTGTGCGCTTCAATGGTTCTTGAGATCGTTAGAATTAACGGTTTGCAGTAGCCTTTTTACCGCCGTCCGTTATCGCGCGGAGTGACTCATCCATACGAGCGATCGTCATGCACGGTGAAGAAATCGGAATCTTCCTTAAACGGCAACGCGGTCAATTTCTCGAGTTCCTGAGCGCTTACGATTATCGACGCGGGACAGGACAAAAAAAACGCGGCGAGGATCTAGCGCGCGACGTTGTTCGCATACTCTCAGGCATGGCCAACGCGGACGGAGGAACGCTCCTCGTCGGTGTGGAACCAGACAAAAGCGTCACGGGAGTACCGCACGATCTTAGCGAAGTCCAGGCGCTGATCCAGGCGCCACAAACATTGCTGGCTCCGCCCTTGCATCCGGTAGCGGACAAAATCCATTTGGGCAATCTGCTTCTCCTCAAGTTTGAGATCGCTTCGGCCCTTGAAGTCTACCGCGTCGCGGGGGCGCGATCCTTTTACCGCATTGGAACCGAAACGCCGACGCTTCCTGCCGAGCAGATTCATAGTCTCAAAGAGGCGAAAAAAAGCGTCGCTTACGAGCGGCAACAACCTTTGAGCGCGACCTGGGACGCGCTGGATCCTGCTGCGATCGACACCCTCACGAAAAAAATCAACGACTCACGGGCCGCCCCGTTGATTCTCTCGCAGTGCTATCATCTCCTTGATGAATCCGACGGGCGTTTAATCCCCAATATGGCTGCCCTCCTCCTGTTTGGAAGAGATCCCAGCCGCTGGCATCCGCGCTGCGGCATCGACTTCGTTAAGTATGAAGGAACCGAGCGGCAGCACGGCTCGACGATTAACATAGTCAAACGCCTCCGCTTCGAGGCCCCCCTGGAGCGGCTCCTAGACGAAGCGGTCGGGCGGATCAAGGAACACATCCGCGAACGCACGGTCCTGCACGATCTGTTTTTTCGCGAGCGGTTGGAGTACCCGAGCTTCGCCTGGCAAGAGGCTTTGGTTAACGCGGTTGCCCATAGAGATTACAGTATCACGGGCGCTTCCATCGAGGTGTGGATGTTCGATGACCGGGTCGAGGTGCGCAGCCCGGGGTTGCCGCCGGCTCCCGTTACTTTAGAACAGCTGCAGCAGCACAAAAGCGTTCATTTCTCCCGTAACCCGCTGATCGTTCGAGTACTCGCCGACCTCGGTTACTTGAGAGAAATGGGTGAAGGCATCCCTCGCATGTTCCAAGAAATGGAACATTACGGCCTCCGCGCACCGGAGTTTTGCAACGAAGGATTTTTTTTCGTAGTGACTTTGCGCAACACGCCGATCTATGATGATGACACGCTCCATTGGCTCAATCAGTTCCGCGTTACTGAAATCAATTTTCGCCAACGGCGGCTCTTGGCCTTTGCCTACTGTCACGGAAAAACATTCTCTACCGCCGAGTACGAACGGGTGGCCGAAGTCGATCGCGACACCGCCTACCGAGAGATTCGCGCGTTGATCAAGAACGGCATCGTTGCGCCTCTCAAACCCAAAAGCCGAAGCTACCGGATCATCGAACGGCTTTAAGCGTATGGATTTTAGCGAGCTGAGCCGCATAACCAGCGGCCATGTCGAAGCACGCATCGTTCAAGCAGCCGTGCAGCTTGGCGTTTTCGATGCTCTTGAGAACGGTCCCCTTGAGCCACTTCATATCGCTTCCGCTCTCCACACCGAAGCCCGCGCCACGGAATTGTTGCTCAACAGCCTGGTGGCCATGCAGCTTCTGGAAAAGAAGCAAAACAATTTTTCCCTTACTGCCGCATCCAGAATTTACCTCGTGACCGACGGGCCTCAATCGCTGACGGGGATGATCCGTTTCGATGCGTCGCTCTGGAACTGCTGGGAGCGACTAGCCGAGGCCGTGCGCTCAGGCAAGCCCGCTCGCGCCCCGAATATGTATCAGGGCGACGCGCGAGAAACCGAGACTTTTATCAACGCGATGGATTCGCTGGTGCGCGCCCGCGGCGATAGCGAAATCATGACCGAGGTCCTGGACTGGCGAGGAGTAACAGAACTGCTGGACATTGGCTCGGGACCCGCCACCTATCCGATCGCCCTTTGTCGAAGGTATCCGCAGCTCCGCGCGACCATCTTTGATCTGGCTGCAACCCTCGACGTCACACGGCGGCATATTGGCGCCGCCGGCATGGAAGAACGAATTAGTTTACTCAAAGGTGACTACCGCACCGACCTTATTCCGGGCCATTACGATCTCATTTTCTTATCAAACATCATCCACGGGGAAAGCTATGACGAGAATCAACGCCTGATGGCGAAATTGTATGCCAATCTTTCAGCCGGCGGACGCCTGGTCGTAAAGGACCATATTCTGGACACAACCCGCACCCGACCACCGGTCGGCGCAATATTCAGTCTCCTCATGCTACTGACCACCCAATCAGGCAGGTGCTATGGATTCGATGAGATCAAAGCCTGGCTTGAAAAAGCCGGGTTTCATCAGGTCACTCAGATTGATCTGCCACCTCCGCTCACGTCATCGCTGGTGATTGGCGAGAAATCATTCGTTTCTTGAAAAGTTGTGCTAAACTCACTATGAGAGAGTGATTATTGCCAGAGGCGCGCCATAGACGAATTAGAACAAAAGAACAAAGAACAGGCGATCATCGATAACTTTAAGCCGGTGTGCCTTTGCAACAAGATCCGCAAGGGGACCGTGTTAAAAGCGATTCAAGCAGGCGCCCATACGTTTGAAACAGTTAGTAAACGAACCGGGGTCGGTACTGGTCCATGCGGCGGCAGACGTTGCGGCACAATGGTCCGAGGCATGTTAGGGGAGCCCGTGGTCAACTGCCATGAGTGTGGCTGGCCGATGTTGGCGGGGTCTCCGCCACCGTTGATTTGCCCACGATGCGATTATGCGCGACAAGGCGGTTAATTCCCGTGTCGAACAATGGCTCTCAGCCGGCAGGCGCAAAAGGCGCTGATCGTTTGGAGAAAAAATAGTTCGCTTAAGCTGCAGGAGGACTCTATGTTGCCTTTTCGCCACCACGTTTTTGTCTGTACCAACCGCAAGCCTGACGACGACGGCTGCTGTGCCGCCAGAGGTTCGGAGGAAGTTCTGCAAAAATTCCGCGCCGAAATTGCAAGCCGCAAGCTGCAGGGAGAAATTCACGTCACCCCTTGCGGCTCCCTTGGGACCTGCGGCCACGGACCCAACTTGGTCGTTCATCCAGACGGGACCTGGTATTCGGGCGTAACCGTGAACGACATCCCGGAAATCATTGAGCAGCACTTGCTGGGAGGCCAAGTAGTCGAACGGCTCGCATGGCTGGACCACGACAAACTGCGCCAGGCGATTGCGGAAAACCGGGCAAAAGCCCAGGCCAAGAAAACGGCCTAAAGCAAGTTTCCACAAATAAGGCTCGATCCCTGGGAGTGGGGAGGTGTTCGTATGTCTCCCGTCACCACCGATCTTGGCCCATCGCCCAGCGGTCCAAGCTGTCGAGGTACTCGCGAAACAGGACAAGGCGCATAGCCACTGCGCGCCGAGCCGCATCCTGTATTTCAGCGGTCGTCGCGTAGCGCTTTAAGATGGCCTGCGGCATGCTGCCGTGGCCTTCTTCGTCTTCCGTGATTCTGCGGTAGGGTTGTTTGATCCACTCCGGAACGTTTTCCGCCTGCAGACACTTTTTCGTCAAGTAACTTGCCACTGCTTCCCCTGCCAAGGAAAAACCCGCTACGCGCTGACAGGTGTTGCCCAGTCCTTCGATGGCGTTGAACATCGCGATCTGCGCAGGTAGCGGCCGGTAATCGAACGGCTCAGCGCCCAATTGTTGGATGCGCTTCGACAACAATTGTGCGTGCACCATTTCTTCATGTGCTGACTCAGCCAGCGCGGCCTTCACCTCAAATTCGGGCGTGGTCTTTAGCCAAGCACCGAAAAGGTCGGCAGCCCGCAGCTCGTTGAAGAGGCGGCTTTTCATCACCCGAATGCGCTCCTCGTCTGTACGCAAAGGGATATAGCTATAGGCGGGAAGGGCGCCGTCGAGCTTATGGCAAAAGTTGGCGACCTGATCCAACAGCTCAAGTAAGAATTCTTCGCTTGTCATAACAGACCTATCCATCTCAGTATTTTTTAGAACTATCGACGCCATCGCCTTTCCGGGTATGCCACTCCGCGCATAACCCCGGCCGGCTCCACTCGGTCACGCATGGCGTCGTTGCCGCCTAGCTGGCAGCCACAATGATTCAGGATTCAGGATTCAGGATTCAGGCTTCAGTCTCTGTCTGAGACCTCAGCCTGCAATTACCGCAGTGTAACACGGCCTGGTACGCTCTTGAAAAGCCAACGATTACGAGGCTAAGCCGAGACCATTGGCCGGGCATTGAGCGGCAGCAACAGACTAAAAACACTGCCGACACCCACTTCGCTCGCCACGCGAATCCTGCCCCCCAGGGACTCCGCAAGCTTGCGACACACGCCGAGCCCAACGCCGGTGCCGCCATACTGTCGCGTTGAAGAACCATCCAGCTGACGAAAGTCTTCGAAGATCACTTCCTGGTCTTCTGCCTTGATGCCAATTCCAGTATCTGCAACGGCAATTTCCAGAAGTCCCTCTTCCGCTTCCGACTTGACCGTCACTTCAATGGCCCCACGATGCGTAAACTTGATCGCGTTCGTCAGCAGGTTAATCAGAATCTGCTGGAGCTTCTTGGGGTCGGTCTCAATGGTGTCGATTTTGGAATCGATATGGACACGAAAATCTATCGGTCTTTCTCTGATTATCCTGCGACCCATCAGTTCCAATGCTTGCAGAATCTCTTTGAGCTTTATCATTTCCAGCTGCATCAGAACCCCGCCGGCCTCAATCCTGGAAAAGTCCAATAAATTATCCATAAGTTGGGAAAGATCTTGTCCGTTATGCACTAGCCGCTCTAAGACATCGCGAGCATCCTGGTGCGAGCCGCGATTCAACAGGATCTCGCAGTAGCCGATGATCGCACTGACCGGCGTTCGCAGTTCATGACAGATGTTCGCTACGAAGTTCTTCTTCAGCCGGTCCGCTTCGACCAACCTTTGCTTCGCCAACTCGGCTTCGCGGTACTGTCGCTGATATTCATCCCTGGACCTCTCCGCGTCCTCATAGAGCTTTCCGTTCTCCAGCGATAACGCCAGTTGATCAGTTAATGTCGCGAGTAATCGCAAATCGTCCGCACTGTATTCGCGACCGGAACGCTTTGGCCCAAAGGAAATAAAGCCCCGGACCTCCCTTTCAAAAACAACGGGTATTAAGATTTCCGCGCTCAATTGATCAAAAATTCGTAGCAGATCGCTTTGTGTTTCATGAAACGCCGGGTTGGTGCTGGCTTCACTCTTCGAGATCGCATGATAGGCGTTATCGGCGGATTTCCTCCCCAAGGCCAGCGCCATCTCGGCCGGCGCCAACAAGTCCTCCATTTCGAGGTTACATGTGGCCGTCAGATACTGGGTGGATCCCTGCGGACGGTAAGCAAGCGCCGCGGTCCGAATGCCCATCTGGGCTGTGACTCGGTTCAAAAAACCCTTCGCCAGCAGGGAGGCGAGCGACAACGAACGAAGAAATAGACTCACGTTGTTTTGAACCTGGGCGGGATCGTAATCTTGCCGGTAAATATACCAATTCACCACATTTTCGATCCTGCGTAGCAAAGGATTGAAGACCAGAACGATCACGACTGAAAAGAACAGCGGCACGAGGGGATCGTTGTCGTAAAAGCCGGCCCAGGGAACAATCAAAAGCGCCACAACCGCATAGATCACCAACAGGAATGCGGTTAAGGCGATCCGGCTCAATGCCAGCTTAAAAGCATTGCCGAGATCGAAAAGACTGTATTTCAAAAGCGCGTAGGCGACGGAAAACGGAAAAAATACCGTCGGCACTAACGCCAGGTTGTAGGGGATAGACCACTGAAAAGAGCTTGTCAAAACGGCGCAAAGCGTGGGCAACAAAAATCCGAGTGTTGCACCAACGAGCATGACGCGTAGTCTGGAACGCTCCAAATCCGACAACGCGTGTCCTAATGCCAACCCAATAATGACCAGAAAGCTCACAGCTCCGAGACACAAATAGAAGTAGCCCAACCGAAACGCGTATATCCAATAACCGACGGGTCCAAAAAATGTGACAGTATCTAGGGCTCCAATGACAAGACCGGCACCATAAATGAGACACAGAGAAAATGGACGGCGGCGCCAAAGCCCATTCCCGCTTCTCAAGATCAGCGCCATGTGAATCGCGGTGCTAGGCGTGAGTGTCAGAGCAAAAAAGCGCAACTCCTTCGGAAGATTTCCGGTGGTGACATAATCAAAAATAGTGCCGAACCATACGAATACCGTGATTCCCAGACCGCACAATGGTAAAGCGGCCGGCGATGAAGCGTACGAATAATAGGGCGCTGCGCCAATAATGAGGAATGCCACTCCCACCACCAGGAACAAACCAAAACTGAGAAACCACTGATGAAAAGACAGTTCCATCGATGAGATGGTCAATTCCACCAGACGTCCAGCTCGGACTGCCCGGTAATGAAAGTCGGTGCCGATCGATCTGCTCTTGACGAGGTCGTATAGCTCAGTCCGGTGCCTCAGCGCCCGCCCGTCAACCGTCACAATTTGGTCCAGCGGTTTAAGCCCCGCAGCACCACCCGTCCACCCGGGTAGAGAGTACGGTCCGACAGTCAGATTTTCGTAAATAAAAAAGCCCGGGAATGGGCTGTGAATCCATTTTGCCGCGGCCGCGAATGTATAGCTAACCAACGCGAGCGCGAGAATACCAATGACCGTAAGCAAAAGCCGCCGCTGACCAAGTTGAGGGTCCATCGGTTCCTCCCTGAGGAACAATGTTGTCAATCTCCAGGTTGCTGCTCAGCCTCTATCAAGGCCGCGTTGATGCTGTCAAGCTGATTTGCAGGTGATACGGCTCGGTGTGTACGCCCCTCCACGGCACAGGCCCACTGCCTCGCTCTGGAAGGCTTGCCCTTCGATCGGGCGCACACGCGAATAATGCGGGCTAAATCTTGGCGATGGTTTCGCTCGGAAGCACCAGTCTCGTCTGCCGGCCGAGAATGTCCAACAGCACCGCCACGCGTTCGCTTCCTTTTAAAGCGCGCTCAAAAATCGCTTCGAGACCAGAGAACGGACCTTCATTGATGCGAACGACATCGCCCGGTTTAGCAGTGACGGCTTCTATCTCCGCCACACCATTCGGGCAACGTTCGCGTAGACGTTGTATGATTTCGCTTCCCACTTCGGCAATGCGATTCCCGAACGTCAGGAAGTCCTTTACCCCGGGCGAATAACGCGCGGACTTCCCTGAAACAATCATATCCAGGCGGCAGAAAATATACCCCGGAAACAGTGGCACCAATACCCACTGGTAGCGGCTGCCGACCCGCCGCCGCGTCCTCATCCATGGAAGGAACACTTCGAGGTGAAGGTCCACTAGCCTCTTTTCGACCTCCTTTTCGCGGTTCACTTTGGTTTGAATGGCGTACCATCGCAAACCAGACTCGATCTGCAGCGCCTCATGTTTCATGCTTCATGCACCATATTAAAGTAAAGCGACTGGCCGCCAAGAACCTGGCGTCATCTTTATAGCACGATAGCACAAGGCGGGACGCTGCTCGAGTGCCAGGCCAGCCTTGGCTATATTTTTCTTGACTTTGGGCACAAATAAAGTTTCAATGTTACTGGTGAATTGAAGAAAGCTTTATTTGATCGCGTCTAACGATCAAAACGTATTTAGCGGCTGGCCGACCAATAGCAATTAAAGGAGGTCGAATGCAAGCCTTGATTTACTCCCGATTCCCCTCTGATTCGAGCGCCAGTCTCTTCACGACCTGCACCTGCTTCCTCAGATCAAGGCGATGCACAAGACCAACATAGCCTTGTCGCCGACTGGTATTTACATTGCAACACAGAAAAACTCAATGGCGCGTCGTGCGCCGTCGAATTGCGAATCGTTTAGCGGCTCGTTACCGCGGAAACCTTTGACTGCAAAGGGGAGGCTGCCGGAATGGAACATAACGGCGAATTTGAAAAACTAATCAAAAAGGATCGCGACCTGCACCAAACTCGCTCCTGGCGCGGCAACTTGCTCGGCTATTTGGAGAAAGTGAAAGAAGATCCAACCATCTCTAAGTTGTCCCATGCCCGGCTATACGACACGCTCATGAAGGCGGGCGTTCGCGATATTCAGGACAGCGCCGACCCCCATGTCAAGCGACTGTATAAAGACGAATCCATTAAGATTTATAATTTCTTTGCGGATGAGTTCTTCGGCATCGAGAAAACCATTGCCCAGATCGTCCGTTATTTTCATGCGGCTTCGCTCAAAGGAGAAGAAAGCCGCCAGGTGCTTTACCTGATGGGTCCGGTGGGGTCGGGAAAAAGCTCGCTCGTGGAAAAGCTTCACCGCGGCTTAGAGGAAACCGAACCGATTTACGCCATCGAAGGATGCCCCATGTTCGAGGAACCTCTGCATCTGATTCCGCGCCAGCTCAGGAAAGAATTTGAAAAAATGCTTGGAGTTCACTCGGAAGGCGACCTCTGTCCCGTGTGCCGCTTCCGACTGAAAGAAGAGTTCGGGGGAAAATACGAGGAATTCCCCGTTTGCACAGTTGAGTTTTCCAAGCGGGCTCGCATCGGCATCGGTGTGGTTCCTCCGGTTGATCCGAACAATCAAGACACCTCAGTCCTGATCGGCAGCGAAGACATCTCCAAACTCGATCTTTATTCGGAAGGAGATCCCCGCGTCCTAGAATTGAATGGCGCTCTCAATATTGGAAATCGCGGCATCGTGGAATTTATCGAAGTGTTTAAGAATGAAATCGAGTACCTTCATTGCATGATTACGGCGACTCAGGAGAAAGTCGTTCCGGCCCCAGGCCGCCATGGCCTCGTTTACGTGGACACGGTTATTGTCGCACACTCCAATGAAGCCGAATGGCAGAAATTCAAAGCCGATCACACCAATGAAGCCATATTAGACCGAATCGTCGTGGTTCGAGTGCCCTATAATCTGCGCCTTTCAGAGGAGGTCAAGATCTACCAAAAAATCATCCACCATTCCGATTTCCGCGCCCATGTGGCGCCCCACACGCTGGAAATCGCTTCTATGTTCGCCATTCTGTCCCGGTTGGAACCGACCAATAAATGTGACTTGATGACCAAGCTGAAGCTCTACAATGGCGAAGAGGTCGTGGAAAAGGGAAGAACCAAAAAAGTCGATGTTCAGGAGTTGCGTGACGCGTCCAAGCGCGAAGGGATGAGTGGAATATCCACCCGTTTCATTATGAAGGCTTTAGATAACGCCCTGTCGGACAACACCGCCGGCAATTGCATCAACCCAATCAACGTTCGAGAAGCGCTCATCAATATGGTGAAAGAAGCGGATCTCTCCGACGATACGCGAAAGCAGTATTTGGAGTTCCTCCAGGACACGCTGCACAAGGAATACTTGGAGGTTCTCGAAAAAGAAATCACGAGGGCCTTTGTTTATTCCTATCAAGAGCAAGCGGAAGTCTTGTTCCAGAATTATCTGGATCATGCCGAAGCCTACGTCAATAAAAGCAAGGTCAAGGACCGCAACACGAAAGAGGAACTTAACCCGGACGAAGGATTCATGAAATCCATCGAGGAACAAATCGCCATCATTGGATCGGCGGCCGACGGATTCCGGCAGGAGGTTATCGCCTATCTGTGGTCGGCGAACCGCCGCGGCGAGAAAATCGATTACCGGAGCTACGAGCCGTTGAAGGAAGCCATCGAGAAGAAATTGATCACCTCGGTGAGAGATTTGAGTCGCGTGATCACCAAATCGCGCATGCGCGACGAAGAGCAATCGGAAAAATACAACACTATGGTGAAAAATCTTCTCGAAAACGGTTACTGTCCGAGTTGTGTCGACGTGATTCTCAAATATGCAGCCAACAACCTGTGGAAGGACTGAGCTGCGACAAAAGCCATGGCCACAACGGCTGAACCCTATCGGCGGTAGACGTGGACACCATTTTCCGCTCCTATGATGCTTCGTCCGCTCAGCGCAGCGATCGCAGCGCCGGCGACCGGCTGCGCCATCGGCAGAAAGTGCGCGAATCGATCCGGGACAACATCGCGGATATCATTGCCGAGGAGTCGATTATCGGCAAGGACCACAACCGGGTCGTCAAGGTGCCTATCCGAGGGGTCAAGGAATACCGCTTCGTATACGGCGAGAACGCCCCCGGCGTAGGACAGGCGGGCGACGGAGAGGTTCAACCGGGGCAGACCGTCGGGAAAGGCAAACAAGCGGCCAAAGGTCAGCAAGCAGGAGACCAGGCCGGTATGGATTATTACGAAACCGAGGTTACCCTGGATGAGCTGGTCGAGGTTATGTTTGAAGATTTGGAGCTTCCGGATCTTGACCGCAAACACCTGCGTCAAATGGAGGTGGAGCGCCAGTTTCGACAAAAAGGCTTCAGAAAAAAAGGCATACGAGTTCGATTGGACAAGAAGCGCACCGCGCGCTCCCGGGTCAAACGGAAAAAAGCGACCCATCGTTCGGATGTTGCGGCTTTCAACGCGGAGCGTTTCCCCTTTCACAAGGATGATCTCCGATATCACCACACGGTGACCGAGACCCGCCGCGAATCCAATGCCGTCGTGCTCTGCATCATGGATACTTCCGGCTCAATGGACACGATGAAAAAGTATCTGGCGCGCAGCTTTTTCTTTCTGCTTTATCGGTTCCTTTGCACCCGTTACGAAAACGTAGAAATCGTTTTTATCGCTCATCATACGGAAGCGCGCGAGGTCACCGAAGACGAGTTTTTCCACAAAGGCGAATCCGGCGGCACCTTCATTTCGTCCGGCTATACCAAGGCTCTGGAGATCATTTACGAACGCTTTCATCCCGCGCTCTGGAACGTTTACGCCTTTCATTGTTCCGACGGCGATAATTTCGAATCCGACAATGCGGCGGCGTTGAAGGCGGCGACCGAGTTGGCCCAGATTTGCAATCTATTCGGTTATGGGGAGATCAAACCGTTAGGCGCCGGTTACTACGGCAGCAGCATGATTCAGTTCTTCTCGCAAATTCAGGAATCCAATTTTCAAACCGTGCAGATTCAGCGCAAAGAGGACATCTGGCCGTCCTTCAAAACCTTCTTAAGCAAGGACCGCGTTCGCGACGACGCGGCTTAGCAGGTCAAGCTATGGCGGCATTCTACAGCGTTGAAGATCTCAAGAACTGGAATTCCCGCATTGTCGAGCTGGTGGAAAAGCTTGGGCTCGATCCCTATCCCCAGGAGTTCGAGATTTGCGATTACGAGCAGATGCTCTCTTACATGGTTTATTCCGGCATGCCCTCGCACTATCCGCATTGGTCGTACGGGAAAGCTTTCGAAAAGCTCAAGACGCTTTATGACTACGGCTTGAGCGGGCTCCCCTACGAGATGGTGATCAATTCCGATCCTTGCATTGCCTACCTCATGCGCGACAACAGCCTGGCGCTTCAGGTGCTCACGATCGCGCACGTTTACGGCCACAACGACTTTTTTAAGAACAATTTCACTTTCAAACCGACCCGGGCGGAATTCACCATCGAAACGTTTAAAGCGCACGCCAACCGTGTGCGGCACTACGTGGAGGATCCGAGCATCGGATTGGAAAAGGTGGAGCGCGTCCTCGACGCCGCCCATGCGCTGTCGCTGCAGTGCCGGCGCAATCTTTCGATTCGAAAAACGACTGAAGCGGAGCAGAGAGAATTCAAATATCGGGACGCAAAACCTTCGGTTGACCCCTTTCAATCGGTCCATCGCCGGAAAGAATGGGAATCGCCGGACTTGACGAAGGTTCCCCTCTACCCCGAGGAGGACATCCTTCTTTTTATAAGGGACCACAACCTGCAGCTCGCGGAATGGGAGAAAGACCTCCTGACCATCGTTCATGAGCAAGCGCAGTATTTTATTCCCCAGATCGAAACCAAAATAATGAACGAAGGTTGGGCGAGTTTTTGGCACAAACGCATCATGGAAGCGCTAGATCTGCCACAGGCGCTGCAAATGGAATTTATCGTGCGCCACACACAGGTGCTGTGTCCCACGCCCGGCGGCTTGAATCCGTACCATATCGGAATGACGGTCTGGCAAGATATCGAGCGCCGCTGGAGCGAGCCGAATGAACAGGAGGAAACTAAACCAGTAACGCCGAAAAAATCCGCCGAGGATAAACTCTTTGAGGTGCGGGAAGTCGAGCGCGACACTTCCTTTCTCCGGCGCTACTTGACCGAAGAGCTGATCCGGGAGCTGAATCTTTTTGAGTATCAGTCGCGCGGCAACGACAAAGTCGTCAGCCGCGTCGCCGATGACACCGGCTGGCAGGCGATCAAAGAAACGCTCATCCAAAACGTCGGTACGGGAACCATACCCGTGATCAAGGTTGAAGATGCGGACTACAACAACAGCCGCAGCCTTTTTCTCAAACACGGCCACGATGGGCGCGATCTACAACTCGAATACGCGGAAAAAACCCTGCAGTATCTACGGCAGCTTTGGGGTCGCGAAGTTCTTCTCGAGACGATAATTAACGAAAAAAAATCCCTTCTGTGCTTTTCCGAAGATCGGCTGACGATCAAGCCGCTTCACTAGCCTTGCCTGTCCAATCGGCCGATTTGCGAAATTCAGCCCCGCCATGTAACTGTTGAAACGCGGAGGTTCATTCGTGATCGGCGATAGAGATATCCGAGCCATCCAAAACTGCATTGGCAATTCGATTGCAGTCACTTTGACCGGCAATCGGCGCTTTGCCGGCGTGATCGGGGAAAACCCATCTCTTTACTCCAAGAGTCCGGCATTATGGAATGCAGCTTTCGCCATGCTGGGCCTTGACGCCAAGTACCTTCCGTTTGATGTCGCTAGAAGCCGCCTCGGTCAACTGATCTCGATATTGCGCGATTCGGAGCGGCTCCTTGGTTTCAACGTGACGGTGCCGCACAAAGTTGAGATCATGGACTATCTCGATGGACTGGACTCAGGCGCCACGCGGATACAAGCGGTCAATACGGTCGTCCGTACCTCGGCTGGGCGGTTAGTCGGCTACAATACCGACGGCCCCGGATTTATTGACAGTATTCTTAAACCCCAGCCCGGACAGAGCCAAAGCTTCATTCCATCCCTTGACGAGCTGGAGGTGCTGCTGATCGGCGCCGGCGGGTCGGCTCGAGCCGTTGCCTTTCATATAGGGGATCGACTGACACGCGGCCGGATTTTGATCTGTAATCGGACCCTGGAACGCGCGGCTTCGCTTGCCAGAGAAATTGGAAAGAACGCTCAAGCCGTCGCGGAACAAGAACTATCCCATTGGGCCGTGCGAGCCGGACTGCTCATCAACAGCAGCACGAAGGGCCAGGGAGGTGCGCGCGAGCTGTCAGACGGCAATGTGACGAGCTTCGAGCCTTATTCGGCCCTCGCGGCTGCGCATCCCGTAGCCGTCCCACGATCCGAATTTACAAAACTTGGCGCGGAGGACAGTCCAGCCAACCCCTCTCATGCCGATGTCATGCGCAATAATGAGAACTCTTTGGCCCTCGCCCGTTGTATTCCCAAAAGTGTAGCGTTTTATGACCTGATTTATTTTCCCGAAGAGACCGTTTTTCTCCGCCACGCTCGCATAACCGGCCACAGAACCATGAACGGCAAGGGCATGATTATATGCCAGGGTGCGCGGGCGCTGTTCGATCACCTATGCCAACAAGAACTCCATGCTCGCGGGCTGGATACTGTGGAGATCTACAACCGGATTGTCGAGACGATGTATCGGGCGTGGTAGCTTTAAACCGGACTACGCAGTCTAAAACAGCTTAGTGCGCTTGCCGTACCCCCTGCGCAGCGAATAAAATAGCCAGATTTCATCCTGCTTGCTGGCTAGCAGATCAACAGCTTCAATGACCACGCAAACGGCGGACCCCGTAAGGCTGTCTGTAGCTCAAGAAACCGCCCGTCGGACCGGCAAGCGAACAGCTAGCTGCCAAAGCCCGACCGCCATCACTGCCAGACCTAACCACTGCGCTTCAGTCATACCGAAAGCGAAGATCGGATTGACGCGCCAGAATTCAACGGTGACCCGCGCGAGTCCCGCTAGCGCAAGATAAAGCCAAAACACCGTGCCCGGCCTATATTCTTTTTTTCTAAGCGCCCAC
>Ga0316628_100002053_pt1 | contig 14673 bp, 10 predicted proteins | sample OWC_Aug_M2_C1_D5_FD_207648 | JGI IMG/M metagenome (GOLD analysis project Ga0316628, IMG submission 207648) | Wetland soil microbial communities from Old Woman Creek delta, Ohio, United States - OWC_Aug_M2_C1_D5_C | ecosystem: Environmental > Terrestrial > Soil > Wetlands | place: USA: Ohio... | reverse complement strand
TAGCCAACCCGACCATCTGATGTTGAACATCGACGAAATCGACTCCAATGTCTCCGACGAGAACCTTGGCCTTTCGATTTCGCCCGATGCTTTTGCTTTTATCCTTTATACCTCAGGCTCCACCGGACAGCCGAAGGGCGTTATCCAGAACCACCGCAATGTCATCCATAACGCGCTCAGGTACGCCACCGGCTGTCGTATCGGGCCGCACGATAGAGTGACTCTTTTCGCGTCGCTCGGATCCGGTCAAGGCACGCCTACGGCGTTCAGTGCATTGCTGAGCGGCGCGGCTCTCTATCCGCTCCATGTTAAACAAGAAGGGGTGGCCGACTTGGCACATTGGTTGCGCAGGGAGGAAATCACAGTCTACATTTCGACACCGTCCCTCTTTCGGAGTTTTGTAGGCGCTCTCACTGGACAGGAGGACTTTCCCAAGCTGCGTACCATCAGGTTGGGCGCCGAGCAAATCCGCAAAAGCGATATCGAACTTTATAAGAAATATTTTTCTGAAAAGTGCCTGTTGGCGCTATTTCTCTCGGCTACGGAAGTCGGGAATCTTTGCCAATACTTTGTCAATAAGGCAACGGAAATTCCGGGTGACACTGTACCTGCGGGCCGTCCCGTTGACGGCATAGATATCTTGTTGCTCGACGACACCGGCAAGGAGGTCGGACTTAATGAAACAGGCGAAATTGTCGTCAAGAGCCGCTTTATTTCACCAGGCTATTGGAGAAATCCGGAGCTTACCAAAGCCGCCTTCCTGCCTGATGGAGACAAACGCATTTACCGCACCGGCGATCTGGGCCGTCTGTTGGTGACTGGCGACCTCGAACATCTCGGGCGGAAAGACTTCCAGATCAAAATCCGAGGTTACCGGGTTGAGGTCGCCGAAATCGAATCGGCATTGCTTCAACTCGATCAAGTGAAAGAGGCTGTTGTTGTCGCCGTGAAAAACCGCGATGACGATGCAGAACTCGCTGCCTATGTTGTTCCCAGCCGTTGGCCTGCTCCCGGAGCGAACCAAATCCGAAGATTGCTGAAGGAGAAATTGCCCGACTACATGATCCCTGCATCGTTCGTCATGCTGGAGGCCTTTCCACTGAATCCCACCGGCAAAGTGGACCGGCGGGCGCTCCCGACTCCGACAAAAGACAGGACTGAGCGCAACGTTAACTTCGTGCCTCCTTACGAGACGATCGAGCATCAGTTAGTGCAGATTTGGGAAGAGTTTTTGGGCGTTCATCCGATCGGGCTACGCGACAGCTTTTTCGAGTTAGGTGGACATTCTCTCCTTGCGGCCCAAATGATGCACCGGGTGGAGCAGGTTTGCGGGCAGAAGCTTCCGCTTGCGACTCTGCTCGCAGGCCCAACCATCGAGCACTTAGCGAAAGCGCTGATTGAGCAGCGGGTCAAAGAAAATGATTCCTTGTTGGTCCAAGTCCAAGCGGGGGGCGCTAAGCAGCCTCTCTTTTTCATGCATGGGGATTTGGCGGGAGGAGGCTTTTATTGCTTAAACCTGGCCCGTGGGCTGGGTGAGGACCAGCCCTTTTACGCTCTCACTCCGCACGGCGTCGACGGCGGCCCAATTCCACCGACCATCGAGGAAATTGCGGCATCGTTCATCAAAATGATCCGCGCGGTTCAGCCTGAGGGACCTTACCTTTTGGGAGGGCTCTGCAAGGGCGGAGTCACGGCATATGAAATGGCTCGACAGCTCGAGCGGCAGGGAGAGAAGGTTGACCTCCTCATCATGGTCGGCTCTACTGGCTGGAATAGCCATTTTAGACTTCTTCATGTCCTGGTTTCCGCCATCGGATTTTTCTTCCGTGTGACACCCGGAGAACGAGCGCGCCTGTTTCTCGAGTCACGCGAGTTTTACCGATATTTACCGGGTCGATTAAGAGCGGTAGCTAAATTTTCCACCGGCCAAAAAATTTCATGGGCACGGCGTGTCGTAAAAAAAGCGGCTCGGCGAGTGACACAGGGAACGGTCATCGAGCGCCAACGCCTCGTTGTCGATTCCATCGGGTCACAATACTCGAAGCCGATAAACCAAAGCTTGAGCGAGTTCTATCTAAGTAGCCCCTACCGGACACAGCTCGGCGGTTATGTCCCGGAGCGATATTCCGGTCGCGTGGAATTCTTCTGGGCCAATGACGAACCAGCGAGACATCCGGTCACGCCCGCTCTGCGCTGGAAGCAACTCGCGGATTCGACCTTGGGTTGGGGCCGGGTGGCGAAGGCGTTGCGGGTTCATATTCTGCCAGGTGTGACAAACACATCGATTACCACAGACGTGAAAGTCTTGGCCGAGCAGATGAAAGCTTGTCTGGAAGAGGTGCAAGCAAGTAAATCAGCCCGTAGCCGTTTTCGTCCAGATTCTAGCGCGGTGTTCTCCAAGTGAGCAACAAATTTTCAACTAACAAATCAAATTCCTTGCGCGATCGAAACCGGCGGACGGTCTCTTTCGCGCCGGTAAGGCGCCGAGCTTCAGAGTTCAGGTCTAAAGAGAAAGCCATTCCGCGGAGCGCACCGGTTTTATCAGAACTCTGTCCGGTGATTCGCTGAGGTGGCAAAGCTGCCGTTTCGCCAACAAGTCGCGTGGGCGCGTCGCTTGGCAAAAAGGATACTGAGGCACTTGGTGCAGAGCGGCAAACAGGCTGAAAAAATCGCCGTGAACGGACATGAAGAAACTGCTCACCCCGTTATTTCCTGTTCTACTTATAAGCGTTACTGCTTTGTTAGTCTGGAGCGGTGTTACGAATCGCCACGACGTGGCCGATGCAACTCGTCCGCCGGCGGCTACGACGAATTGCTCGATCCGCCCGACCGGGCGCCTTCCGCTGACCGATGTAGGTCCTGGCGGATACCTGGGCTACGACGGCGGATTGTTTCCTGGGGCGAGCAACACCGATAGCCCCAATCACGCGGCCGCTGGCGCGGCGATCGCACGGAGCATTGTACCTCTGGGTCCTGATGGTGCGGCTAATCCGGTTAACGGGAAAATCGTCTACACCTATATCGGCATCAGCCTCACGTACCTGGACTGGTGGGGCTCGCAGGACAATCCGAACACCGATATCTACGCGCCCACGGAAAACTTCAACTACCGCGCTCTGCATTTGCCGAACATCAACCCTAAGCTGAGTCTGCCGCGCGCGATCACCGGGCAGAATGGCTTGTATAATTGGACTGAGCCAAACAATCCGTTCTGGCCCGACATGATTGATGCTCTCGCCCAGCAGTCCATCACTCCAGCGCAGGTCCAGGTCCTCTGGGCTTTCATTCCGGGTGTTGGGGCATACCCCAACGCTCCTGATCAGAACAATTTCCCCGCGAACGCTAAGCATTTTAGGGATGGGATTGTGCGCATGTTGCATGCGATCTTACGCTACTTCCCAAATACCAAGATCGTCTACCTCAGCACCAAACACTTCGCCTGGTCGACCAATCCGGACGGCAGTCTGTATTGGGAACCACTTGAACACGACATCGGCTGGGGCGCGAAGTGGGCGATCGAACAACAGATCAACGGAGACCCAGCGCTCAATTACGATGCGGCAAAAGGGCCCGTCACCTCGCCCTGGATTACCTGGGGGCCATACTTCTGGACCGATGCGGGAACGCCCCGTGGCTATGACAAGTTCACGTGGACCTGCCCTGACGACGTATATGTCTTGAACTCCGACTTCTCCCATCCATCGCCCGCCGGGATCTACCTCCAAGCGGGGCTGCTCCTGGATCAGATGATGAACGATCCGAGCGCGACGCCGTGGTTTCTCAAAAACAGTGGAACTCCGTAACTCTAATGGCGGGGATCATTCCGTAGACCAAGGTCAGCCCCCATCTCGAACACAGTAACAGGTACTCTCTTGGGACAAGCAGGAGAAGACTTTGTCGCTCAATCCTCTCAAACCTCGGATGGAGTACCAGATTGCACGTAAAACTAAGTAGGGTCATGGCGAGAGCCAGACAGTCGGACCGGTTGAGATTTATCCGGTGCCCGGCCAATACGTCATTGTCGTCACGAGGGACGTAGACACTGTGGCAAATCTAATAAACATTCATCTCGTTTCGTGAGCTTTGTATTGGCGTCGCAAGCCCCCCGCCTAAGCAGACTCACATCTTTATAGGCGGTTACCGCATCAATGATTGGCATAGAGAAGATGAAGCTTGAAGGGAACAGCCGGAGGACAAAATGAAATACCTGCTTACAGGCGGCGCGGGGTTTATTGGGTCTCATCTGGCTGAGGCGCTTTTGGAAAGAGGGGGGCAGGTGTCAACCATCGACGACCTCTCGACAGGCGCGATCGAGAACATCCAGCACTTAAAGGGACGAGCGAGCTTTAAGTATGCTCTTGACAGCGTTTTTAATAAGCAAGTGATGGCTGAACTTGTTGACGAGGCTGATGTTATTTTCCATCTCGCGGCAGCGGTAGGGGTGTGGCTCATCGTGGAAAGCCCGGTGCGGACCATAGAGACAAACATTAAGGGGACAGAGATTGTCCTCGAATTAGCGGCCAAGAAGAAAAAGCTGGTTGTGATATTTTCCACGTCCGAAGTCTACGGCAAATCCAACGGCACCAAATTTCTCGAGGGTGGCGATTTGATTCTCGGTCCAACTTTTAAAGGGAGGTGGAGTTACGCGGCTTCTAAGATCATCGATGAGTTTCTTGCACTTGCTTATTACAAGGAAAAGAAGCTTCCGGTGATTATAATTCGTCTTTTCAACACGGTGGGCCCGCGACAGACAGGCCGTTATGGGATGGTTGTCCCCCGCTTTGTGCAGCAAGCATTGACCGCGGAGCCTATTACGGTGTTCGGGAACGGGAAACAAACCCGAACATTCACACATGTAAAGGACACCGTTGGCGCTATTATGCAGCTCGTGGAGCAGTCCAAGGCTGTGGGAGAAATTTTTAACATAGGAGGCGAGGAAGAGACTTCGATTGAAAAGCTCGCCTGGCTCGTAAAAGATCTTCTTAAGAGCCAATCTCCTATCGTCCACGTGCCTTATGATCAAGCATATGAGGAAGGGTTCGAGGACATGCGAAAGCGCGTCCCGGATATAAGCAAAATTCAAAATCTGATTGGGTATGAACCCAATTACGATCTCGACAAGATTATCCTGGACGTCGCGGAATACCTAAAGGGCCGTGGGTTCCCTTTTGCCAAATGATTCTTTCTACAATTTAATTTAGAGAACTTAGAATCCTATAATGAAGGTTACCTTTTGTACTAGGGAATATGACAATCTTAGCGGTGGACAGAACACATGGCTCTGCCAGTTTCTGCCCAAGCTTCGCCGGCGCGGCGTCGAGTTGCGGGTTTTGTGCTTTACTTTATCGCGTGGGGAAGAACTTCCCACTGTTCGTTCGCTGCGCCAGGCTGGGATTAACTGCACGACATCTTCTGACGAAGAAAACAAATATACAGAGCAACGGGTTCGCTGGCTTCTCGAACGGCTGGCGGAGGATCCGCCTGACGTATTTGTGCCCAATATGGTGATTCCAGCAGCCTACTACGCAGGGCGGTGGCTTCGAGAAGCTGGTATTCCCACTGTAGGGACATGCCACATTGGAGCAGAACATTTTCTCTACCCCGGACTTTTAGACCAGTTTGTCTTTGGCACGGCCGCTTATCAGGTTTCGGCCTTCGTCTGTGTATCGAAGTACCTGGAAGAGGATGTCCTCAAACGACATCCCAGGGGAATTTTGGTCCGCAGCATTCCTTACGGAATTCGGATTCCAGAGGATGTAGCGAAGAAACCCAATGGGCGGCTGAGGCTTGCCTACGTTGGGCGACTGGCGGAGGAAGCAAAGCGGATCTCCGAAGTAACCCATGCTCTTTGCCGAGCTGTGCGCGAGGTTCCGGGGACCGAAGCTCTGATCTACGGCGACGGCGAGGAGCGTCCGGTGGTAGAGCGCATAATTCATGAGGAGGGTGACGGTTTGCCAGTTCATCTGGTCGGCCGTGTAGAAAACGATCAAGTCCAGAAGCACTTGTTAGAGTGCCATGCGGTGGTGCTTCTGTCGGACTGGGAGGGGCTGCCGGTTTCCCTTATAGAAGGAATGGTTTGCGGTGTGGTTCCCATTGGTTTTCGTCATGCGCGTGGCGGGGCGCCGGAATTAGTCGAGGACGGCGTAACGGGCCTATTGGTAGACGATCGAGGTGATAGGTTTGTGGCTGCGGTTCGGCGGCTGAGGGAAGATCCGGCGCTTTGGGAGCGACTGGCGCGCTCAGCCCGCGCTCACGCGGAAGCTGAATACTCCGACGAAGTGTGCGCCGCTCGCTGGCAGGAGCTTCTGCGAGGGCTGGTCAATGGCTGTGCGTCACGGAAGCCGCTCCGGATTCCGCGGCGGTTTGATCTACCCCCTGTCCATCCCGCCTTGGCCGTGATGGATGATCGTGTCCCTCGACCTCATCAACGACTGATTCGACGAGTACAGCGTTTTGTGAGCCGGGCAATAAGATAGTCTGTCACCGAACATTTCTTGCCTGTCCGCTGGCTCATAAGTCGCCTCTCATGAGACAGAGCGGCTGAAAGTCGAAAGCTAAGATCGGCACCGTGACGCATTCAGGCACGAATCAACTCAGGAATTTCAACTAGTCGATCCAGCTCTCTATTACCTCAATTCCCCTGGGTTGCCGGGACATCTCCACAAAGAAGAACTTTGAGTTGATTTCGTAGTAGCCATTGGCGAGAGGAGAAAAGCAATGTCGCTTGGCGAAAGGGTCAGCCAATATCTGCAAGTGGATGCCAGCCGAAATGACGAGCAGTCGTCGCCGTGTATTGTCATAACCAGTTTCAATTCTACTGTAGATGAGGCGCGAAACAGATATCAGGAAGCTCGTCGGCGCCACTGGAATGAAGTTGCTCGCAAGTTGGAAAACTGGACGGGCTGGGGAGGCTATTACCATAAGAGACTAACTGAAGTTTACCAATCGCTCATTTCACCGGGGCAGTCGGTCCTGGAGCTTGGTTGTGCCCGCGGTGATTTGCTGGCTGCGGTTAAGCCGAGTTTAGGAGTCGGGGTGGATTTTTCAGAAGAGATGGTCCGAGCGGCAAGGCGGCGGCATCCCTACCTCCGCTTCGTGCACGCCGATGCGCACACATTAAAGCTAAACGACAAGTTCGATGTGGTAATCCTTTCCGATCTGGTGAACGATGTGTGGGACGTGCAGATCCTGTTGCGGAATATTTGCGGGCTGACGACCCCTCGCAGCCGCATCATCATCAATGCTTACAGTCATTTATGGGAGCCGTTTCTGAAAATGGCCGAACGGCTAAATCTGGCTAACCGAACCTTGCACCAAAACTGGCTCACCGTACAAGACATCGCGAGCCTTCTTAATTTAGCGGACTGTGGGGTAATCAAGCAGGGGCAAGAAATCCTCTTACCGCTGCCAATCCCGTTGTTCGCACATTTGTGCAATCGCTTTCTGGTTAAACTTTGGCCGTTCAAACATTTGGCGTTAACGAATCTCATCCTCGCCCGACCGCAGTCAATACCGTCTGCCAATGCGCCATCGGTCTCGGTGATTATTCCGGCTCGCAACGAAGCCGGCAACATCCCGGAGATCTTCACGCGCACTCCGCAGATGGGAACATGGACTGAGCTGGTTTTTGTCGAAGGCCATTCAAGGGACAACACTTATGCCGCTATCGAGAGAGAAATTGCTCGTCATCCGGACCGGTGCTGCCAACTGCTAAGGCAAACCGGCGTAGGCAAGGGTGATGCCGTCCGCCTGGGTTTTACCCACGCCAGAGGCGACGTACTCATGATCCTCGATGCTGATCTGACTGTGCCGCCCGAGGATTTGCCGCGCTTCTACGAAGCGCTCTGTTCCGGTAAAGGTGAATTCATTAATGGTGTCAGGTTGGTTTACCCCATGGAGAAACAAGCAATGCGTTTCCTCAATCTCTTGGGGAATAAATTCTTTAGCTTGGCCTTCTCGTGGCTACTGGGGCAACCTATCAAAGATACGCTGTGCGGAACGAAAGTTTTGTGGAAACGCGACTACGAAGCGATTGCCGCTAATCGCGCTTACTTTGGCGATTTCGATCCCTTTGGGGACTTTGATCTAATTTTTGGCGCAGTCAAATTGAACATGAAGATAGCTGATTTGCCGATTCGATATCGCGAACGTACCTACGGCAGCACAAACATTCAGCGGTGGAAGCATGGCTGGTTGTTGGTAAAGATGGTCATGTTTGCGGCCAAACGTCTCAAGTTTGTATAAAGCTAGTCGAACATATTTAAAATTTTTACCTCGAAGTGTGGCTTACGGAATCAGGGATAACGATGACTGGTGCGAAGACGCGGTTCGACAGAAGAGGACCGGAATTTGCCTCCCACGAAGGCGCCAAGGACGCCAAGAAAAGACCACAAAAACTTTGCGAGCTTGGCGTCGCTTCGGCTTCGCTCAAGACAGGCATGGCGCGACAAATGTTGTTGAAGTCGCTTTGTTGAACAGAATGCTCCAAAGATGGTTGGCTCATCCTCTGACCAGGGGCCTGGATATCGATGACCCGCAAACCACGTACCTTCGCCGGCAGATTATTCAAGAAAAGACTTTTTTACGGCGCATTTATCAGGAGTGGTATCAGGCGATCGTCGCAGCCTTGCCACCTGGCGGAGGAGCCGTGCTGGAATTGGGAGCGGGCGGCGGATTTATGAGCGAGTTTATCCCCGACCTGATCACTTCGGAACTTTTTTATTGTCCTAATATCCGAGCGGTGTTAGACGGGTCCCGCTTGCCATTTTCATCCCAATCTTTACGAGGCATCGTCATGACGGATGTATTGCACCATCTGCCTCAATCACGACTTTTTTTTGACGAGGCAACCCGCTGCGTCCGGCCTGGTGGTGTGGTGGTGATGGTCGAGCCATGGGTTACCCCCTGGTCACGTTTTGTTTATACTCACTTACATCACGAACCGTTTGATCCCGAAACCTTGTCGTGGGAGCTGCCTACCAGTGGCCCGCTTTCTGGCGCAAATGATGCCCTACCGTGGATTATCTTTGCCAGGGACCGACTGAAGTTTGAGCAAGAGTTCCCCTGTTGGCGAATTGAGTCGATCAGCCCAATCATGCCTTTTCGGTATCTGCTTTCGGGAGGCGTCTCGCTGCGTAGTCTTGCTCCTGGCTGGAGCTTCGGACTATGGAAGCAGTTCGAAAGGACTCTCGGCTTCTGGGGCAATCACCTGGCCATGTTCGCGCAGATTATTTTGCGGCGCCGGGACTGAAACACAACAAGACTCGTCTGGTTTTACCCGCCCTCATTAAAAACGCAAATTGCGATTGCACGCTCGCTAGCAAACGCTACGTCGCCCATCCAGCCGATAGGATAATTCAACTGACCCAAGTCGGTTTACGTTGGATTTGTTGTATCTCATCCGTTTTGCCCTATCAATTTCGGATTACTGGCATCCGCACTCAGAAATTCAAACTGATTTTCTGTCCGACAAAATCGGTCGCTATCCAGTCTCAATGGAGGCCAAGGCAGATTATCCGGGCCCGTTAGGTGATGAAGAAGTCCGAATCGTTGTTGGAAGTAGCGGAAAAACACCAGCCTCCTCAACAGTGGACATTATTCTATATGGCTTAGGCACCCGTGGTGCGTTTATCCGTATGCGCGATGAACGGTGCTACCAAAAGCTCGTATCTGATTTGCGTTGGCTAGCGAGCCACGGGAGTTAACAAACTCATGTCTAAGATCAACGAGCTGCCGTCCGATTGGCAGCATAATGAATTTATGGGACTTAATGTAGCGAACCAGAGGGCGGCGCACCAGATGTTCGATAATCCTAAGATATTCGAGGACCCGCTCACGCTTCGGATTGTCGGCGTGGAGGCCGAGTCGAGGCTGCGGTTGAGTTTAGCTCAATTGCAGAAACCGGAGGAGCGCGCTTTTCGTGCGGGCGTTATGGTTCGCAACCGCTACGCCGAAGACGAATTGGCTCGATCCATACAGAGAGGCGTTTGCCAATACGTAATTCTTGGCGCGGGCCTCGATACGTTTGCCTACCGAAACCCTTTCCCCCTCCTGCGCGTCTTTGAAGTCGATCATCCGGCGACGCAGGAGTGGAAGCGTAGTTGTCTTGAAAAAGCGGCCATTCCTATCCCAGCATCCGTAACCTACGTTTCGGTTGACCTTGAACGACAGATGTTGGCCGATGCGCTCAGACAATCGGGCTTCAAGAGCGACGAGCTTACTTTTATCTCCTTTATCGGAGTAGTGCGATACTTGAGCCGGGAAGCATTCATATCGGTGTTGACTTCCATTGTCTCATCGATGCGGGCAGGGAGCGAGGTCGTCTTCGATTTTGGTCCTCCCCCTTCTCTGTTTCAAGTGTTATGCGGTCGAGCTCTTCCGGGCCGTATTGAAGTCATCTTCGACTCTTCTTCCTCCCCGTCTCGGTTGCAACGGCTCCGAGAACTGGCTGACGAAATGATTGTAAATTGGAGATCCAAGAACAACGGCTTCCGGCCGACTTACTTCGATCTCGAGTCGCTCACATGGGACCTCAAGCGAATTGGATTTGCAGATGTGCAGCTTTTCGGACCGAAGGAAATGAATGCGCGATACTGCAAGAATCGCACGGATGGGCTCCGCATCCGGAACCAAATGCATCTGGTAAAAGCGCGTTTGAGATAGTATCCGGTGGATCGTATGAAGGCTTGCTTGGACAATGCGCCGCCGCCCACGATCGCGATCCGGTCCTAAAAATTGTCAGTGGTTTTTTCGTATTCTCCACGGGGTGTGATGTCGTGCGTCTGGGAACCGTACCCGCCAGCGTATTTGAACCGATGCAGATATCTCGAATGAGAAAGCTTTCGATTCTGCTTGGGGCAATTCTACTTGCCTTTGTCTGCTCGCTGTTGTTGGTGAGTTCGACATCGTTCTTCTTTGGTGTGCCGATCTCGTGGTTCGACGTTCCGGTTGCGGCTGCGATGGCAGCCGGCTTCGGCTGGTGGGGCGTGAACTTTTATTTTCCACAGGAGCGAATCCGCGTGTTTGGACTGCTGTTTGGATCAGCCGTCATCTCGTTCTTGCTCTTTGCTTGGCTCAGTAGCAGGATCTACGATATCTCGTGGGACGGGCAAACGTATCATGCAGAAGGAATTGCGCAGCTCGCAAATGGATGGAATCCCTTCCGTGAGGCGTCGCCATCCGGACTCGTAATTCACACGTATCCATGGTTCTTCCCCATTTACCTGGCCTTTTTTCCGAAAGCTCCTTGGATTTGCGCTGCGGCGCTATACAAATTCAGCGGCAGTTTTGAGTCTGGTAAAGTCTTTCATTTAACGCTGATTTTGGCATGCTTCCTGTTTTCTTTTGCGGCACTTTCGACCTTCCGAAGCATCAAAGGGCAGTGGAGACTGACACTTAGCTTGCTGATTGCCTTTAACCCGGTGAGCGTCTGTCAGATGTTTACATATTACGTCGATGGGCAGCTTGCCTCATTGCTAGCGATCACCGTTGGCCTGCTGGTCCTAATTTATCGTCGTCCTGACCGAGTCTTAATGGTCGTGCTGACGCTGGTCGTGACCCTGATGATCAACGTGAAGCTGACCGGCGCGCTGTACGTGTTCATCCTCGCCGGCGGGTATTGGTTGTTTTATGCTGTTGTTAAGAAGGCACACCGTGCCGAACTTACAGCATGCCTCGCCGCCGGAGGAATTCTAGGTGGAGGCTTCGTCGGCTTCAGTCCGTACGTGACTCAATTCATCAAGAAATTGATCACAACAGGCAATCCATTTCACCCCTATGCCGGCTGGACATCGGTGGTCGGACTCGAATCTCCCGAAATATTCGGAAATAATATGGATCGCGTACGCAGATTGGCGGTCTCGTTGTTTTCAAAATCTGAAGTTCTCCCAATCCCGTCATTCAAGCTCAAACCTCCCTTCACGTTCTCGCTTGACGAGATCCAAGCATTTGCCTTCCCGGATGTACGTATGGGCGGCTTCGGGCCGTTGTTTAGCGGGGCAATAGTACTGTCCGTTGCTATTCTTGTCGTGCTTTTCTCGAAATATCGCTGGCGACTGCTCTGTGCAGCCCATCTACTCGTCTTAATGGGCCTGATTTTTATCAGCGCGCTTTCCCTTTCGGAAAGCTGGTGGGCACGATATGCGCCTCAAGTCTGGATGCTTCCTCTGTTGACGGCAATTGTCGGACTGTTGATTACCCGTCGTGGTTTATCGCGGGGGTTGGCTTTTGCTCTGCTCCTGCTCTTATTCGCAAATAATCTGTTGATCTCTTATGAGTATACAATTTTCACGGCGCGTTATAGTGAGCTAGCCGCCCAGCAGTTGGGGACGCTTAAAAAACAGGAACAGCCGATACCTGCAAAATTCGGCATTTTCAGCGGCGTACGCCATCGCTTTGAGCGGAAAGGAATTCGATACGTCGAGGTCGAAAATCTGCCTTGCGCAAAGGACAAGCAGAAGGAAGTCATCCTTTCACCCGTGTCAATTTGTATGCCCGAGGAAACGCCTTAGTCTTCCACCTGTCGATTCGGCTACAAATCCAGCGATTTGCGATGCTTGCCCCGGCGGGCATCGAAGTCCGCAAAGCGAGGACTTGTTCGTCAACGCGGTACGCCAGATGTCATGATTGTGCGGATGGAATAGGCAGATGCTGACGGTTTTTAATGTTTTCGGCACGCGGCCCGAGGCAATCAAAATGGCACCGGTCATTATCGAGCTCGGAAAACACCCTAATCGCGTGTGCTCGGTGATTTGCTCGGTAGCCCAGCATCGGGAGATGCTCGACCAGGTGCTGAGTGTCTTTCAAATCGAGCCTGACTACGACCTCAATCTGATGCAGCCCGATCAGAGCCTCTCCCATTTGACCGCTAATCTTTTCGCCGGTCTGGATCCAGTTGTGAGCGAGGTGAAACCGGACTGGATTTTAGCTCAGGGAGATACGACGACTGTTTTGGTTACGGCGATGGTCGCTTTTTATCACGGCATTGCGTTTGGCCACGTGGAGGCGGGTCTTCGTACCGGCGATAAGCTGAGGCCGTTCCCGGAAGAGGTTAATAGGAGATTTGCGGATCTTGTGGCAACCGCTTATTTTGCGCCAACTGAAAATGCTCGCCAAGCACTGCTACGCGAGGGATGCTCTGAGCGGGATATCTATGTCACGGGCAATACCGTCGTCGATGCGTTAAACGATGTGGCATCTCGGGAATACGATTGGGGATCGGGACCGCTGTCGCGGCTGCCGTTGGACAAGCGACTGGTGCTTATCACAGCGCACCGCAGAGAGAGCTTTGGTGATCCGTTCAGAGAGCTGTGTTTGGCGATCCGCGATCTTTCCCGCATATTCGCGGACGATGGGGTTCATTTCGTTTACCCCGTTCATCTCAATCCGAACGTGCGACAGCCGGTGGGTGATATTTTATCCGGCCTCTCCAACGTGAGCTTGATCGAGCCGCTCGACTACCTGGCGCTAGTTCACTTGATGAAGCAATCAACGCTTATCCTCACTGATTCAGGCGGAATTCAGGAGGAAGCTCCCGGCCTGCGGGTGCCGGTGTTGGTGATGCGTGACACGACTGAACGCCCCGAAGGGATCGAGACTGGAATGGTTCGGTTAGTTGGGACGCAGCGTTGTCGGATCATCACAGAAGCGGAAAAGCTGTTGCGCGATCCAGCGGAGCATGCGGCTATGACAACCGGGACGAATCCGTACGGTGATGGCCAAGCCGCAAAAAGAATTGTTTCCATTCTTTTAGAGCGTTCGGGCTCACAATATAGAGGTTAGTGTTATTACAAGTTGCAGATGCGCAGCCACGGCCTAAAACTTGGTCCGCAGCACCTTAGCAGCATGCGCGACCAGGTTCTGAGCCTCTTTGAGCTCATGCCGGATTATGACCTTAATATCATGCAGAATCGACAGAGTTTGAGCTATATAACTGCTCGGGTCCTGACAGAGGTGGAAGCGATTATCCAAGCATTGAAGCCCGATTGGATGCTGGTCCAAGGCGATACCACTACGGCCATGTCGGCCGCTTAGCCGCATTGTACCACCGCATAAGGATCGGACACATTGAAGCCGGATTGCGAACTCGGGAAAAATGTTTGCATGAACACATTCGATGAGAAACCCAAAGTGGTCAGTATTGTATTACCCGTATACAATGGCGCGCGCTTTCTACATCAATCTATTGATAGCTGTCTGCAACAGACCTATCGCAACATTGAGCTTATTGTTGTTGATGATGGATCGGAAGACAACAGTGTCGACATCGTCAAGTCTTACGATGACGATCGCATAAAGCTTATCCGTCACCAGACTAACAGGAAACTTCCAGCCGCACTGAACACGGGCTTTAAACATACATCAGGGGTTTATCTAACCTGGACATCGCACGACAACTACTACGCTCCGACGGCTATCGCCGAGATGGTCAATTTTCTTGAAGAGAACCCTCACATACACTTTGTGTTCGCCGATGATTATTTTGTTGATGAGGCAAATCAATTTCTTGGTGTGGTCAAAAGAGGTCCGATAGAGCGGTTGGCGGCAGAGAGTTGCCTGGGAGGCGGCTTCCTCTATACGCGTGCCGTATATGAAAAGGTGGGTCCTTACAACGAGCGAGCATTTCTGGCCGAGGATTATGACTACTGGCTACGCGTGTCAGCCTACTTCACTCTG
>Ga0316628_100002052_pt1 | contig 14685 bp, 14 predicted proteins | sample OWC_Aug_M2_C1_D5_FD_207648 | JGI IMG/M metagenome (GOLD analysis project Ga0316628, IMG submission 207648) | Wetland soil microbial communities from Old Woman Creek delta, Ohio, United States - OWC_Aug_M2_C1_D5_C | ecosystem: Environmental > Terrestrial > Soil > Wetlands | place: USA: Ohio... | reverse complement strand
CGCGAGATTCCGCAGGAAGCAGGTGCAGTCCTTTCGCCTTGCGATGGACGCGTCATCAAGGTGGAGCGCGCGCAAGACCCCTACGCGCAACGCGAAGCGATCCTGGTCAGCGTCTTCATGAACGTGTTCAACGTGCATTCCAACCGCAGCCCGGCCGACGGCACAGTGGAAAAGATCCAGTATTTCCCGGGCAAGTTCGTGAATGCCGATCTGGACAAGGCGTCCGCCGAGAACGAGCGCAATGCAGTGGTGCTGAAGACTTCCGACGGGCAGATCGTGACCTTCGTCCAGGTGGCCGGACTGATCGCGCGCCGCATCCTGTGCTACATCAAGGCTGGCGACGTGCTGACGCGCGGGCAGCGTTACGGCTTCATCCGCTTCGGCTCGCGCGTGGATGTTTATCTGCCGCTGACCGCTACCGTCAAAGTGAGCATCGGTGATAAAGTGTCCGCCACTACCACCATCCTGGCGAAGCTCTGAACCCATGAATGGACTGAATCAGCGCAACCATCTGAACCTGCGTCGGCGCAGCATCTACCTGCTGCCCAACCTGTTCACCACGGCTGCGCTGTTTGCCGGCTTTTACGCTATCGTGCAGGCGATGAACAGCAAGTTCGAATACGCCGCCGTGGCCATCTTCATCGCCATGGTGCTGGACGGCCTGGATGGGCGCATCGCACGCATGACGCACACGCAAAGCGAATTTGGTGCCGAGTTCGACAGCCTGTCCGACATGGTGTCGTTCGGCGTCGCACCGTCCATCCTGATGTACGAATGGGCGTTCCGTGACTTGGGTAAATGGGGCTGGTTCGCTGCTTTCATCTATTGCGCCGGCGCGGCGCTGCGGCTGGCGCGCTTCAACACCAATATTGACGTGGTCGACAAGCGTTACTTTCAGGGTCTTCCCAGCCCGGCCGCGGCGGCACTGGTGGCGGGGTTTGTCTGGGTGATGCTGGATAACCGTTTCACCGGTTTCGAATTGCGTTGGTATGCGGCCGCGCTGACCGTATTCGCCGGCCTGAGCATGGTAAGCAGCCTCAAGTACTATAGTTTCAAGAGCATCAACATGCGCAAGAGCGTGCCGTTCATCGTCATCTTCCTGATCGTGCTGTTCTTCATCCTGGTGTCGGTCGATCCGCCACTGCACCTGTTCCTGCTGTTCCTCGGCTATTGCGTGTCCGGCTATGTGATGTGGGTGCTTGGCCTGCGCAAACCGAAAACGCCCCCGCTCCCCTGATGATGCTGCGAAAAAATTGAGGGCGCACCGTGAATGCGGTGCGCCCTCAGTCTTATTGCGGCAGCCTATTGCTTGGGGGCCTGCGCTCTCTGGCGGCTGATCTCGGTGAGCGCAGGATCTTGGCAGACGAGAACAGGCCACGTACGCCCGGCACCTGCGTAACTGCAATCCGCTGAAGCGTTCTTGGCTGCGCTGCTAGGTATGGGACCAGAGAATTTCGTCTTGGCCAGCGGAACGATTGAGTGTCCTGCCCAGAACGAAGAGAAGATCCGAAAGCCGATTGAGGTAGCGGAGCCCTTCAGGCGAGACAGGTTCACTCGTTATCAGGTGGTAGAAATCGCGCTCGGCGCGGCGGGCTACGGTGCGCGCCACGTGGCACAGCGCGGCAGCACGCGTTCCTCCGGGCAGGACAAATTCTTCCAGCGGTGGCAGACTGCCGTTGTACTGCGCGATGGCGGCATCCAGCCGCGCGAGCTTGGCGGAGTCGAATGCCGCAGAGGGCATGGCCAGCAAGGCGCCGAGGTCGAACAAATCGTTCTGGACGTGCAGCAACTCCCGGCGGATATCTTCCGGCACGGTTTCGGCAAGCAGCACGCCAAGATGGCTGTTGAGTTCATCCACGCTGCCGATGGCGGCGATGCGCGCGCTGTCCTTGGCGACGCGGGTGCCATCGGCCAGCCCGGTGGTGCCGTCGTCGCCGGTGCGCGTGGTGATCTTGGTCAATCTCATGGCTCGTTCAGCGAGAAAGGACTTGTCCACAGATTACACAGATTGGCGCAGATTGGGTATGAGGATGCTAAGGAATAATAATCTGCGTGAATCTGCGAAATCTGCGGATACAGGCCTACTGTTTTTCCAGACAAGCGATATACACCGCGGCATCGGGCGCAGTCTTGTTGCGCTGTGCTTGCCAGATCATTTCGCCAAGGCATTCCATCATTGCGTGCTGTGCCTCGTGTTCAGACTCGTATTTTTGCGTCAGGCGCTGGAACTGCTCGCGTATGCCGTGCGGCTGCCCGATGGATATTTGCTCTTCGATGGTGAGATGCATCATCAGGTGCAGGAACGGATTGACAACGTTGCCGTCCGGCGCATAGTCCCTGTCCTGATTGCGCTCGGGATCGGAGAACAGTTCGTGATACTCAGGATGCTTGTTGATGAGCTGCGCGGCGAGGTCTTCCAGCGGCGTAAGCAGTTCGCCGGCGCGGCGCTTGCGCCAGGATTCGAACAGGAACTTTCTAGCTTCGTCGCGGCTGGGGTTGAACATCAAAACACCTTTTCCTTGTACTCGCACAGGCTCTCGATGATGCACTCGCCGCACTTGGGTTTGCGTGCCTGGCAGATGTAGCGTCCGTGCAGGATGAGCCAGTGATGCGCGTCGTGCTTGAACTCGTCCGGTACGACCTTGAGCAGCTTATTCTCCACCTCCAGCACGGTCTTGCCGGGGGCGAGGCCGGTGCGGTTGGCGACACGGAAGATGTGAGTGTCCACGGCGATGGTCGGCTGGCCGAAGGCGGTGTTGAGAACGACGTTGGCAGTCTTGCGGCCAACGCCGGGCAGGGCTTCCAGCTCTTCGCGCGTCTGCGGAACCCGACCTCCATGTTGTTCCACGAGGATGCCGCACATCTGGATGATGTGCTTGCTCTTGGTCTGATAAAGGCCGATGCGTTGCACGTATTCGCGCAGGGCGGCTTCACCGAGGTCGAGCATGGCCTGCGGCGTGTTGGCGACGGGAAACAATTCGCGCGTGGCGATGTTGACGCTCTTGTCGGTGGCCTGCGCCGACAGGATCACCGCGACCAGCAGTTCGAACGGAGTCCTGTGCTGCAGTTCGGTGGTAGGGTGGGGATTCGCCGCCTGCAGCCGTAAAAATATCTCGCGGCGCTTTGCCGGATTCATGCGGTGATCGTGGCGGATTCCGGAGTCGCAGCGGGCGCCGCCTTGCGGCGCGCCTCGGCGCGCAGATTGAGCCAGTTGCGGCCCGCGATGAGGCATCCCAGGCCGATGAAGGCGCCGGGCGGCAGGATGGCGATCAGGAAGCCTTTGTAGTCGGGAATCACGTGCAGTACCCAATCCCTGGCCATGTCGCCCAGCGCGAGGTCAACGCCCGAAAACAGGGTGCCCTTGCCGATCAGTTCGCGCAGCGCGCCGAGCGTGCCGAGCACCGCAGTCAGCCCCAGCCCCATGGCGAAGCCATCCAGCGCGGAAGGCAATGCGCCATTCTTGGAGGCGAAGGCTTCCACGCGCGCCAGCACGATGCAGTTGGTGACGATCAGCGGAATGAAGATGCCGAGCACCACATACAGGCCGTACATGTAGGCGTTCATCAGGTACTGCACGACGGTGACGAGCACCGCGATGATCAGGATGAACACGGGGATCCGGATCTCGTTCGGTACGTAGCTGCGGATGGGGGCGATGGAGGCACCGCTCAGAGCCATCACGATGGCCGTGGCCAGCCCCAGGCTGACGCCGTTCACGATCGAACTGCTCACCGCCAGCAGCGGACACAGGCCGAGCAGTTGTACCACGCCCGGATTCTGTTTCCAGACTCCATTGTAAAAAATTTCCCTGTATTCCTGAAGGCTCATTTCTTCTGCTCCTTCTTTTGAGCTGGCACGTTCGCAGCGAACAGCGTGTCGCGGTTATTGGCGAAATAGACCAGCGCCTTGTTCACCGCCTTGACGATGGCGCGCGGCGTGATCGTGGCGCCGGTCATATAGTCGAATTTTCCGCCGTCCTTCTTCACTTTCCAGTCGGCGTCCGTATACACCTCGCGCGATTTGCCGTCGAAGCCCTTGATCCACGGGCTCTTCGGCAGCTCGATGTAGTCGCCGAGTCCCGGGGTTTCCTTGTGCGCCACCACTCGCACGCCGGACAGTTCACCGTCGGCCTGAACCGCGAGAATGAGGCTGATCCTGCCGCTGTAGCCGTCGGGTGCGATGGACTGCAACACCACGGCGGCGGGTTCGCCCTTGAGCCGCGCACGGTAGGCGGTAGTGACGTCCTCGGTGCCGAGCAGGGGATCGGGCGGGATCGCGAGCGTATCCTGGATGATGTCGTTGTCGAACAGCGGGGAGGGCACAATCTGGGTGATGAGCTTCAGCTTCTCGCCTTCCTCGCTTTTCACGATCGCGTCATGGGTCAGGAAGAAGGTGGACGCCAGCACCGTGGTGCCGAGCACGGCAAAGAACACCAGGTTGACGGCCGTCTGCAACGTGGAGCGGGCGATGCGCTTCATTTTGCGGCCCCCTTCTTGCCGAATACCTTGGGCTGCGTCCAGGTGTCGATCAACGGCACGCAGATGTTCATCAACAGCGCGGCGAAGGCGACGCCGTCGGGGAAGCCGCCAAAGACGCGGATGAGGTAAGTGAGCAGCGCGGCGCCGGCGGCATAGATCATCCTGCCCCTGGGGGTGGTGGCCCCGCCGACCGGATCGGTGTAGATGAAGAATGCGCCGAGGATCGCCGCGCCGGAGAACAAATGGAACAGCGGCGATGCGTAATGTGCCGGGTCAACCAGATTGAAGATGCCGGCGATGACAAACAGGGTTACCAGATAGGCCACCGGGATTACCCAGTTGATCACGCGGGTGGCAAGCATGTAGAGCCCGCCGATAACGTAGCCGATGGCGACCATCTCGCTGCCCTTGCCGGAGAGATGGCCGTAGATCGGCATGTCGCGGATGTCGTTTACTGACAGGCCGAGATGCAACTGGGTCTTCAGCGTGTCCAGCGGGGTCGCCATGGTCACCGCGTCCAGCGTCGAACCGGCAGGCAACACGCCGGTGAAGATGTAATCCAACTGCTCGCCGAAAGTCAGGACATGCTCACCGAGCATATTGGGCGTGAGCCAGTGCGTCATGTGCACCGGGAAGGAGATGATCAGCACGGCGTAGCCGATCATCGCCGGATTGAACACGTTGTTGCCAAGTCCGCCATACAGGTGCTTGGAAATCGCGATGCCGAAAGCCGTGCCGACGACCACCAGCCACCATGGCGCGAGCGCCGGGATCGACAGCGCCAGCAGCCAGGCAGTGATCAGGGCGCTATTGTCGGAAAGGAAAGGCCGGAGCGGGCGCCGGCGCAGCTTGAGCATCACCGCTTCGGTCGCCAGCGCGGTAATGGAAGCCAGCGTGATCGAGACCAGGATCGCCGGGCCGAAATACCACACGTACAGCGCGATGCCGGGGATCAGCGCGTACAGTACGCGCAGCATGATCTGGCTGACACTGGTGGGGGTGGTGATGAAAGGCGAGCTCCACAACATGTTGGCGATCCTTAGTTTGATTTGGGCGGCTCGTCATCCGCGCCGGGGTTCGCAGCCAGCTCGCGGAGCTTGGCGCGGCGCGCCTCGATCTCGGCGATCTCCGCCTGTTGCTGTGGCGTGAGCGCGTCAGTGTTCTTCGGCTGGGTGACAGCCGCCTGCGCCTTGGCGCGCTCGATCGCCGCATCGATGCGAATCTGCTGGGTGTCGTCGGGCGACACATCCGGATGGATGGCAGGCGCCGCGGGAGGCACTACGGGAGGCGCTGCGGCGGCCGCGGCCTTGGCTTCGGCGGCGGCGCGCTCCTTCTGGGCCAGTCTCTCTGCCTTCTCCTGTTTTTCGCGTTCGATGCGGAACTGGCGATACTCGTGGCGCTCGCGCGCGACCTCCGCCGCCTGCTGCTCGCGTTCACGCTGCCAGATCTCGTTCTTGGCGAAACGGTAATACTGGACCAGCGGGATATGGCTGGGGCAGACGTAAGCGCAGGCGCCGCATTCGATGCAATCGAACAGGTCGTATTCCTGCGTCTTGCCGAAATCCTTGGCTTTGGCGAACCAGTACAACTCCTGCGGCTGCAGGTCGGCGGGGCAGACATCGGCGCAACGGGTGCAGCGGATGCAGGGCAGAGCAGGTTCGGGAGGCGGGAACAGTTTGGGCGAGCCCTCGATGATGCAGTTGGTCGCCTTGGTCACCCCCACTGCGCCGGAAGGCAGGTCCACGCCCATCATCGGTCCGCCCATGATGTGGCGGTCGGTGTCCGGCTTGCTGCCTGCCTGTACGACCAGTTCACCCACCGGCGTGCCCAGCAGCACTTCGAAATTCTGCGCGTGTTCCACGTTGCCGGTGACGGTGACGATGCGCGAGAGCAGCGGCTCGCCGTAGGTGATCGCGCGCCACACACAATAGGCGGTGGCGACGTTGAAGCACTGCACGCCCTTTTCGGTGGAACGCACGCCGGCGGCGACTTCGATGCCGGTCAGCACGCGAATGAGTTGTTTCGCGCCACCGCCCGGGTACAGCGTGGGCACGGCGATCACTTCAGTGCGTTCATGCTTGCCATCCCGCACGGCCTGCTGCAGCGCGGCGATCGCTTCCGGCTTGTTGTCCTCGATGCCGATTAGCACTTCTTCCGCGCGCAACAGCTCGCGCAGGATTTCTCCGCCGCGCAGGATGTCGGCCGGACGTTCGCGCATCAGCATGTCGTCGCAGGTGATGTAAGGTTCGCACTCCGCGCCGTTGAGGACCAGCGTCTTGATGTGGTGTTTGCTGGAGTACGACTTCATGTCGCTGGGGAAAACCGCCCCGCCCAGGCCGACCACACCTGCCTGCCGCAACAGGTGCCGCAGTTCGGTGTGCTGGATCTGCTTGTAGTCCACGCCGCCGTGCGCCACCCACTCGTCCTTGCCGTCGGGGATGATGGTGATGCACAGGTCGGGCAATCCGGAATGATGGGCGACGAGTTGCATGTCGATGGCGCTGACCGTGCCCGAGGTAGAGGCGTGTACGCCGCTGGAGAGGCGGCCTTCCGGTCGGCCGATAATCTGGCCCTTGAGTACTCGCTCGCCGACCTTCACCACCGGGACGGCACGGTTGCCTACGTGCTGATGCAGCGGGATGACCAGTTTCGATGGAATCGCTGCCTGCGCAATCGGAGTCCTTGTTGATTCGGCTTTGTGGGTAGGCGGATGCACGCCGCCGTGGAATTTGTATAGTCTTCTCATGCCGCTGCCCGAATGGGAATAATTGCCGCCGGGGATTGCCATTTCCAAGTGCTGATGTCTTCTCCGACCGGAAGCATGCTGATGCAGTCCACTGGGCACGGCGCCACGCACAATTCGCAACCGGTGCATTCCGAGGCGATGATGGTATGCATCTGCTTTGCGGCACCGGCGATGGCATCCACCGGGCAGGCTTGCAGGCACAGCGTGCAACCGATGCAGATCTGTTCGTCGATGAAGGCGACCATTTTGCCCTTGGGCTTGGTGCCTTCCCCGAACGGCTTGAAGTCCACGCCGAGCAAGTCGGCGAGTTTGCGTATGCCTTCCTCGCCGCCGGGCGGGCACTTGTTGATGTCGGCCTCGCCTTTCGCGATAGCCTCGGCATAGGGCTTGCAACCGGGGTAGCCGCATTGTCCGCATTGCGTCTGCGGCAGCACGGCGTCGATCTTCTCCACCAGCGGATTGCCTTCGACCTTGAATTTGAGCGCGGAAAAGCCCAGGACAGCACCCAGCAGCAAAGAGATGCCGATCATCACCAGAAGCGCAGAGATCATTTCACCAGACCCGAGAATCCCATGAATGAAAGGCTCATCAGCCCGGCGGTGACAAAGGCGATAGCAGAGCCCTTGAATATCCCTGGTACATCCGCGCCTTCCAGACGTTCGCGGATGCCCGCGAACAGAATCATCACCAGAGTGAAGCCGAGCGAGCCGCCAAAGCCGAACAGCAGGGATTGCATGAAATCATGCTTGGCCTGCACGTTGAGCAACGGGATGCCGAGCACAGCACAGTTGGTGGTGATCAGCGGCAGGTAGATACCGAGGATCTGATACAGCTCGGGGCTGGTCTTCTTGATGGCCATCTCGGTGAACTGGACGATGCCGGCGATGACCACGATGAATGACAACGTGGTGAGGTAAGCGAGATCGGGGCCGAGCAGGTAATGCTCGATCAGGTAGCTGGCGCCGGAGCCCAGCGTAAGCACGAAGGTCGTGGCTGCGCCCATGCCGATCGCGGCTTCCAGTTTCTTGGATACGCCCATGAAGGGGCACAGCCCAAGAATCTTCACCATCACGATGTTGTTCACCAACACCGTGCTGACGAGTATAAGTAAGTATTCGGTCATTCAGACAGCGCTCCCGGAAGGCGGCGATTATCCGCCGAATCACGTGCTGCTTCAACCGCTGCCGGGCTATATGGATATAACCGTGCGCCTGCTTTGATTGTGAGTGTCAAATACCCGTGAAGCCCGGTGTCCGGCATGCGGCAGGTTGCGTCTTGGGGCGGTCAGATTTCGATCCGCGTGCCCATTTCGATGACGCGGTTGGTCGGGATGTTGAAGAACTCTGCCGCGTTCATCGCATTTCTGGACAGGGTCATGAACAGCCGCTTGCGCCAATGCATCATTCTGGGGTCGGCGCCCGCTACGATCACGGCATGCGATATGAAGAAGGTCGTGCTCATCATGTCAAAGGCCAGCCCCTGCCGGCCGCACAGTTCCAGCGCGGACGGGATATCAGGCGTCTGCATGAAGCCGTAGAACACGCGCACCCGATAGAAACCCTTGCCCATGTCGTCGATCAGCAGGCGGTTCCCTTGGGTGACGTAGGGCTTGTCCTCGACGATGACGGTCAGCAGCACATTGCGCTGGTGCAGCACCTGGTTGTGCTTAAGGTTGTGGAGCAGCGCCGACGGCGCGCCCTCGCCGACGGCAGCCAGGAAGACCGCCGTTCCCTCCGCCCGGTTGACGGCGTCGGCGCTATCCAGCACCAGTTGGACGGGTACGGCCTGCTTCCCGATCTCGTCGAACAGCAATTTCCGGCCGAGCCTCCAGGTGGTGAGCACGCTGAACGAAAGTGCTGCGATGCCCAGCGGGAACCAGCCGCCCTGGGGAATCTTGATCGCGTTGGCCGAGAAATAGGCCAGATCGACGGTCAGGAACACGCCGATCAGGGGGACGACGAGCAGCGGCGACCAGCGCCAGGCAACCAGCACGAAGGCGATCAGTATCGTGTCGATCGTCATCGTGCCGGTGACGGCGACGCCGTACGCCGCAGCCAGGTTGCTGGAACTCTGGAAGGTCAGCACCAGATAGATCACCGCCAGGTACAGCGTCCAGTTGGTCAGCGGGACATAGATCTGGCCATGCGCCTTGTCCGACGTCTGACGGATTTCCATTCGTGGCAGCAGGCCCATCTGCACCGACTGGCTGGCAACCGAGAACGCACCGGAGATCACGGCCTGGGAGGCGATCACGGTCGCTGCGGTGGCCAGCAGCACCATGGGGGCCAGCGCCCAGGCCGGGGCAAGCAGGTAGAACGGGTTTTCGATGGCGTGCGGGTTCGTCAGCAGCAGCGAGCCTTGCCCGAAGTAGTTCAGCACCAGCGCCGGCAGCACGAACGAGAACCAGGTCAGGCGGATCGGAAACTTCCCGAAATGGCCCATGTCGGTGTAGAGCGCTTCGCCTCCCGTTACCGCCAGCACCACCGAGCCGAGCGTCAGAAACGACAGCCACGGATCAAAAACGAGAAAGTCATAGGCGTAGAGCGGATTGAGCGCAAACAGCACCTGGGGATTGTGCGCGATGGACAGCGTACCCAACAGGCCGAGGACTGCGAACCAGAACAGCATGATGGGGCCGAACGCCAGCCCGACTGCACCGGTGCCGTGTTTCTGCACCAGGAACAAAGCCGTCAGCACGGCGACCGTGATGGGCAGCACGTAGCTGCTGAGTTGAGGGGCTACCACATCCAGACCCTCGACTGCCGACAGCACCGAAATGGCCGGCGTGATCATGCTGTCGCCGTAGAACAGTGCGGCGGCGAACATGCCGAGGATGGCGATGAGCCATTTGGTCTTGGCGCTCCCCGAGTACAGTTCGCTGGCCAGCGACAGCAAGGCCAGTGATCCGCCTTCCCCGCGATTGTCCGCGCGCATCAGGATGGTCACGTATTTCAGCGACACCAGCAGCATGATGGTCCAGAACATGATGGACAGGATGCCAAGGACGTTGGCTTCCGTCACCGCCAGCGGGTGGTGTCCGGCAAAGGTCTCCTTCAGTGCATACAAGGGACTGGTGCCGATGTCGCCATAGACCACGCCTATCGCTCCCAGCAAGAGAGCGGGCAATTTGTGCTTGGTTGGTGTTGCGCTCATGCCGCCTTTTCGTCAGTGTCGGAGAAACGGGGCGGCACTCTACCCGCGCCCTGTGCCGAAAGCAATCAAGTCCCGGCTGGGTGGGGATGGGCAATCACAGCATGACTTTGGTGCCGAGCTCGACAACCTGGTTGGCCGGCAGGTTGAAGAAGCTGGCCGCTCCTTCCGATTGGCGCGTCATCCATGAGAACAGGGCGCTGCGCCACGGGGGCAGGCCGCCGGGACCTTCTGCGACGTTCGAGCGGGCGACGAAAAAGGTCGTGCTCATCGGTTCCAGTATCACTTCGTGGGCAGCAAGCCCTTCCATTGCGAAGGGGATATCGACTTCCTGACGGAAACCGAAATGGAGGGCGACGTCGTACATGCCCGGTGCAAGACTGGTCACTTGCAGGCGTTGCCCGGGTTCGACGTAAGGCACGTCGGCGGTCACTACGTGCACGAACAATGTCTGGTCATGCAGCACCTTGAAGTGCTTGAGGTTGTGGAACAGCGCACTGGGCACCATGGTCGGGTCTGCGGTCAGATAGACCGCCGTTCCCGACACGCGCGGCACCTCGGGGTGCGTGCTGGAAATGAACGACGCCATCGGGATGTCGAGCTTACGCCGCTGCTCGGCGACGAGGACGCTGCCCCTCTTCCAGGTCGAAAGCAGGACGAACACGAACAGTCCGAACACTATCGGCATCCAGCCGCCGTGGAATATCTTGGTCAGGTTGGAGCCGAAGAACGTCAATTCCAGCAGCACGAATATCAGCAATGCCGGCAGCAGCAGCGTGCGTGCCCGTCCGGGGATCATGATGGTGACAAAGACAGTCAGCACGGTGGTGATGATCATGGTGCCGGAGACGGCGATGCCATAGGCCGCCGCCAGAGCGCCGGAGGAGCCGAATTCGAGCACCAGAACGATGACCCCGGCCAGCATCATCCAGTTCACGGCGGGAATGTAGATCTGCCCGCGCTGCGAATCGGAAGTGTGCAGGATGTACAGGCGCGGCAGATAGCCCATGCGCATGGCTTGCAGCGTCATCGAGTAGGCGCCGGAAATTGTCGCTTGCGAGGCGATCACCGTCGCGGCGGTAGCCAATGCGACCAGCGGCAGCGTGAACCAGTCAGGAGCCAGCAGGTAGAACGGATTCTGGACCGCATCCGCCGAGCGTAATACCAGCGCGCCTTGCCCGAAATAGTTTATGAGCAGCGCCGGACAGACCAGTCCGTACCATGCCAGTCGAACCGGCCTTGCGCCGAAATGCCCCATGTCCGCGTACAGTGCCTCGCCGCCGGTTAGCGCCAGGAACACTGCCGACAATAGCATGAACATGGCTGCCGGACGTTCTGCCGCAAAGCTCAGGGCGTACATGGGGTTGATAGCGTTCAGAACGACGGGGTTTTGCACAATGCTGATCGCGCCGAGTACGCCCAGCGCAGCGAACCACAACAGCATGACGGGGCCGAACAATCTGCCCATGCTGGTGGTGCCGCGCTTCTGGATAAAGAACAGTCCGCCGAGCACGCCGAGGGTGATCGGCATGATAAGTTTTTCGAAGGCCGGGGTAGCGACGCTGATTCCTTCAACGGCAGAGAGCACCGAGATTGCCGGAGTGATGAGCGCATCGCCGTAGAACAGGGCGGCGGCAAAGATCCCCGCCGTGGCAATCAGCATTTGCAGGCGCGCGGTGCCTTTTCTTGCCGAGCGGCTCGCCAGTGCGGTCAGGGCAAGCACGCCACCCTCGCCGTCGTTGTCGAATCTGAGCATGACCCACACGTATTTGATCGAGATGATGAGCATCATCGCCCAGAACAACGCGGATAACGTCGCCAGCACGTTCGGCTCGGAAGCACTCAGTCCATGCGGACCGGTAAAAGCCTCCTTGAATGCATACAGCGGACTGGTGCCGATGTCGCCGTACACCACGCCGAGCGCGGCCAGGGCCAGCGTGGTGCTGGCAGTCTCCTGTTTAGGATGCTTTGAAGTCATGTCATGCTTTCCCGTTTGCCCCGGAATCGCAAGGCGACTCCGCTTCGAATTCATTCAACAACTAACGCATCGTCCAAGCCAAGCCTTTTCTCTTGCCGGGCAACAACGGGGCGGCACTCTACGCTGGAGCTTCGTCGCCTGCAACAGGGCGGACGAAGGGTGCAGCGCGTGCTGCCGCGGCATCCACGGGTGCGCGGTCATGGAAGGAACGCCGATAGATCATCGTTGTGGCGGATCGCCACCGGCATCTGACCAAGCCGGCGCCGCAAAGCGGTGAATATGCAAACGTGGGGGATGATCGCCGGAGGCGCCACAAAAGGAATTGCGGACAAGACAGGCGCGGCGACATGCGCCGGATGGTGGGGCTTTCTGTTACCGGGCCCTAAGCGCGGCGGCACACTCACCCACCAGTTCCCAGCCGCGATAAATCATGCCGCTGTACATCTGCACCAGCGAAGCCCCTGCCTGCATTTTCTCCAGGGCGTGCTCGCCTTTCAGGATGCCGCCGACGCCGATGATGGGCAGTGCGCCATGCAGTTCGGCAGCGAGTTGGCGGATGACCATGGTGGATTTCTCGCGCACTGGCGCACCGGAGAGTCCACCGGTCTCGTTGCCGTGCGCCAGATGCTCGACCCCTTCGCGCGACAGCGTGGTGTTGGTGGCGATTACGCCATCGATGCGGTGCTTGATGAGCAGCGCGGCAATCTGCCTGATCTGCTCGGTATCGAGATCGGGCGCGATCTTCACCGCCAGCGGGACATACCTGCCGTGCTGTTGCGCCAGCTTTTCCTGTTCCGCCTTCAACTGCGCGAGCAAGGCATCCAGTTCGTCGCCGCTCTGCAATTGGCGCAGATTCTTGGTGTTGGGCGAGGAGATGTTGATGGCGACATAGCTGGCGTGCGCGTACACCTTGCGCAGGCCGATCAGGTAATCGTCCGCCGCTCTTTCGATCGGCGTATCGGCGTTCTTGCCGATGTTGATGCCGAGGATGCCCCTGAACTTCGCGCGCTCCACGTTCGCGATCAGCGCATCCACGCCGTCGTTGTTGAAGCCCATGCGGTTGATGATGCCCTGCGCCTGCGGCAGGCGGAACAGGCGCGGTTTGGGATTGCCGGGCTGCGGGCGCGGGGTGACCGTGCCGATCTCGATGAAGCCGAAGCCGAGCGCGGCCAGCGCGTCGATGTAAGCGCCGTTCTTGTCCAATCCGGCTGCCAGGCCCACGGGGTTCGGAAAGGTCAGTCCCATTGCCGTGCGCGGGTCGTCCATCGGACGTTTGACCAGCAGGCGCAGCGTTCCCAGGCAATGCGCGGTCTTCAGAGCATCCAGGGTGGCGTGATGCGCGGTTTCTGGATCGAGCGCGAACAGGGCGGGGCGGATCAATTGAAACATCTATTGCTCTTTCTTCGATACGACGGGAATTGGGAATGGCTTCTTCTTGAATACGTCGCCGCGCGGCTTGCCGCGCCAGTTCTCGGCGACGACATCGCCGACCTGCACGCAAAGCACGCCGAATATGGCGAGGCCGACGGGAATATGCCAAGTGCCCGCGGCAAAGTAGATTGCGCCGCCGCTCAAACGGTAGGCCGCCAGAGCGATGCCGCCGACCGCGATGCCGGCGACAGCACCTAGCAAAACGCGGCTCCAGTCGCCTTGGGGCAGGCCGGCGAATACGGTGCTTTCATCCCACAACATTTGCAGCGCAGCGAGCAACAGCAGCGGAGACAGCCAGAACAGCCATCCCAAGTACCTGATCCAGACCGGGCCGCCGAGCAGGCCGCCGAGTGCGGCCGCCAACAGCAGTATCGCGGCCACTTGGGGCGGCAACGCGGGCAGTGCGAATCGGCGGGTGCTCAAGCGCACGACACCGGGCAAGCCAGCGAGCCACAGGCGAACGATCAAAACGGCGGGCAAAAGCGCTGTGCCGGCAAGCGCGGCCAGCAGCAGCGCCACGGCATCTGAGGTGGCAGGCGTGAACCAAGTGCCGGCGAACAGGTTCAGATAGGCAAGCAGCGCGCAGATGAGCGCCCCGGCTACACCGCTCCACAGCAAATAGCTGCGCTGCGAGCGCCACAGGCTGTGGTGGGCACGGCGGAAGGTAAGCGTGTCGAGCAGCAAGGCGACAACAAGCACGATGATCGTTCCGGAAAGCGTTGGCAGCCAGACGGCGCCGGCGATGGCACCGGGCGCCTGCCATTCCTGGCCCGACAGCGAAAGCGCGAGAGGAGGCAAAAATAGCAGCGCTGCGACAAGTGCTGAGAGGCGGCTTCTCATGGGCGGGCGTTCTGGGGGATGCGCTGCCATGCCCCGTCTTGCAAGCCCTGCAGCGGCTGGAA
>Ga0316628_100002051_pt1 | contig 14685 bp, 13 predicted proteins | sample OWC_Aug_M2_C1_D5_FD_207648 | JGI IMG/M metagenome (GOLD analysis project Ga0316628, IMG submission 207648) | Wetland soil microbial communities from Old Woman Creek delta, Ohio, United States - OWC_Aug_M2_C1_D5_C | ecosystem: Environmental > Terrestrial > Soil > Wetlands | place: USA: Ohio... | reverse complement strand
AACTGTTTGATGACACAACCTTTATGCCATGAAGCGCGGCCTTTATCTTCTCTACTGGTGAAAAATTCGGGCTAGGAGGGACTTTGCGGCTTGGGTCTCTCGCCTGTTCGTTTGAAGCGGAAATAATCGGCTAGAATTTGACGGTGGTCAAAGACAATGGGGCTCGGAAGTTGGTTTTCCGTGAAAGCGCGCGCCGTTTTGGCATCGTCGGCGCCCCGGGGAACACCATTGCTGGCGGCGATAAATACCGTGGAAACGGTGTGATGGCGAGGATCGCGGCGGGGATCGGAATAACTATAGAACTGCTCTAACAGATCGACATCCAAGCAGGTTTCTTCCTTGGCCTCGCGCACAGCGGCAGACTCCAAGCTCTCGCCATAATCGACAAAGCCGCCCGGCAATGCCCAGCCTTGCGGTGCATTTTTTCTTTCAATCAAGACCACGCCTCCGGCTGCCAGCTCGATGATAATGTCGATTGTCAATAAAGGATTACGATATTTCTCTGTCATATCGGCCTCTAATCTTGACTCCGGCTATTGCCCAAGGTAAAAGTGTTACTTCACGTTGCCGCGGGGTGGAGCAGTCTGGTAGCTCGCAAGGCTCATAACCTTGAGGTCCCGGGTTCAAATCCCGGCCCCGCAACCAATCCTCAGAGGGGCCGTGGAGGCCCCTTTTTGGTCTCTTCTATTGCAACAAGATTCCGACCACAACCGTCAACGGCGCTTTTTTGATCTTGCGCAACCTCTTGTTCGCCATTCAATCCCTCCTGGTTGTCAAAGGAGAAGATTGTAACAGCCGTGTTACCCAGCGTCACTAATTGCTCGGACTTATGCCCCTACACAGGGGTGGCCGGTTTGCGTCAGAACGGGTGGCCGATTTGGCCCGGAATACGCACCTGAAAATATTACAGCGTGATTGGCCTCGGTTCATGACGCGCTAGAACGCCATGAGAATTCAATGCGCAGCGGTCGAGCCATGCCGCGCTTTTATCCCCATTCTGATGTAAATAGCTAACAGCCGACTTGACCCCTTGTTTCTTCTCAGAGAGAGAAAAGGACAAGCGCACGCAATTCTATTGCCTGCGCTCGTCCTCCCGATCATTCACGCTTACGCTGGCAACCACAAGCTGAAATTGAATCCGGCTACACCGCGGCCCCGAGTAGCACTTTTGTTGGCCTCTGTGTTTGTGATAAATAATGTAGCATAGCTTCGGATACCAATCTGGAGCTCCATTCCGCAAAACGAGATGTACTTGCGTCCCGAGTTATCAGCACCTGAGCGCCGAGCAACCGGGGTGCGAGCCCTGCGTACCACGCTACGGACCGCGCACCTCGTCGCCTTCGGGGCGCTCTACGGCGGCCACCTCTACGGCGTGCCGGCGGAGCGGCTGTGGCCGGCGCTGCTGGCCACCGTGGCCACCGGCAGCGCCTTCATGAGCCTGGAGATCTACCGCACGCCGCTGTGGCTCGCGCAGCTGCGGGGCGTGGCAACGCTGGTCAAGATCGCCCTGGTCGCCGCGGTCGCGATCTTCTGGAACGTGCGCGTGTGGCTGCTAACGGCCGCGATCATCATCGCCGGCGTCGCCTCACACATGCCCGGCCGCTACCGGTACTACTCGGTGCTGCACGGCCGTGTGGTCGGAGATCAAGACGCCGGCTGACGCCGTGGCTCAGAACCGCGCCCACCACGGGGCGGCTTCCGGGGTGGCCCGCTCGATCAACACGTTCAGCGCGCTGAGCAGCGTGCCTTCGACGCGGCGCATCTCCGCCAGGTCGCTGTTGTACGTGGTTAAAGCCTGCACCTCGGCGGCCCGCGCCTGCGTGAGTTTGTCGTGGTAGTCGAGCAGGTCTTTGGTCGTCACCAAGCCGACGCCGTATCGCGCCTGCTGATTGCGCACGTTCTCCTCGGCCAACTCGCGGCGTTGACGAAAAATTTGTGCACGATCTCGACTCGACCCTTGCCTTACCTCTACCTCAAAACAGCTCTTTAACCTCTCGACCCTCGACACCGAACAGTGTCGAACCCAGAACGCACCACCCATGCTCAAGCAACTTTTCCCAGGCGATAAGTAAATCCTGAAAAGTAACATCCACCAAACCAGGATTGACACCGCACCACGTTGATTCCTTTGAACGCAGCCTAAACTGCTTCACCATAAAGGACCAAGTTTTCCCCGCCGCAAACCGAGACCGCTTCCAGCTCCATGAGATCCGTTTCAATGCGCCCCGTTGGTCCGAAAGATACTGCAAAGCGAAGTAGCGACTGACCCGCCGAATATCTTCTTTCGACAGCCGCATCCGACGTATCCATACCGCCCAAGCAGCATCGCGTGTTTTTCTTTGCACCCTCGTTCTTGCCGCTGTTTGTCACGAAGGTGGAAGCGATGAAAAGCGTCGTTTATAGCAGCAGAAAAACCGCATTCTCCGACCCGACCAGTACAACAGTGGGTTTTTCGGGTCTTTCATCAACTAGAAAAACATTGACGTCTCTGCCGGTCCCGTGATAGCGCTCCGGCCATAGAAAAAGGCGGTTAAAATCTCCTATACATGGCCTTTCTCTTAGCATGAAAGCTACACTTACGATTTTTAGCGCTTTTTTCTTTCCGCTCATCGGCATGATTTCGCTCAGTTGGGCCGCGGCGGCACCGACGCGTGTCGACATCGCCTACCCCAGCCCAAGCCCACGCGTGGCGCCCCTTTGGGTAGCGCAAGACATGGACTTTTTCGGCAAGTACGGGCTCAAAGCGCAGGCAGTGCTCGTGCGCAACAACACGATGCTCACAGCCGGCTTCGCTTCGGGCGACATCAATATGGCCTACACTGGCGGCACTACAGTGCTCGGTGTCGCTGCCGCCGGCGGCGAGTCAAAAATGGTCCTGGGCTTTGTCAGCCGCGGCCGTGGTTTTCTCATGGTCAAGCCCGATATTCGCAAGCCCGCCGATCTCGCCGGCAAAAAGTTTGGCGTGCAGAGCATCGGCGGCACGTTTTGGATGTACGCCATGCTCGGGCTCGAGCAACTCGGCCTCGCTGTCGCGCGCGACAAGATTCAATTCATCGTGGTCGGCGATCAGCCGCTGATGATGCGCGCGCTGGAAAGTGGCGTGATCGACGCCATGATGTCAACCTCACGCGCCTTCGCCCTCGATCTCAAGAAAAAAGGCTTCAACCTGCTGGCCGAAGTGTTCCCGCCCATGGCCGCCACCGGGCTAGTCGCGCGCAAACCGTTTTTGGAGAAGAACCCGGCGGTGGTGGAAAATGTTTTGAAAGCGTTGATCGAAGCCGAATACTTTCTGCTGGCGCCGAGCGGCAAGAATCAGACAATCAAGACGCTCATGAACCGCTTGAAAATGTCCGATGTTTCGCTCGCCGAGGAAGGTTATGCGGATATCGTGAAAGAGTTCGAGCCCAAGCCCTATCCATCCCTCGAAGGCATGCGCAACATGCAAAGGCTGATGGCGCTGCAAAACCCCAAATTCAACGAGTTGAATCCGACCCATCTAATCGACGCATCATTTCTGAAAAAATTGGAAGACAGCGGGTTTTTCGCGCAGCTCCAAGCGCGCTACAAAGAATAGATACCCTTCCACCACGAAAACGCGAAGGACACGAAGGGGCCAGTGACGAACCCTTTTTCCGAACTTCGTGTCCGCGCTGGGTGCTTCGTGGTGAGATTGAGATTTTCGTTGCTCCATGGAGCATTGCCTCAACTGCGGCGGCGCCTTGCAAAGGATCATGACTTGCGACATAAACCTCTGGCATAACCTGATTTAGTTTAATCGCTTGAGCTCCGCTTGGGCGCCGGAATATGTCTCAACGTTCGTTGGACAGGTCTCCACGGCGGCGCTGAATAGCTTTCTGGCCTCTGTTTCATTGCCACGAAGCAAAGCATGCTGCCCCGCGTAATATTGAGCTTCACAGAGGGTTACTTTTTGCTTCTTTGGATCTGAACTCTTCGCTGCCGAAAAAAGATCATCGGTCGTCGTCTTTTCCAAAAAGAGTGACACGATTTGCTCCGTAATCCCAACAAATTTCAGCCTCTGTACATTTGCTGCAAGCTCGGTTCTTCCGTCCTGACCGGCGCGAGCCCGGGCAAGATAGAGCCAAATCGCATAATATGGAAACGCGGCGTTCAACTCCAATGCCTTCTTGAAATCCTCCTGTGCAGCTTGAAACGTTGCCAGAAAGAATCGGGTAAGACCGCGGCTAAAGTAAGCACCATCCTCATTCGGATTTAAGCGGATGGCTTCGTTGTAATCTTGAATTGCCCGGTCATGGTCTCCTTTAGCCGCAGAAGCGACGCCCCGACCAGTGTACGCCTCAGCATCATTCGGATTTAGCCGGATCGCTTCATTGAAGTTCTGAATCGCATGGTCGTTGTCTCCTTTAGTGGCATAGGCAAGACCCCGGCCACGGTACGCCTTAGCATAATTCGGATTTAGCCGGATGGCTTCATTGAAGTCCTGAAACGCATGGTCGTTGTCTCCTTTAGCGCTGTAGGCCGCGCCCCGGCCAGTGTAGGCCTCCGCGTCACTCGGATTTAAGCGGATGGCTTCGTTGAACTCCTGGATCGCACGGTCAAGGTCTCCTTTAGCGCCGTAGGCCGCGCCCCGGCCAGTGTAGGCCTCCGCGTCACTCGGATTTAGGCGAATGGCTTCGTTGAACTCCTGCATCGCACGGTCAATGTCTCCTTTACTGCCATACGCGAAGCCGCGGCCCGTGTAGGCCTCCGCGTCGTTCGGATTTAGACGGATGGCTTCATTGTAATCCTGGATCGCACGATCCTTGTCTCCTTTTGTACGATACGCTAGGCCTCGGTTGGTGTAGGCATCAGCGTCATTTGGATTCAGGCGGATGGCTTCATTGTAATCCTGGATCGCACGATCGTTGTCTCCTTTATCGGCGTAGGCGAGGGCCCGGTTATAATAGGCACCACTAAAATTCGGCTTCAGGCGGATGGCTTCATCGTAATCCTGGATCGCGCGGTCGTTGTTTTTTTTAGCGCTAGAGGCGTTGCCCCGGCCAGTGTAGGCCTCTGCGTCACTCGGATTTAAACGGATGGCTTCGTTGTAATCTTGAATTGCCCGGTCGTTGTCCCCTTTAGCGTTGTAAGCGTTGCCCCGGTTGGTGTAGGCATCAGCGTAATTCGGATTTAGGCGGATAGCTTCATTGTAATCCTGGATCGCGTGGTCAATGTCTCCTTTAGCGCCATAGGCGACGCCCCGGTTGTAGTAAGCCGTCGCGCCATTCGGATTTAGGCGGATGGCTTCGTTGAAGTCCTGGATCGCGCGCTCGTTGTCTCCTCTATCACTGTAAGCATTACCTCGGCCTATGTAAGCATTAGCGTCACTCGGATTCAGGCGGATAGCTTCATTGTAATCCTGAATTGCACGGTCGCTGTCTCCTTTACCAGCATAGGCGAGGCCCCGGTTGTAGTAGGCCTCAGCGAGATTCTGTCCCGAGAGGTCACCAGCCTTAATAGCCAAGGTATAGCGCTCGATAGCTGCGTCAAGGTCCCCGCGCCGTTGGGCCGCAAACCCAGCATCGAAATGAGCACGCCCCTGCGGGTATCCCACTATCGGCAAAAATAGGATAATGCCGATGAAAATCAAAAGCGAGATAAGTTTATTCCGGTGTAGAAAACGAGATGGCATAAATAGCCCTTGTGTGTAGGAAACAGCCCGGGCGAAAACGGGGAGGCCCTGAAACGGCAAAACAGATTGGCCTCACGATTGCCACCGTCTCTTCTATATCGCGCGGATGAGGTGTTCAAGTAGCCAATTACTTTCCGCCCAACCTCCAGTGAGTTCATAAGCTGATTTACTTTAGTTGCTTAAGCTCCGCTTGGGCGCCGGAATATTCCACCATATTCGGTGGACAGGTCTCTACGGCGGCACTGAATATCTTTCCGGCCTCTGTTTTATTGCCACGAAGCAAAGCATTTTGCCCTGCGTAATATTGAGCTTCACAGAGGGTTTCTTTTCGCCACTTTGGATCTGAACGCTTCGCTACCGAGAAAAGATCATCGGTCGTCGTCTTTCCCAAAAAAAGTGAAACTATTTGCTCAGCAATCCCTACCAATTTTAGCTTCTCCACACTCGCCGCGAGCTCGGCTCTTCCGTCCTGACCGGCGCGAGCCCGGGCAAGATAGAGCCAGATCGCACAATATGGAAACGTCGCGTTCAGCTCCAATGCCTTCTCGAAATCTACTTGAGCAGCCTGAAACATTGCCAGAAAGAATCGGGTAAGACCGCGGTTGAAGTAGGCCACGGCGTCATTTGGGTTTAGGCGGATCGCTTCGTTATAATCGTGGATCGCACGGTCATTGTCTCCCTTGGCGCGATACGCGTTGCCACGGCTGTTGTAGGCAATTGCGTAATTCGGATTTAGGCGGATGGCTTTATCGAAGTCCTGGATCGCACGGTCGTTGTCTCCTTTAATACGATACGCATTGCCACGGTTGTTGTAGGCAATAACGTCATTTGGATTTAGGCGGATGGCTTCGTTGTAATCCTGGATGGCACGGTCACGGTCGCCTTTGCCGGCAGAGGCAAAACCCCGGCCAGTGTACGCCAGAGCAATATTCGGATTTAGACGGATCGCTTCATTGTAATCCTGGATCGCAAGGTCGTTGTCGCCTTTAGTGCCGTAGGAAAGGCCACGGCTGGTGTAGGCCTCAGCGAAATTTGGATTTAAGCGGATGGCCTCGTTGTAATCGCGGATCGCACGGTCTTTGTCTCCCTTAGCCGCGTAGGCGAGACCCCGGTTGTAGTAGGCCTCAGCGAGATTCGGACTTAGGCGGATGGCTTCATCGTAATCCCAGATGGCACGGTCCGTGTCGCCTTTGGCGCTAGCGGTGTTGCCCCGGCCAGCGTAGGCCTCAGCGAGATTCGGATTTAAACGGATCGCTTCATTGAAGTCCTGGATCGCAAGGTCGAGTTCTCCTTTGCTGCCATAGGCGTTGCCCCGGCTGCTATAGGCAACCGCGTAATTTGGATCTAGGCGGATGGCTTCGTTGTAATCGCGGATCGCACGGTCCTTGTCTCCTTTAGCCGCGTAGGCGAGACCCCGGTTGTAATGGGTAACGGCGTCATTTGGATTTACGCGGATCGCTTCGTCATAATCCCGGATTGCATGCTCTTTGTCGCCTTTAGTCCTATAAGCGGCGCCCCGGCTAGCGTAGGCCGTAGCGTCATTCGGATTTAGACGGACCGCTTCGTTGTAATCGTGGATCGCAAGGTCATTGTCGCCTTTAGCGCTAGCGGCGTTGCCCCGGCCAGTGAAGGCCTCAGCGTCGTCCGGATTTAGGCGGATCGCTTCATTGTAATCCTGGATCGCAAGGTCATTGTCGCCCTTACGGCTATAAGCGTTGCCCCGGGCGGTGTAGGCCTCAGCGTCGTCCGGATTTAGGCGGATCGCTTCATTGAAGTCCTCGATCGCACGCCGGTTGTTTCCCTTAGCGGCATAGGCGACACCCCGGTTGGTATGAGCATGAGCGAGATCCTGCCTGGTGAGATCACCGGCGTTGATGGCCAACGTAAAGAACTTGATAGCTTCGTCAAAGTCCCCGCGCCCTTGGGCCACTAATCCAGCATCGAAACGAGTACGCCCCTGCAGGCACCCCGATGCAGGGAAAAATAGGACGACGAAAATCAAAAGCCAGACGAGTCTATTCCGGGGTAGGAAACGAGGTGGCATAAAGAGCCGTTGCGCGTACGGAACAAACGGCGCGGGAACCGTGAAATCCTGAAACCGCAAAACAGATCGGCCTCATGATTCCAGCGTCCGTTCTATATCGCTGGGATGAGGTGATCAAGTGGCCAGTTACTTTCCGTTCGGTGGTTACGACACTCACTCGTAGGCAAGATGGACCCCCTCCTTTATCCTCCTCCGCATTTCGCGGGGGAGGAGAGAGGTGGAGGCGCATGCCCGTCAAGAAATTTGCGCCAATGAAGAAATTTCAAAAGCATAATAGTACAAAGGACGGTGACGGTTTGGGCCTCGATCGCCCTTGTGCATGAACATTCCGGTCTTGGTTTACTGACCGCTTTTGGCTAAGATCCTATCGAGTAAAGCTGAAATTGTGGATTTATTGGTACGATCTTGGAGCCGGTTAGAATCATGAGTACATTGTTCGGGGCGAAGAAATTCTTTGCGGCAGCAATCACCTTTTTGTTAGCGTGCGCAATTTACTCCTCGGGACAAGCCGATGGCCGGTACACGCCGCGGCAAATCGAGGCTCTCTCGGAAAGAGTTGGAAAAACTTTTTGGGCCGCTTTGGCGGGCAACCGAAAACTGTCCGTGCTCTCGGCTCCTAAGGCTAACGCATCGACATTCGATGCGCCACCGTACGAAGCATTCGAGATAACCGAACTCGTCGGGCAAAAGACCGATTATCCGTTCTATAAGATCAAATTCGAATCGGGTAAGGAGGGTTTTATTAACCCGGATAACTTCTTAGAGGAATTAAACGTTACGATCTTAACCGTGGATCCAAAAGCTGATGAGAAACGCAAAGCGGCGGCCGCAGCCGAGGAGGATAAGAAAAGAGCAGAGTGGATTCAATCCCAACCCTGGCCGCAGGCGGTGAAAAATGCCGCTATGAAAAAACAAGTTCTGTCCGGGATGAGCACCGGTGAAGTCAAGAAAATTTTAGGTAACCCGGCCCGGATCAATAAAATCAAAGGCCCGCAGAATATTTCAGAAGAACAATGGTTTTACGCTGACGGCAACGTGCTCGTCTTCCAAAACAACCTTCTCAACAGGGTCGAACGAAAAAACAAGTAGCCGCTCTCCAACAGCGACGTGCTCGCCTTCAAAAACGGCCTTCTCAACAGGTTCGAGCGAAAAAATCACTAGCCGCTCTGCGTAGCGGGACGGGATTATTGACGATCAGAGGAACGTGGAACGCTTAAATCTTGAATTATCTTTGCCTTTCGTTTCACGATCTAAGCTTGCGCAGAATTTCAGAGCGCTTTTTCTCCGCTCTCGAAAGGCGCCTCGGATTTCCTTTTTTTGATGTCTCGCGTTGTGTCCCGGTGTATTCTGAATGATCATATGGCCTATCAGCGTCGCGCAAAACTTCAGCAAACTCACCGGACGCAACGGCCGCCGCTCCAAACTTCTCCACAACGTTTCGGATCTCGCGGTCCGATGTCACGACCACGCAACCGCTTCCCTGAGCGCGGGCGAGACGAATAATGACGCTGTCAGCTTTCTCCCCCAGTCGAGAAAATATAACCTTTACGCCGCCCCTCTTCTCTTCGACCTCATAACGTATACCAGACTGCCAGCCATCGAAAACCACCGTAATGTCAAAGTTTTTCTGTTCGCGAAAAATTGCCAGTTGCTGGATAAGCCAATTGCGTTTGTGCTCAAGCGCCCCATGCAGTCCGCCATCACGTCCGATCAAATTATAGCCGTCGACGATGATCTCCATTGCTGTTTCTCAATATAGCTAGTTACGCAACACGAGCAAGGCAACCCACTTTTCTCGGCCAGTTGTCAAACCCCGAAAAAACAGGTAAAAGAGTGCGATTTTAAGATGTGAGGTCGATGCGTTGGGCCTAACCATTAAAAAATCTAAAAGAATCAACGACTTACCGCCTTATCTATTCGCTGAAATTGATCGCCGGAAACGCGCCGCTCTGGCGCGCGGGGTTGACCTGATTGATCTGGGTGTCGGCGACCCAGATATCCCCACCCCTGCCGCAATCGTCGAAAAATTAGTCGAAAGCGCAAGCAAACCGATCAATCATCGCTATCCCAGCAGTTCCGGCATGCCGGAATTTCGCGCCGCGGTTGCCGACTGGTATAAACGGCGCTTCAACGTCAATCTAGACCCCAGCCAGGAAGTCGTTTCACTCATTGGTTCCAAAGAAGGAATCGGTAATATGGCTGTCGCCTTTGTGGATCCCGGTGATACGGTGCTTGTCGCCAGTCCCTGTTACCCGGTGTATCACATCGGCACCGCATTCAGCGGCGGAAAAAATTATTTCCTGCCGTTAATAAAGGAAAACCATTTTCTACCCGATCTTGATTCAATTCCCTCCGAAGTGGCCAGGGCAGCAAAACTCCTCTGGATCAATTATCCGAACAACCCCACCGCCGCCGTCGCGGGCAGGGACTTCTTCAACAGAGTCATAGACTTTGCCAATCGCCATAGCGTCATTGTGTGCCACGATGCGGCCTACACGGAAATGGGGTACGACGGATATCGACCCATGAGCTTCCTGGAGATCGACGGCGCCAAAGAGGTGGGGATCGAGTTTCACTCACTCTCAAAAACCTTCAATATGACCGGCTGGCGTATCGGCATGGCGGTGGGAAACGCGGAATTGGTCGCTGGATTGGCGCAAGCCAAATCGAACCTCGATTCCGGCATCTTTCAGGCGGTTCAGGAAGCCGGCATTGAAGCGTTACGACTGGGGGATGCTCTTGTCGAACCGTCGCGAAAAACTTATCAGGAGCGCCGGGATATTCTCGTTGATGGCCTGCGTGCCATCGGTCTCGAGTGCGACAGGCCGAAGGCCACTTTTTACGTATGGGTCGGAGCCCCCAAAGGACTTTCATCGGCCGAATTCACCGCCAAACTTCTCGATGACGCGGGAGTAGTGACGACGCCGGGCAACGGTTTCGGCGCGGCTGGAGAAGGCTATGTCCGTTTTACGGTTTGCGTCGATAAGGAAAGATTAAAGGAGGTCGCGGAGAGAATCAGGCGTGTTAAACTTTAGGTATCTCTACCGCCATATTTGTAATGACCAGCGCTGTAGCGCATCAGGTATACGTAGGCATCGGTTCTAATGTGGGCGACAGAAAGGAGAACTTTTTGGAAGCCCTCAACCGTGTGACCAAACTTCCCGATACCAAAATAATCAAAGAGTCGTCGCTTTACGAGAGCGAGCCGCTCGGCGATGCTAAAGACTGGTATGTGAATGGCGCGATTCAAATCGAGACCCGTTTTAAACCCGAAACGTTATTGCTGAAGTTCAAAAACATCGAACGAGCCATGGGGCGCAAGAAAGTCAAGAAACGCTGGGGCTCGCGCATCATTGATCTGGACATATTGCTTTACGATGGTCTGATTCTGAAGAAAAAAAACTTGCGTATTCCTCATCCGGAGATGCAGAACCGGAAATTCGTTTTGGTTCCTCTGAGCGAAATCGCCCCGCAAGTGATACATCCGGAACTCGGCGTGACGATTTCCGAGCTTCTGATTAACGTAACCGACGATAAAAAAGTCCATCTCTACCGCCCCTAACAGTTTGCTGGCGGAGACCCAAGTTGCTCCGTTTAATTCTATTTCTTTTTCTCGTTTACCTTTTTTATTCGCTGATCAGAGCATACCGCATCAGCCGCCACACCCAACCACGCGACTCGCAAGAACGCTTCTCGGGAGATGAGGAAGAGATGGTTTTTGATCCCCAATGCCAGAGTTACGTGCCCAAAAAGGAGGCCATTTCACGAGCCGGCAAGTTTTTCTGCAGCGAAGAATGCGCCAAGCTATATCTCTCCCGCTAGCGCTTGCAAAATTTTTTCATGAACGCCGCCGAAGGCGCCGTTGGACATCACGAGTATCATGTCCCCGGCTGCGGCATGCTTGGCTACATAAGCGGCGATCTGCCCGGCTTCGTTAATCTGCATCGCGCGGTTGTCGCCGCACGCTCGATTGATCTCGTCAATTACGTTTACAACTGACAGGCGTTCGTTTTCGGGGACTTTCTCGGGGAGGTAGAGGCCGGCGACGACGACTCGGTCCGCCAATGCCAAAGCTTGGGCAAACTCGTGCTCGAAGATTTTTCGCCGGCTGGTATGGCTGCGCGGCTCGAACACCGCCCAGATTCGTCTGCCGGGATGTGCTCGCCTCACCGCATTGATGGTCTCGCGGACCGCGGTGGGATGATGCGCGAAATCGTCTATGACGGCGATCCCCCGCCTTTCACCTTTAAGTTCCTGGCGTCTCTTAACACCGTGAAACGTCGCGAATCCTTCAAGCAACTTGTTTCGTTCTACTCCCATGGCTCGGCCCATGGCATAAACCGCCAATGCGTTTTTGACGTTGTGATGGCCCATGAGCGACAGTTCGGCGACTCCCTCCGTCTGGCCCCGGTAACAGGGCTCAAAGAAGCTTCTGCCCTGCTGCACCTGAACATTCTTCGCGGTCCAGTCGCCATTGTCACCGTCTCCGTAAGTGACGACGTGACAGCGGGCCCCGGCCGCTACTTCGCTGGCCGCGGGGTAATCGTTGCACACCACCAAGCAGCCGTCCGCGGGAATAATCGCCATGAGCCGCCGGAATGCGCTCTTAAGATGGTCGAGGTCTCGATAGATGTCTGCATGATCGAATTCCACGCTGGTCAGAATCACATAACGGGGACGGTAATGGAGAAATTTCGGACCCTTATCGAAAAAAGCGGTGTCGTATTCGTCACCCTCCAGGACGACACAATCTCCTTCTCCTGAATTCCAACCGCTGCCGAAGTCGATGGGCACTCCGCCGACGAAGAAGCCGGGTTGCAAACCGGCGCGATGAAACGCCCATGCGCAAAGCGCTGTGGTTGTCGTCTTGCCGTGGGTTCCCGCCACGACCAGTGACTTTCTTGTGCCGATTAGAAATTCGCCGAGAGCCTCAGGAAACGAAATATAGGGTACCCCGGAGTCAAGCACGGCCTGCGCTTCGGGATTGCTTCGCGTTACGGCATTTCCAATGACCACAAGATCAGGCCGGGAAACGACATGCTCTTGCCGATATCCGGGCATGACTGCAATTCCGATCTGCGCCAGGTAGGTGCTCATCGGCGGGTAAATATTCTCGTCAGAGCCGGTAACGCGGTAGCCTCGTGCTTGCAGCAGTCCTGCAAGCGATGCCATGCCCACGCCGCAAATGGCGATTAAATGGATATGACCGCCGGTCGGAGGAAGATACTTCATGGAAATAGAGCTTTCATAATCAGATCGTGAATATGGGGGCGAAATTCCTTGATTTTGTCATTTTTTCGCGACGGATGAACGCGGTTGGTGAGGAGAATAACGTGGCAGTTCTTCTCCAGGTCCCACCAAACCGATGTGCCGGTAAAGCCCATGTGCCCAACCGATCGAGGGGAAAAATAATTCCCGCTGGCGGACTCCTTGGGTGACGGGGTGTCCCACCCGAGAGCGTAGCTGGAGTTTGGCACCGACTCGTCCTTTGTAAGAAATTGCGTAATCAAAGCTTCCGGGAGTAAGCGATCGTTACCGTGGAAACAACGATTGAGATACGCGATCAGCGCATGAATGTCTCGCGCTGAAGAAAAGAGTCCCGCGTGCCCTGCCACGCCCCCCATGGCATAGGCATTGTCATCGTGCACTTCTCCGCAAAGTATTTTCTTGCGCCATGGGCAATTCTCGGTCGGAGCGATAATTTCTTCAATGGGTTCGAGACGCCGGGTCTTCAATTGAGTCAGGTCGACAAAAGCGGTCGAGCGCAATCCTAGAGGCCTGAAGACTCTTTCCTGACAAAACCGGTCCAGCGTTGTGCCGCTAATAGTCTCGACAATTTCACCGAGAAGCATAAATCCGAGATCGCTGTACAGGCTGCGCCCGCCGGGGGGATCCAGAGTTTTCTCTCGATGAATTTGCTCAAGCACGAAATTCTTGGCCGCGCGGCTGGCAATAAAATTAATTCTCCCCGCTTTTTCAAATTTTATGATTTCTTCATAAAACGGTTTCCATGCGGGCAAACCGGATGAATGATTCAATAGGTGGCGAACGGTCGTAAGATTCTTACCGAAAACGCCGTAAGTCGGAATGAAACGGGTCACTTGATCGTCGAGACGCAGTTTCTTCTCGCGCACCAGCAGTAGGATAGCCGTGGTCGTCGCTAAAGGCTTGGTCAGCGATGCGAGATCAAAAATAGTGTTCGCATATAGCGCAGTTTTGTCCGGCACGAGCGAGCGGTAACCAAAGGCCTGCTCGTAGACTATATCTTCGCCTTTCCCAACCAGCACGACCGCGCCGGGGAATACGCCCTGCACGATGGAATCTTGAAAAGCGTCTTCAACGGCATCAAAGACCATACAAAACTATCCCGAATTACTCACGCATTACGGCGATTGACGAGCAAGCCCTCTGGACCGAAGGCAATAGGCCTCGTCCTCGCTACGCGAGGAATTACAAATCACATATTTCATATTCGCCATTTGAGATTTGCAATATGAGATCCCGCCGGGAGCGCCTTCGATCCTCTAGGCCCACCTGTCAATCGATACAGTATCATAGTCTGTCCTCGGACCATGAATAATCCCGGCTATCATTCAGTCCTTTGCCAATGGGTCAGCGGTCGCGCGTCGGCACGCAGGACTAACGCGCCTTCACCTAAGTGGAGGCTCCACAATGGAAAGCGTAGCTGCCGACGCATTGAGCGCCATAGTTACGCCAAACGGCAGCAGGAGATTCTCTTCGCCATGACCGGCGGCCAATCCCATCACCACCGGATAATCTGCCCGAGAAAATATTTCGGCCATAATCTGGCGCACGTCCCGGCTGCCCTGGTCATTGCAATCGGCGAAAGCGCCGCAAACAACTCCGGCCAGACCATCCAATTTGCCCGCCATTTTTAGGTGCGTCAGCATACGCTCGATGCGATAAGGTTTTTCGCCGACGTCCTCCAGAAAAAGAAGCTTCCGCCGGGTATCGATTTCATATGGAGTTC
>Ga0316628_100002050_pt1 | contig 14686 bp, 13 predicted proteins | sample OWC_Aug_M2_C1_D5_FD_207648 | JGI IMG/M metagenome (GOLD analysis project Ga0316628, IMG submission 207648) | Wetland soil microbial communities from Old Woman Creek delta, Ohio, United States - OWC_Aug_M2_C1_D5_C | ecosystem: Environmental > Terrestrial > Soil > Wetlands | place: USA: Ohio... | reverse complement strand
GCGGAGTCCGGGGCGCGCGGGCGCGTCGCGCATACCTGCTTCGTGGCCTGGGGCTCCACCTACCTGCGCTACGACGGCGGCGACGCCGGCGTGCGCGACGACTCTCCCTGCCCCTGCGGGCTCCCCTCGCCTCGCATCAAGCTCCTCGGCCGGGCGGAGGACGCCTTCGCCCTGGGCGCACGCGAGCTCCTGCCCTACGACGTGCAGCTCGCGGTGGAGGAGAGCGAGCCCTCGCTCGCCGGAGCGCCCTGCCTGGTGCTGCACGAGGGTCTCGCCGAGGGCCGGCTCGAGCTCGTGATGCCGAGGCCGGAGACGGGCTACGCTCCGGGCCTGGAGGACGCGCTGGCCCGGGCGCTGCGGGCGCGCTTCGACGCCCCGGCCGAGGTCCGGTTCGTCGACAGCCTGCCGCTGCTCTTCAAGGGCGTGCCGCCCGTGCTCTCGGCGCGCGACCTCCACACCGCGGGCGGAGGGCATCGATGAGCAAGGGCTCGCTCGGCCTCCTCGCCGCCTACTGGCCCGAAGGGACGGCGCGCTACGCCCACGTCCCGCTCGAGCGCTCGACGCAGTACTGCGTGCATCGGCAGGCGACCTCCGAGCCCGAGCGGCCGGCGCTGCGCGCCGGAGACCGCACGCTCGCCTACGCCGAGCTCTCCCGCCGGGTGCGGAGCGGCGGCGCCGCGTTGCGCGCGCGCAGCGAGCCCGGCGCGCGCGTCGTGGTCTCCGGGACGGATCCGCTCGAGCTCGTGGTGGCCGCACTCTGCGCGCTGGAGGCCGACCTCTGCGTCTGGATCGCCGGGCCGGAGGCCGATCCCGCGGGCGTCGCGGCCTTCGGGCCGGCGCTCGCGCTCGGGGCGCCCCTTCGAGCCGACGTGCCCACGCTCTCGGCCGACGAGCTCGCGAGCGGCGACCCCGAGGCCGCGCCGCCACGACCGAATCTGCGCCTGCCCGTGCTCGCGCTCGCGCGGCCCGGGGGCGGCGAGGTGCTGCACAGCCACAAGACCCTGGTGGCGAACGCGATCTCGCTCGGAAGCTTCTTCCTGCTCGAGCCGGGGGCCGAGGTGCTGCTGCTCGAGCCGCCGACCGGCTGGCTCGCGCTCGGCCTGCTCCTCGCCACGCTGCACAAGGCCGGCACCCTGCGCCTCGGCTGGGAGGCTCCCAGCGCGCCGCACGGCCGGTGCGACTACGTGGTGATGGGGCTGGCGGAGGCCGAGCGGCGCTACCTCGGCGCGACGCCCGCGCTCCGGGACGTGCGCGCCGCCGCGGGGGCCATCGTCGGCGTGGAGCATCCCTTCGTGGTGTCGCGACGCCGCCGGCTGTCACGGCGGCTCGGCACCCCCGTCCTCACGGTCTACGGGCGCAACGACCTCGGGCCGGTGCTGGCGAGCCATCCCACCTGGTGGCTCGATGCCGCCGCCGGCATCCCGCTCCCGAACGTCGACTGCCGCCCGCTCAACCCCGCCAACGGCGCGAGCCTGGCGATCGGCTGGGACGCGGTGGAGGAGGCGGAGATGGGGGTCAAGTCCTCGCTCGCCCCGGCCGGCGGCGACCTCGTGGACGGCTGGCTGCGCAGCCGGCTCATCGTGCACCTGGATCCGACCGGGCTCTACTTCCTGCGCGGCAGATCGACCGGCTAGCGCCCACCGAGGGTGCGGAACTCCCCGGTGTCGAAGCGCTGGAGCCAGCGCTCGATGCGCTCGGCGAAGGCCGCGGGATCGGCCTCCCGCTGGACGGCGCCCGCCGCGAACTCGTCGCAGTAGGTGCAGTCGCGGCAGCCGAGCCGGCAGTCGTGCTTGCGCTGGAAGAAGTCGAGGAAGCCGTCGAGGGCGCGGTTCGGGATGCGGAGCGGCAGGCGCCCGAAGGGCTCCAGGTGGTCGAAGCCGAGCACCAGGTCGTTCAGGTCGCCGTCGTAGCGCCGCCCGGCGTAGGCACGGATCGCGCGCTCGATCCAGGGGGCGTCCATCTCGCGGCCGGCCAGCTTGAACTCGTCGTAGCCGAGCTCCTCGTAGACCCCGAGGTCTTCGGGCCGGATCCAGGGCGCCTTCAGCATCTGCCCGGCATCGCGGCTCTTCTCCCCCGTGCACCACATCAGCGGATAGTCGACGTAGGTCCCGAGCTCCTGGCTCGCTCCGCTGTGTGACACCAGATTGATGTGGTACTGGCGCAGCGGGCATTGGATCAGGCAGCCGACGTTCACCAGCAACGCGATTCGACAGCGCACACGGCGGCGGATCTCGCGCAGCAGCCGGAAGTCGCGGTTCACGTACTCCGGCAGATAGAGCCGATCCGCCCCCTTCGACTCGAAGAAGAGCGCCTTGTCCACGCTGTCGATGGCGGTGGCGGTGGAGACGGTGACCGCGAGCTCCGGGAAGCGGGCCTTGGAGAAGGCCACGAGATAGGGGTTCGAGAGCACGATCCCGGCCACGCCCGCGTCCAGGAGACCTCCGAGGCGCTCCACCAGCCAGCGTTGCCCTTCTGCCGTGAACTCCCGGTTGCCGAGGCAGGAGACGTTCAGGGCGTAGTGGAACTCGACGCCGCGTCGGCTCGCGGCGGCGACGAAGGACTCGAGACCCTCGCCGTTCGCCTCCGGCAGCCAGCCGCTCGCGCGCAGGCTCGGATCCTGCGGCAGGTTGCCGTAGAGGTGGCCGATCGGGAGGCCGGCGAGGGCGTCGAGGAACGACTCCTGGTAGACGGCGGGCGCGAGGATCTCCATGCCGCGAGGATACCACCGCGCCGGGCGAAGGATCGGCTCGGAGCCCAGCGCTGCGTGGTAGGATGCGCGCCGCTCGGGAGCGCCGCATGCGCTCCGGCCCCGGAGAGAGGAGCCCGTGTCCGTCGTTCCGTCGCGTCGACGCGCCGTCGCACTCCTCGTCGGCCTGGTGGCCGGCGCAGCCGCGCCGGCTCGCGCCGTCGACCTGCTCGACGGCGCGGCCAACGTCTCGGGCTTCGTCGAGACGCGCAGCGCGATCTGGACCCAGAGCGACCCGGTGAAGCCGCTCCACATCCCGGGGATCAGCGACGATCCCCCGGACAATCGGCTCGCGGTGGCGCGCGAGACCCTGCAGCTCTCCTTCGACTACACGCCGTCCCCGGAGCTCGAGCTGCACGGCGTCCTCCGCGGGGTCTGGGAGCCCCGCTACCGCATCGACGCCTACGCGAGCGACGGTTCGCACTTCGGCCACAACGTGCTCGACCGGAACTTCTACGACGAGCCGCCGAGCTGGGGCGAGCCGGTCCGGGAGCTCTGGGCGCAGTGGAGCCCGAGCCCGTCGCACTCGATCCGCGTCGGGCGGCAGATCGTGAACTGGGGCGAGTCGCTGGCCTTCCGCGTGGCCGACGTGATCAATCCCAACGATTCGCGCTTCAACCTCTTCTTCCTGGACCCGCAGGACTCCCGGATCCCGCAGTGGATGGTGCAGGGAATCCACCAGTTCCTGGACCTGCCGGGCTCGCCCTCGTTCGAGTGGATCGTGCTCCCGCCCCTCGACCCCGAGCGCCGGCGGGTGAACGATTTCGCGCCGACCGGCGCGCGCTGGGCGATCCCTCCCGAGACCCGGCAGACCCGCTACCCCGCGCTCCAGACGGCGCCCGGACAGCCGGCGCTCTGGACGGTGCAGCGCGCGGTGCTGAACGCCCGCGCCGCCGGGGCGCCCGGGGGCGCGGTGGACTTCCGCTTCCTCGACGACAGCAAGAAAGCCTTCCCGCAGGAGACGAGCCTCGGCGGCCGCCTGCGCTTCTCGATCGGCGACTTGAACCTCGCGCTCTTCGACTGGTACGGCTACGAGCTCCAGCCCGTGGTGAAGGACCTCGGACTGAGCTCGCTCACGATCGCCGACTACCGGGGCGTTCTCGGGCGCCCGGACCTGGCCGACGTCTACACCGCGCTCGGAGTCCCGCTGGCGGCCCAGGGCGCGGTGCGGCTGGACCGCTTCAGGTTCCTGTATCCCCGCCAGAACGTGCTCGGCCTGACCGGGAACTACTACCTCTCGCTGCTGAAGGCCGTGACGCGCTTCGAGCTGGTGTTCCGGCCGGAAAAGCTCTTCCAGGTGGACGGCTTCGATCGCGTGACCGGCGCCATCACCAACCGCCAGGGCCTGGTGCATCGCGACGAGGTCCAGTGGCAGATCGCCCTCGACTTCTCCGGGCTCTACTGGCCGGCGCTGAACCGCGAGAGCGACTTCGCGTTCAGCGTGGAGTACACCCAGGCCATCGTGCCGGACCCGGCTCCGGGGATGCGCGCCGGCGTCTTCGAGACGCCGCTCCGGCAGGTGACCGACACGCTCTCCGTGCGCGGATCGACGGCCTACTTCTACAACTGCGTGCAGCCGAGCGTGACCGCGATCTGGCAGCCGGAGCAGGGCGCCTGGGCCGTGGTGCCGGCCGTCGGGTTCTCCGCACCCTTCGATTCCAACCTGACGGCCGAGCTGCGCTACGTGGCGATCGGGGGCGAGAGCCCCTTCGACGGCCTCGGCCTCTTCCAGCGCAAGGACTTCGTGATGTTCTCCCTGCGCTACGGATTCTGAGATGAGACGCGCGGCGGTGCTGCTCGGGCTCCTGATCGGAGTCGCGTCCGGCCTCGGGCTCCGCCAGGCGAGCGCGGCGGAGCCCGAGCTCCCGCCGCCCGGCACGCAGATCGATGCCGGCAACGTGAAGCGCTACGCCCCGCTCCTCTCCGAAGGCGCGCTGCGCTGGATTCGCGACGGCGCCTGGGTCGGCCCGAAGGGCCGCGTCACCCTGCGCGTGGGAGCCACGCGCCCCGCGCCGCTCCCGCCGCGCTTCCTGGCGGCCTCGCAGCAGTACCACGGCGGGGTGCGCCTGCGCGAGGACGGGGTCCTCGAGGGCTGGGTGGCCGGACTCCCCTTCCCGAGCCCGGCCGAGCCGGACCTCGCCGCGAAGATCATGTGGAACCAGTACTACCGCTGGCGCGGCGACGACTACATCCTCGACACGTACCGAACCACGCAGACCGACCGCTTCGGGAACCACCGCGAGACGCGGGGCGTCTTCAAGCTGCTCACGGTGGCCGGACGCACGGACCGCGACGGTCCCACGGCGCTCCCGAGCGATCGGCGCGGCCTGCGCACGGCGTCGATGATCGTCTTCACCTATCCCCAGGCGGGTCGCTACCAGACGACCCTCTTCTACCGCTACCTCGACCCCACCAAGGACGACGACGTCTACGTCTACCTGCCGAGCACCCGGCGCGTGCTGCGCGTGCAGGGCGGGCAGCGCTGCACGCCGGTGCGGGGCTCCGACCTCGCGCCCGACGACTTCTTCGGCTTCGATGGGCGCGTCTTCGAGCAGCGCTGGCGCGTGCTCTCGGAGGGGAAGGTGCTGGCGCTGGTCCACCAGCGGCACGTGCCGCCCCGGCTCGACGAGGCCGTCGGCGCCTGGCCACAGGACGAGGAGTTCGAGCTGCGGGACGCCTGGCTCGTCGAGGGCACGCCGAAGGACGACGGCTACTGCTACGGACCCCGGCGCATGTGGATCGACAAGGAGAACTTCAACGTGCTCTGGGCGGACGTCTACGACCGCTCGGGCGTGTACTGGAAGGGCTTCCTCTCGGGCTACGCCCACTACGAGGTGGGAAACGGCGAGGCGGCGCCCGTCTGGGGCGGCACGGCGGCCTGGGACTTCCAGACCGAGCACCTGACCTACGTGGCGCCCGGCGCTCCGGAATGGGGACTCGGCTACGAGGTGAGCCCGGGCACGCTGCGGCTGCCCGAGTTCACGCCCGAGGCGCTGCTGCGGATCGGACGCTGAGTCCGAGGGGCGCGTGCCCCGCGGCCGCCCGGCGGCCGCGGGGCGCCCCACCGCGCTTCAGCGGCTCAGCGCCCGCGTCGCGCGGTGCGGTCGCGGTGGCGCTGCGTCAGCGTGTTCTCGCGGTAGTAGCGGTCGTAGAAGGCGTCGTCGACGTTGTGCACCACCACGCCGAAGTGCGCCTGCATCGGGTTGTAGGTCACCGGGAACTGCCCGAAGGTCTTGACGCAGTAGTCCACGTACGCGATCAGGGCCTCCTTCACCCACTCCGGCGCCTTCGCGCGCGGATGCTTCGCGATCTCTCGCGTCGGGTCGGGCTTCCACGGGGTGCGGCCCTTCAGCAGGTAGTTGTCGTCGCCGGAGTGGAAGGGGCCGCCGGGGCCGTACTTCTCGGCCCACCAGACCTCGACGAGCTGCTCGGCGTTGCGGTAGCGGGGAGACGGCACGTACGTCGCCTCCTTCACGCCCTCGATGCCGAAGATCTTCACCTGGCCCGTCGAGATCGGCGCCTTCGGGTTCGGCGCCTCGACGTGGAAGCCGAGGCCGCGCGCGATCTCGGGCATGGCGCCCATCAGGATGTCGGGGTTGAAGCCGCAGTAGCACCAGGTTCCGAGGCCGAGCGACTCCGCCGCGAGCCGGATGTTCTGCACCATGCAGCCCGTCGGGTACTGCTCCACCTGGAAGATCAGCTGCTCCTCGGCCGCGATCGTGGTGCCGAGCTCGAGCATGCCCTCCCGCACCCACTTCTCGACGCCGGCGGGCCGGCCGCCGTTCCACTCGTCGATCGGGTACATGTGCCAGTAGTCGAAGAAGTTGATCAGCGCCGAGTTCAGCCAGCCCGCGTCGGTGAGCGGGATGAGCCAGGTGGTGCCCGGCCAGTTCATGTTGTGCTGGTAGGGCCCCATCAGGGTGGCGTGCGGCGCGCCGGGGGCGCGCAGCGAGAAGTCGATGTCCGGCCGCTCGTCCAGGATCTGGATCATCCCCTTGCGGTACCAGTCCAGGATCTTCGGCGAGTCCTTGCTCGACTCGAGCTCGAGCTTGGCTTGGCGCGCGAGGCCCGGCTTGTAGATGAAGGCGCCGTTGTCGTTGATCACCAGGAGGTCGGTGGCGAGGGAGTTGCCCGCCTGCGGCGAGGTGCGCCCGGAGATGTGCGTGAGCTCGTGGAAGCCGCCGTCCATCGAGATGTCCCAGTTGGCGATGCCGTTCGGCCCGCAGGCCGCCCAGCACAGCACCGCCTCCTCCGCCTCGCTGAGCGCGACCGGCTCCTTCTGCGACACGAACTCGAGGGGGCCTCGCTCCTGGTGCAGCATGCGACCCGTCGTCGGATGCGGCGCGCTCACGCCGGAATCGATCCGATAGCCGAGCCCGACGCGGCGGCTCCGCACGGTGCGCAGCGCATCGAAGATGGAGATCCCCTCGTCGAGAAGGCGCGCGATCTCCGCCGCTACATCCGTCGCCATGGCTTTCCCCCTGTGGTCGTGGTTCGCCGGAGAGAACGATGTTCGGGGCGATGCTATGAAGCTCGGACGGCGCTGTCTATAGCCCCCTCGTCGACGGAGCGTCGATTTCCTCCGCGGCGGCCGGGAGGCGCGCGCGGACGCGGAGGAGCGGGAAATGCCCGACGGCGGCCTACGCTTCGGACTCTGGTACGACTTCCGGAACCCGCCGGCCTGGCGCCAGGACCCGGCGCGTCTCTATCGCGAGATCCTGGATCAGATCGTGCGCGCCGAGGCCCTCGGCTGGGACGACGTCTGGCTGTCCGAGCATCACTTCATCGACGACGGCTACACGCCCTCGATGCTGCCCCTGGCCGCCGCCATCGCCGCGCGCACCGCCCGCATCCGCATCGGGACGAGCGTGCTCCTGCTCCCGCTCCACGATCCCCTGCGCGTGGCGGAGGACGCCGCCACCGTCGACGTGCTCTCCGACGGACGGCTCGAGCTCGGCGTCGGCATCGGCTACCGCCGGGAGGAGTTCGAGGGCTTCGGGATCCCGCGACGGGAGCGCGCTTCCCGCATGGACGAGGCGGTGCCCCTGCTACGCCGGCTGCTCCGCGGCGAGCGGGTGACGAGCCCGGGGCCCCACTTCCGCTATCGCGAGGTGGAGCTCTACCCGAGGCCCGTGCAGCCCGCGCCGCGCCTCTGGATGGGGGGCTTCTCGGAGCCTGCGGTGCGGCGCGCCGCGCGGCTCGGCGACGCCTACATCGCGATCGGGAACGTCGGCCCGTTGATCCGGCTCTACCGCTCGGAGCTCGCGGCCCGGGGCGAGGACCCCGAGCGCCACGAGATCGCCGCCGGCCTGGCCTGGCTCCTGGTCGCCCGCGATCCGGAGCGGCGCTGGCGCGATGCCGAACGCCACTTCCTCTACCAGATCAACCTCTACGCCCGCTGGTTCGCCGAGGCCGGGATGGCGGTGGCCCGCGTCGCGAGCTCCCGGGCCGATCTGGCGGCGCAGGGCGTCCTGATCGTGAGCCCCGAGCAGGCGGTGGAGACGATCCGGGCCTACCGCCGGGAGCAGCCCGTGACCCGCTTCTACGGCTGGACGCTTCCGCCGGGCCTCCCGGCCGCCTGGAGCGACGAGCACGTGGAGCTGATGGCGCGGGAGGTGATGCCCGCGTTCCGTTGATCCCCGGGGGTAGGCTGCCCGGAGTGCTCGATCCAACCCGCGCCGTCCCGGCGTAGAATCCAGAGGGGAGTGCGCTGCCGTGGCCACGCCTGCCGCCCCGCGACGAAGCCAGAAGCACGTCTCGACCCGTCCGGACGAGGCCGCGGATCTCCTGCGCCGCATGGCGGCGGGCGAGGAGGAGGCCCTGGTGGCGCTCTACGCTCGCACCGCGGGCCTGGTGCACGCGGTGGCGCTGCGCATCCTTGGCAGCCGGGAGGAGGCGGGCGACGCCACGGCCGAGGTCTACTGGCGCATCTGGACGCGGGCGGGGAGCTTCGATCCCGGCCACTGCTCTGCCATGGCCTGGATCCTGACGGTGGCGCGGCGCATGGCCCTCGACCGCCGGCGCAGCCTGCTGCGGCGTGGATCGGCCGTGGAGCGCTTCCGGGTCGAGCACCTGGGCGAGACGACCGAGGGCGGCGAGGAGGCGATGGTCTCCCGGGTGCAGGCCTCCGCGGTGCTCTCGCGGCTCTCCGAGCGCGACCGCTCGCTCCTCGAGTCCGCCTACTTCGAGGGGCTCAGCGGGAACGACATCGCCCTGCGCGACCAGCTTCCCCTCGGAACCGTGAAGTCCCGCATGCGCGCCGCCCTGGCGCGGCTGCGGCTCTCGGTGGGGACGGCGAAGCCATGAGGACGGGGCTCGGATCCTTCCGTCACGCCGAGTGCGCGCGGCTGCGCGAGGACCTCCCGTTGCACGGGCTCGACGTACTGGAGGCTGCGGAGGCCGAGCGCGTGGAGCGGCACCTGCGGCGCTGCCCGGCCTGCCGGGCCGAGGCCGCGCGCCTGCGCGACCTGGGCGCCCTTCTTCCGGTGGCCCTCGAGCCCTGCGAGCCCTCGCCGGAGGTGCTGATCGCGCTGCTGCGGCGGGTGCGCGCCGCGGGGGCGCCGCGGGGGCGGCACGCGGCCGCGCGCTGGATCAGCGCGCTCGCGGCGGCCCTGCTGCTGGCGCTCCTGGCGGCGCCGCGGAGCGCGATCCCGCTGATCTGGAGCTACGAGGAATCGCCGGACATCACGGTGATCAATCTCTTCGCGGCGATCGACTCGCCGCTGAGCGCCCGCTACGAGTACCGGACCGAGCCGCCGATGCGCCTCGATCGCAGCGTCGGGCGGATCTACTTCAACACGCGCACGGGGCACTGGCGCCTGGTGGTGCACGGCCTTCCGCGGCCTCCGCGCGGCTCCCACTACGCGCTCACCACCGAGAGCGAGCACGGCACCGAGCCGCTCGGCGTCCTCGAGCGCTGGGAGTGGGGCGTGGCCACGCTCGAGGGCGACGCGGGCTTCGATCTCACGCAGACCGAGCGCCTCTCCCTCGAGCTGATCTCGTCCACCGCCCGCGTGCGGCTGCTGGAGGCGGACGCCCGCTGAGGCCGCCGGGCGCGGAGCCCGTCCGAGTGCTACGGCACCACCGCGAGCGGCGCCTCCACGGTGCCGATCGCCTCCTTGCCGTCCTCGTCCCGCAGCACGGCGCGCAGGGTGAGCGACTGGCCGGCGGCGCCCTGCCCGAACTTCTTGCGGAAGACCACGTAGCCGTGCGCCTCCTGACCGGGCGCCAGCACCGAGGGCTTCAGCGACTCGCTGCGCAGCACGCGCATCTCGATCTTCGACTCCGTGATCGCGCGTTCCGCCACGTCGGGCGCGACGGCCTCGATCTCGTTCCCGTTGGGTGTCACCAGCGAGAAATCCTCGGGGGAGACCTTGAAGCGACGCTCCGAGGTGTTGGTGATCTCCACCCAGAGCGTCGTGTGCATCACCAGGAGCTGCTGGGGCGGGGCGGACCAGCGACGTCCGGTGACCGCGAGGGTGGCGCCGGCCACGCTCCCCTGCGCCCGGCGCTCGGGCAGGGCGAGGTCGTGCGGGCCCGACGGCACGACCTGCGACGGCGCGCAGCCGAGGCCGCCGAGCCCGAGGGCGAGGGCGAGGGCGAGGCCGGCGGCGGGCCGCCGCGCGGCCGTCACCTCACTGGCTCATGTGCCAGCCGCCGTTCGGCGACAGCACCTGGCCCGTCACGAACTTCGCCTCGTCGCTCGCCAGGTAGACCGCCGCCCAGGCGATGTCGTCGGGCTCCCCGAAGCGGCCCATCGGGGTCTGGAGCTCGAGCAGCCGCTTCATCCCGCCGAGCGGCGCCGTCATCGCCGACTCGATCCAGCCCGGCGCGATCGCGTTCACGCGGACGTTCCGGGTCACCACCTCGCGCGCCACCGAGCGCGTGAAGCCCAGGATCCCGGCCTTGGCGGCGCAGTAGGCGGGCGCGCCCGCGCCGCCCGAGGTGCCCATGATCGAGCCCATGTTGATGATGCAGCCGGACATCTGCGCGCCCATGATCGCGAGGGCCTCGCGCGTGCAGTAGAAGGTGCCGTTCAGGTGCACGGCGAGCATGCGCTGCCACTCCTCGTCGCCGAGGTTCACCGTGACGTCCCAGTGCGTGCGCACGGGCCCGCCGGCGGCGAGCTCCGCCGCCTGGGCGGTGGCGACCTGGTTGAAGTGCCGGGCCACGTCGGGATTGCTCTCGTGGCCGCCGATCCCGGCGTTGTTCACCAGCACGTCGAGGCGACCGAGCTGCTCGCGCAGGGCCCCGAACATGTCGCGCACCGCGGCCGGGTCGGAGACGTCCGCGGCGATCGCGAGGCCGCCGATCGCTCCGGCCACCCGCTCCGCCGACTCCTTGCGCAGATCGTTCACCACGACGCGCGCGCCTTCCTGGTGGAAGCGGCGCGCGATGGCCTCGCCGAGCCCGGCGCCGCCGCCCGTCACCAACGCCACCTTCCGATCGAGTCTTCCCATGGTCTTGCGCTCCCTGCCGCTCGCGGGCATCCGTTGCGCGCAGTCTACCATCCGGGAGCGCGGGGCCGCGGCGCGAGGCGCGCGACGTCGTGTAGCATGCCGCCATGCGTCGTACGCCCGTCGCCCACCCGACCGCCCTCTGCTGCCTCCTGGCCGCGGCGCTCCTCGCCGCGGCCTGCACGCGCTACGCGGTGCTCCCGCCCCCGCCCCCGCTTCCGGAGCAGGTGCAGGGAGGGCTCAGCCCGGAGGACCAGGCGCGCCTCACCGAGGCGCGCAAGGCGCAGGGCCCCGCCGGGCAGGAGGTGCTGGATCGCACGCTCGAGAACCTGGCGCACGATCCGCGCCTCGATCGCGCCGACACCAACGCCGCGCTCCACCGCGCGCTCACGGACTTCGGGCGCAACGTGAACTTCTGCGACCGCCTCGCCCGCGAGCTCGCCCCCGTCACCCTCCGCGGGCCCGTGGCGAAGGGCCCGGACCGCGTGGCGCTCGCGGTCTCCATCGACCAGGCGTATCACGACTGGCTGAGCTCGGCGGGTCGCTCGCGCTACGCCGACCCGGCCGCCCTCGGACGCGCCGTGCGCGACGGCACCCTGGCGCCCGGCGACCTGGATCCGCAGGCCCCGCTCGCCCCGCTCGACCGCCCGATGCTCGTCACCGACGCCGCGGACCTGGAGCCGCTCGGCGTGGTGGCCGCCGAGGTGCTCTGCCTCTCCGAGCCGGCCACGCCGAGCCACGTGGTGGCGGTGATCCCGGCGTCGGCGCTCACCGCGCCGCTCCACGTGCCGACCGCCGCCGACGCCGTCTGTCGGGCTCGCTTCGTGGTGCCGCCGGCCGACGCGACCGCCGGACGCACCTGCAGCGGGCACCCGGAGTACGCCACCGCACCGCTCCGCGTCGGCGCGGCGAGCCAGCTTCGCCTGACGCGCTGAACGCACCCGGCCGAAGCGCCGCTCGCCTTTGGCTCGCTAGGCGTGCTTCAGCGCCTTGTTCCGCTCGAGCCAGTCGCGTCGCTTCTCGAAGGGCAGGGCGACGTAGGTCTTCATCGTCTCCAGGCCCTCCTTCGAGAACATGGTGGCCATGAAGGCCTCGCCCTCGATCTGGAGCCCGCCCTCGAGGTGCATCTCCGTGCCCTGGTACACCGAGCGCTTGATCTCGGCGACGGCGATCGGCGAGAGCTCGGCCAGGCCGCGCGCCACCGCGCGGGCGCGGGCCAGCGCGTCGGGCACCACCTCGTGGACGATGCCGAGCGCCAGCGCCTCCTCCGGCCGGCAGATGCGCCCGCGCAGGATGAAGTCGATGGCGCGTCCGGCCCCGATCAGGCGCGAGAGCCGCTGCGTGCCGCAGCCGCCGGGGAGGATGCCGAGCTGGATCTCGGGCAGGCCGTAGCGATGGTCGCCCGAAGCCGCGATCCGGATGTCGCAGGAGAGCGAGAGCTCGAAGCCGCCGCCCATGGTGTCGCCGTTCAGCGCGGCGATCACGGGCTTCTGCAGGTCGCGCAGGGAGCGCAGCAGCTCGTGGTAGCCGTGGTTCAGCGCCGTTCCCATGGCGCGCATGCGGGCGTGGTCGCTCGCCAGCGCCACCAGCTCCTCGACACTGTAGTGCGTGATGAACTTTCCGGGGATCCTGCCGCTCAGCACCACGGCGCGGACCGACGGATCGCGCCAGGCCTCGATCAGCCCGGCCAGCTCCTGCGTGCCCTCGGCGCAGAAGTAGTTCATCGGGGGGTTGTGATAGAGGGCGACCGCGACGCCGTTCGGATCCATCTCCACGTTCCAGAGACCCATCTCGACTCCTTCTCGGCCAGGCACCGTTGGAAGGCCGCATTCTAGGCCGGGCGGGCGCCGGCGGGGTGCCCGCCCCGCCCGTCGGCCCGGCTGGCAGGCCCGGCGTCCAGCGCCGATCATCTGGCGGGATGGACCCGGACAACCCGACGCTGCGCGCCTCGCTCTGGCTGCTGGCCTCCGCCCTGCTGCACGCGCTGGCGCTGGTGAGCCTGGTGGTGGTCCGCGACCTCCAGCCCCTCCCCCCTCCCCCGCCGGTGCCGGTGAAGCTCCTGCCCCCGGAGCCGCCGCCTCCCGAGGAGCCCAAGCCCGAGCCGGAGTTCCGGCCGCTGCAGTTCCGGCCGGCGACCCCGCCGGCGGTGCACGAGCAGGTGGAGCTCCCGAAGGAGAAGGTGGCGCTGGTGCCGCCGCCGCCGGACGCGGTGATCACGCCCGAGGCGGGGGGCGGCGGCCTCGCCATCGATCGCGCCGGGCCGAGCGCCCTCGGCGGCTTCACGCTCGCGGGCGAGGGCGGCGGCATCGCCGGGCTCGGCATCGGTCGCGGCAACGCCACGGGCGTCGGCGGCTCCTTCCAGCAGTACGTGGGCGAGCTGCGCCAGGTCGGCCTCGACGTGGTCTTCGTGATCGACGCCACCGGCTCCATGGGCTGGCTGATCTCCGAGGTGAAGGACCACGTGGACGCGATGGCGGCCTCGATCCGCCGCCTCGTACCCGTGACACGCTTCGGCGTGGTGGCCTACCGCGACTACGACGATCCCGAGTTCGTCACCCTGGTGGAGCCGCTCACCCTGAACGTCGGGCGGGTGCACGCCTTCCTCGACCAGCTGCAGGCGCGGGGCGGCGGCGACCCGCCGGAGGCGGTGGACGCCGGGCTCCAGACCGCGATGCAGCGCGCGGGCTGGAAGGCGGACTCGAAGCACGTGATCGTGATCCTGGGCGACGCGCCCCCGCATCCCGAGCGGATGCAGGCGACCCTCGATCTCGCGCGCAGCTTCCACGCCGGGGGCGGGACCGTGACCGCGATCGACGTCAGCTTCGACGCCAACCCGAAGGTCGCGGCGGCGCGGCTCCACAAGCGCGTGGAGGACCTGCTGACCATCGAGCGGCGGGGCGTGATGCCCGAGTTCCAGGAGATCGCGAAGAGCGGCGGCGGCGACGCCTCCAATCTCGAGGGCGACCGCACGATCACCCGCAGCATCGCCGTGCTGATCTTCGGCAAGCGCTGGGCGGAGCAGGTCCGGCCCCTGCTGGGGGACCTCTGAGCCTGCGCGCCCGCGCCGTTCTGCTCGCGCTCGTGCTCGCGGTCGGAATGGCCACGGCGCCGCGGGCCGCGGCGGACTCGCCGGCCGAGGTGGAGTCGGCAGCCGACGCCTACGGCCAGTCGGTGTCGAAGGCGCGCACCTCGAATGCGGGGGCCGACGTCCTCGGCAAGCTCGTCGACGCCGGAGCCGCCCTGGAGCGACGCGTGGCGGCACAGCGCTCGGCGCTGGAGGCGGCGGCGGGCCAGGACGACGCGGCGCTGGAGCGGCTCTACCGCTCGACCGACTGGCAGCGGCTCGACTACGCCGAGGTCACCGTGGGCTACTGGAGCGCCTGGGCGGAGGTGAGCATCGCGCAGCGCCTTCCGGCGGGCTCGGCGGAGCGGAAGTCCGCCCTGGCCAGGGCCCAGAAGGGCTTCGCGCGGGCGTCCCTCGAGT
>Ga0316628_100002049_pt1 | contig 14688 bp, 14 predicted proteins | sample OWC_Aug_M2_C1_D5_FD_207648 | JGI IMG/M metagenome (GOLD analysis project Ga0316628, IMG submission 207648) | Wetland soil microbial communities from Old Woman Creek delta, Ohio, United States - OWC_Aug_M2_C1_D5_C | ecosystem: Environmental > Terrestrial > Soil > Wetlands | place: USA: Ohio... | reverse complement strand
CCATCGTTGCCAGCATGGGCGGCATCGCCGGCAGCCAGACCCTCACCCTGGTGATCCGCGCCATGGCCTTGGGTCAGGTCAGCTCCAGTAACGCACGCAAGCTGATGACCAAGGAGCTGATGGTCGGCTTCTTCAATGGGCTGATCTGGGCGGTGGTGATTGCCACCGTCGCCTCCCTCTGGTTCAGCAGCAGTGCGCTCGGGCTGGTGATCGGCGCGGCGATTCTCATCAATCTGCTGATGGCAGCCCTCTCCGGCGCACTGATTCCCATTGCGCTGAAAAAACTCGGCGCCGATCCCGCCCTCGCTGGCAGCGTGGTCCTTACCACCGTCACCGATGTGGTCGGCTTCTTCGCCTTCCTCGGCCTTGCCACGCTGTTCCTGATTTAACTACTGCACAGCGGCATTCGTCTGCATAGACACTAGAGTTAAACGAGTTCACGTGAAGACTCTCCGCGCCACACATCCGCAAGAGGAAGGCATGGCCGCACAGACTGCTGACTCTCCATTGATGCCCGTGCTGTTTGTTGGTCACGGCAGCCCCATGAATGCCATCGAGAACAATCGCTTCTCCAGAAACTGGCGGCTATTGGGGGAGCTGTTGCCCAAACCGCAAACCATTCTCTGCATCTCGGCCCATTGGGAGACGCGCGGCACCCAGGTCACCGCCATGGCGTCGCCCCGCACGATTCATGACTTCGGCGGATTTCCCGATGCGCTCTATCAGATGACCTATCCAGCGCCAGGCAGTCCGTCACTGGCGCGTGATATTCAGCAGTTAGTAAAGAGTACTGGAGTGGGACTCGATTATGAGTGGGGATTGGACCACGGCAGCTGGAGCATCCTGCACCACATGTTTCCCGCGGCCGATATTCCGGTGGTGCAGCTAAGCCTGGATCGGACCCGTTCGGGAAGCGCTCACTATGCCCTGGGCAAGGAGTTGTTGCCGCTGCGCCGACAGGGTGTACTCATCATGGGTTGTGGCAATCTGGTACACAACCTGAGGCTGATCGCACTGGGTGGGCGCGGTGTCCGCGATTTTAATACACCCTTCGGCTTCGACTGGGCGGAGAAGGCGAGCGCGATTTTCAGAAAACTCATCACCGAGAGGCGCCATCAGGCGCTGGCCGATTTTCCCGCGCTGGGTGCTGAGGTACAGCTGGCCATCCCCTCGCCCGAACACTATCTGCCGCTGCTCTACATTCTTGCCCTGCAACAGGAGACTGAATCAGTCCTCTTCTTCAACGATCACCACGTCGGCGGTTCGCTCAGCATGACCTCGCTGATTGTCGGTGAGGAAACACAACTGACACACTACACTGCCACACTGAACGACAAACCGGCAGTGTGATTCCGGTCAATCATCAGGTTCACTCTTGACAACTTTCAATCCGAGCGGCGACACTCAGCCCATGAACGCAAAATTCGTACAGGCAGTCCCGGCAATGTGCATCGCCCTATGGCGACGCCGCATGCCGGCCTGTGCGTGCGTCGTCGAAGGGGATCGCATCCGCTAGCAAGCGAATCCGATACCCGAGCCACACAGGCCGCTGGTTTGAAAAAACCGCGGCCTTTTTGTTTTTTCATGGAGTAGAAAAATGTCGATACCGGCATCCTATCTGGGTGTAATTTTGATCTGGGCCACCACGCCGCTGGCGATCAAGTGGAGCGCCGAAGGTTACGATTTCAGTTTCGCGGTCTTCGCCCGCATGCTCATCGGACTGCTGGTCTGCGTGGCACTGCTGCCGTTGTTGCGCGTACCGATGCCACGGGATCGCCACTCGCTTGTCGCTTATGCGGGTGCGGGTGTGGTGATGTTTCTGGCGATGACCGGCACCTACTGGTCGGCGCGCTATGTGCCCTCGGGACTGATTTCGGTGATCTACGGCCTGACGCCGCTGATCACCGCCATTCTCGCCGCCCGTTTCCTGCGTGAGCGCAGCCTCACCCCGCTCAAGGTGTTTGGCATGCTGCTCGGTTTCGCGGGGCTGGCGTTCATTTTCATCGAACCATCGACTCTGGAGGTGAACCGGCTGGAGGGGCTGGTGGTGTTGTTGCTCGCCGTGACCAGTCAGGCGACAGGGGCGATCTTTCTCAAGCGCCACTCCACTCACCTCCATCCGCTGGCGCTCAATATCGGCAGCCTGCTGGTGGCGGTACCCCTCTTCATGCTGGTCTGGCTGCTCAGCAGTTCGGGTAAAGCCGTGAGCGATGCCCCCGCGCGCGCCCAGTGGGCGGTGCTTTATCTGGCGATATTCGGCACGGCGATAGGTTTTAATCTCTACTACTACCTGCTGAAAAAACTTAAGGCCAGTGTGGTGGCACTGATCACGCTGATCACTCCAGTGCTGGCATTGTTGATTGGTGTGCAGCTCAATGGCGAGGTGATCGGTGCGCGTATCGCCTTCGGTGCGCTGCTCATACTCGCCGGCCTCGGCTGCCACCAGTGGGGCGAAAGGCTCATCGACCGCAAATCGGGCCGAAGGCTATAATGAGCGCCCTGACCCACGGATCTCGATCATGAGTGAACACGACGAGGACTTTCCTCTCTACGAAGGCCCCAGCAAGAGTCAGCGCAAACGCGACAGCGCTGCGTTGCAAGATCTTGGTGCCGAGCTGGTGAACATGTCGAAGTCAAAGCTCGCCGCGATCCCGCTCGACGAGGATCTGCGCGAGGCGATCGCCCTGGCGCAGAGCATCAAGGCGCACGGCGGACGCAAGCGCCAGATCCTCTATATCGGCAAGCTGCTGCGCGGTATCGATGCGACGCCGATCAGGGAGGCGATTGCCAAGCTCGATCAGACCGACGCCGCGTCAGTGGCCCACCTGCACCGTCTGGAGCGCTGGCGTGAACGGCTGCTGACCGAGGGGAATGACGCGCTTACACAACTGCTCGGAGAATTTCCTGCTGCCGACAGCCAACACTTGCGCCAGCTGATCCGCAATGCGCAGCAGGAACACGCTGCAGGTAAACCACCGAAGTCGTCCCGTGAACTATTCAGGTACCTGCGGGAGTTGGTTGGCTAGGCACGCTCACGGGTGGAGTTGGCTGATTAGGAACGTTCTCTGGCGGAGTTGGCTGGCTAGGCGCGTTCACTGGTGGCGTTGGTTGGTTAGGCGCGCTCCCAGGCAACGGGGGCGAAGATGGCTGTGCAGGCTTTACGGAATGATCATCCTCCGCAGGCAGCATATTCTGCAACTTTTCCATCATCTCACTCATCTGCCGGACAGCCTCTTCAGGTGGCACCTTGGTAGTATCCTGAGATTGAGCTGTTGAGTTCTGCGTGTCTTCCTGCTGTGAAATGGCTGCATCATCCGCTGCGGACTCATTAGCATCGGACTCATTCAACTCCTGCTCGGCCTGACGGATTTGCTGGAGATTTTTTGCTGATTCATGTGCCTGTTGCCGGATATAGTTAGCGGAAGCAATCCGTCGCTGCACCGCAGCGTAACCATCCAGAATAGACGACTTCAACTGAACACGGTGCGTGTCCATCCCTATCAATACCATCATCAGCAACGCTGGAACCACTACAAATCGTGCGAGTGGAATACGGTGTACCAAGACATCGTGCAAAACATTGTAGATGAAGCCGAGTATCAGATAGCCTGCAACGGCCAAGACCGGGCCACCCAATGCGATAGCAAATAGAATGAAGATTGAACTGCGGGAGTCATCAAACCGATCAGCGGCAGGAGAGTAAACGATCGCCCGAGGTCCGGCAGGGACATCGAGCTCTGTCCTGAGGTCAATCCAAATCTGATACCCCAGGTAGGCGAGCGCGATGATAATCGCATAGGTGGCCCAGGTACTTAACCAGCCAAGCCGCCCCTCAAGGCGGCGCAGCCTTTCCGTTTGGTTGCGATGAAACGAATCGGCAATTGCTCCGATAAGCTCGCTTGGGGAATTTGCTTTCTCGTCTTTTTCTTTAATCTTGTTCATCCCTGATCCCTAATTTCGTAGCTTGAACATTGGCGCTTACCGCGTGGTCTTTGCGGCTGCTATGCAGCTCCATATCTCATTGATGCTTGCTGGGAGTGCTCTTGGCTAATGAGGGGATGGAGAGCTTATTCCTTAAACACCCCATCTCATCTTTCATTAACGAATCCGTCTCAGGCAAGATAGGCTTTGCACGCATCGATGCATTCTAAGCAGCCATTTGCACAAGACTTACACTCATCATGTTTGTCAGCATGCTTACGGCATTCCTTCTCGCAATCCTCCGCGACATTCATGCAGAGCTGGGCCATCGTCTTGAGATGACGCGAATTGGATGCCGCCAGCTTGGTCAGCGCGGTGCAAGTGGCAACCATATCCTGTACCGAATCAGCACAGCCGGCCAGTGAGGTGTCACCACTCTTGAACAATTCGATACAGTGCTGATTGCAGGCATCCCCGGCCTTGATACAGGCCATGGCGCTGTCGATGAGACGGGCACGAGTATCTTCCATGACATGATGATGATGTTCATGCTCGCTGGTTGCACCGATTGCTTCCTGAACGAGTCCCATCGCCGCCAGTGCTGCGATGCCGCCTGCTCCCTTCAGCAGGGTACGACGTGAGGAGTGCAGAATCGTGCCGGAGGATAGCGACTTATCCATTTGTTTCTCCCTGTTATCTGATAATGGATGGTAGAACCAAGGTGATTGCACCTGGCGAAAAAAGCCGCCCCTTCGCAGGAGCGGCCTTTGTGGACCACAGCGCGACCGTCACCAGGTCACGCCTGGCTCTGTCCGAGAATGCAGTTGATGCGGCGATGTTCCAGAGCCGGGAAGCTGCGCCGAATATCCGCGAGGCGATGTAGATCGATATCAGAGACCACCACGCCCGAGCCGCGCTGCAGACGATCCAGCACAATACCCCAGGGATCGACAATCATGCTGTCGCCATGGGTTTCGCGACCGTTGGCGTGATAACCGCCCTGCGCAGAGGCAATCACATAACTGAGATTTTCAATGGCACGCGCGCGAATCAACGTCTCCCAATGGGCACGTCCGGTGATGGCCGTGAACGCCGAGGGAATGACGATGATTTCCACATTTTCCTGTACCATGCGGCGAAACAGTTCCGGAAAACGCAGGTCGTAGCAGATGGCCAGCCCAAGGCGGCCGAACGGCGTATCAATCACCACCACATCGCCGCCCGACTCGATGGTGGCTGATTCGTTATAGTGTTCGCCGCTCTCGGTGAGCAGTACATCGAAGAGATGAATTTTGTCGTAGCGGGCAACCCGCTGCCCCTTATCGTTGTAGACCAGGCAAGCCGCGTTCACTTTGGCGGGATCGCGCGCCGCCATCGGTACAGTACCCCCTACCAGCCAGATGCCGTAACGTGCCGAAACATCGGCGAGAAAATTCTGTATCGGCCCTTTGCCATCAATTTCGCGCACCTTGACCTTGTCGTACTCGGTCATGCCCATGATGGCAAAATTTTCCGGCAGCACCACCAGCTTGGCACCCGCCTTTGCGGCACGAGCGATCAGCCGTTCGGCCTCCAGCAGGTTAGCGTTGACGTTCGGCCCGGAGGCCATCTGAATGGCAGCAACACGACTCACTCTTATCTCCTTGGTGGGTTTCGTCCCCGTTGAATTTATTGACGAATACGTAATTGAAGTTGATCGGGAGCGTCGCTTCCGGGCACGAGGCGAATACGTGCCGATTCAACACCCAGCGCAACCAACCACGCCTGCAACTCACGCGCCCAGAGACTGCCGCTGTCCCCCCCGGGATAGCGGATCTCCAGCAGCGCATTTCCATTCGTTTGCAGCTGTTGAACAGCATGCGACAGCGCCGGATGACGCAACAGCGTTTCTCCGCTGCGCGGCTGTGCCCATTCAGAAGCAGTAATGGTCATCGGTGTATCGGCCGCGGCTGCCGGCATGGTCATGACCATCAGCAGCAGGAATGGAACCAATATCTTCATCATGGTTTCAGCATATCACCATCATCGTGGCTGTCACAGCTCGAAAACGATAATCACTGGGGCACAACCGGTGTTGAATCCTTTGCTTGATCGAGACGGGTAAACTGCGGATCGTCCCAGCTTCCTTTCACCGAATAACGAATCATCATCGCCTTGGCGATATCCTTCTTGAATATGTTCTGAAACAGCAAGACGGCCGCAGCCACCTGCGGGCCCCAGGCGATGGCACTGGCGATCGAAACACTCTCCGAGACATTGGGCACTACGGAAATGACCTGGTCATAATCACGGCGTACCAGACCGGTGCGTCCTTCCACGAGTATTCCCGCTGAGGGTGATTTGATATAGAGATCATGGCTAACGGCATCCCCACCGCTGATGTGGATGGTTCCCTTGATCTCGTCGAAATGCATCCCCTTCTGGAACAGATCACTGAAATCAAGCGAAAGCCGGCGCGGCAGCGCCTGGAGGCTGAGCAAGCCGAACAACCGTCCGGCTCCTGGGTTTACATCGACCAGTGCGCCATCTTTCAATTCCACAGAGAGATTGCCCTCGGCGCGAGCCCAGGAGAGATCGCTGAGCACCCCGTCCCACTGCAAATTCCCGGAAATCACGCCCTTGCCTTCGCTGATCACCGTAGCAAAACCGAATGCACGCAGCATCTCTTCGACATTGTCCGAAGTCGCCGAATACTCCATTTTGCTTCGTAACCCTGCGTGCCAATTGGCGGAAAGATGGATGGTGTGATGCGGTCCTCTAAAACGCAGATCCGGGATTTCCCAATGCTGGTTGTCACTGCGGCTTTTGCCCGTCAGTTCACCCAGATGCCAATCGTCATAGCTGAAGTCTTTGATGTGAAGATCTAGCTGTGGGAAGTTCTCGGGTCGCAACGACGCACCGCTGGTACCGGTCTCGCTCATCGGGACCAGACTCAACCGATCCATATTGATTACAAGGGGCAGATGCGCAGCGCCGCCTGACGTTGAGGGCAACAGATCGTGCCAACGGCTCCAGTCGAGATTGTCCAGAGAACCACCGATCTGCCAACCCTCCACGGGAAGCTCCGTCGCACCCGGCCCGAAATGCAGCGCAGCCCGCTGCAACATCATCTCCTCACCGGCAAAGGCGAAGCGACCAGACATCCGTTCGCCGTAGGCAATACTCACCCTTTTCGCCGAATTCTCGCCGAATGCCAGGCGTACCGACAGGGGCACGCTCTCCTCCGCACGCTTGCCAATGGGTGCAGGTAGCTTTACCGCCATCCCCGCCAGCGAGGAGTTGAATTCCAGGGACGGATGGGTGCCTTCACCACGTGGCAGATAGAGCAATCCTCGCCAATCGGATTCGCCATCGAGATGTTCAAGCATGGGCAACTGCGTATTACGACGCAGTGCCTCGGCCGAGAGGTGTCCGTGCGCTGAGACGATAGTACGTGCCGTATCATCGGTTTTTATATCAAGAGTCACCGGAGCGTCGAATAGCTCGCCATTCAGCAGGGGGGAACTGAAATTGTTATCGCTGAAGTGCACGGTGCCGTTCAATTTGCGGAAGATCACCCCCTTCCATACCTGCAACCGGTCATCATGCAGCGCTATTTCACCTTCATAATGAATCGGGATCTTCTCAGCCATCGCCTTGGAGAGCGGCAGACGGAGTGAAAGCTTGAGGTCATTACGCCCTGCCGCCTCCATGCCACTCAATGCCTGTCCCACGTGCTTGGCCAACGGAGTATCACGCAACAATCGCAACACATCCGTAGCAGGTGGGGATGCCGTGATGTTCACATCAAGGATCGGGGCCTTGAAGTCCGCAATGGTGACCGATGCCTGCTCTATCGCGGTATTGAAAAGTGTGCCGCTGTGCGGTGTTATCGCCAATCCCTGGTTGCGGAACAGAACCTCACCACTGACGTTGCTGAGCCTCGGCCATTCTTGTTCGAAAGTGAGATCGATATTTTCGGCCTGGAAGCGCGTTTCAAAGACGCCCTGCTGCTCATAAAAGGGAAAATCACCGGTACGACCATGGAACAGCACCGTCCCGCTGCGCGCAATCCCGCCGCCGAAAGCGCCATCGAGCCAATTGACCACGGACTCTCCCATGATCTTTGCCGGGACATAGAGCGGAACATGACTTGCCTGGCCGTTCCAGAAATCAAGACGCAGATCGAGATAGGGCTTGTGGCCGGGCTCAAACTGCATGTCAAGTTCGCCGCGCGTTGTGACATCAGCATTGCTGGCGCTAATGTTTCGCCCAGCCAGCGACCAGCCGTTCTCCATAGTCTGGAACGTCAATACTGCAGCAAGGTTATCGATATGCAAAGGAGCGCGGAACAAGCGAGGAGCATCGAAATGCACAGCATGACTATCGAGATAGATTTCACCACCTTGACGATCAGCACGCCAGCGCCCTGTAGCACCATCAAAGCCCGGTACGTACTCCCAGGCATTCATGCCGAGCGCTTTAAATTCCCCCTGGGTATTGAAGGTACCATCGGCGATACGTTCAACTCTCAAACGCCGTACCTCTCCTCGCGGGGCAAGTGCCTGCAATAGCTGCAGCTGATTTTCCTGCAGTAGCGGCGCATGCATTACTACCTTGGCCAAATCATCCAGCTTTAACCGATCGACCATCAGCAGATCTGATTCTTTGCGATGGGACAGATGAAGCCGGCTTGTCGTCTGGTTTTCAGCATCCACTGCCAACACCATGTGCTGCAGATCGAGATCCCAGCCATCCTCTTCACGTTGCCACAACAGCTGAGCAGAAAACTGCTTGATCGTCGCCGGCGGCAATTTCGCGGATTTCAATAACGCATCGCTCACCAGGAAATTGCCCTCGGTGCGAACCACACTCCCCTGCTGCCATCTGCTCCAGATCTCGGCACTGAAATCACCCGACTTGAGTGGCAGCTCCTGTGTCTTTGCATCGAGCAGCGGCAACCAGTAGAGCGGTCGTAACGACTCCGCCTTCACGTAAACGACGCCATCCCATGCCATGCTATCAAGTGGGTTGCCATGGATATCGACCGCAATATTCAGTGTCTTGCCACTCCCCTCAGGCAACGCCACCGTTCCATTGAGACGATGCCGCTCACCGTCATTGACCAACTCTATAGCCACGTGCGCAAAACTGAGCGAGCGATTGCGCATTTCGTCACGCCAGACCAGGGTGCTGTCGCGGACAGCGAGCCGGCCTTGGGTAAGCAACCATGCGCCGAGAGCGGATGATTCAGTTGGCTCACTATCCGGTTGTTGCACCTTCACCAACCCTTCCACAGCAAAACTGCCGTCGTTGCGCCGCACCACTACAATGCGTGCCCCGGCTACGGCCAGCTCACTCAACACCGGTCTGCGTTCACGCAGCGTTTCAAAGAGATCGACGCCGATACGAATTTCGTTGAAATGAGCGATTGGCTCCCCGGCGGGGGCCGTTTTCAAGGTAACGTTGCTTAAGATGATGGATGGCGTCAGGCCTAACAGCCGCACATCGAGTCGTTCTATGGCTACCGGTTGGCCCAGATAGGCACTCACGCGAGTTTCGATTGTCGAACGATAGCCTTCGAGGTAGGGCAGTAAAACACGGGCGAGCGTCACTACCACCGCCAGCACAATGATGACGGAGACAGAAGCAATCCACAGGTAACGGGCGAGACGCCGGCGCAACTTCATTGTTAACAACACTCACCCGGAAATCACATTAAAACCACGTCGAACTGCTCCTGAGTATAGAGCGACTCTACCTGGAACTTGATGGAGCAGCCGATAAACTCCTCCAGCTCGGCAACACTGGTTGACTCCTCGTCGAGCAACATATCGACCACATGCTGATTGGCGAGCACCAGGAGCTGTTGTGCATCGTACTGGCGCGCCTCGCGGATGATCTCGCGAAAGATTTCGTAGCAGACCGTCTCCGGTGTCTTGAGCGTACCGCGTCCATTGCAGGTGGAACAGGTTTCGCACAGCACATGCTCGAGGCTCTCGCGAGTGCGCTTGCGCGTCATCTGCACCAGCCCGAGCGAGGAGACTTCACTGATGTGGGTCTTGGCGTGATCGCGCTCCAGCGACTTCTCCAGAGCGCGCAACACCTGGCGGCGATGCTCCGGATCATCCATGTCGATGAAGTCGATGATGATGATGCCGCCCAGGTTGCGCAGCCGCAGCTGACGCGCGATAGCCTGCGCCGCTTCGAGGTTGGTCTTGAAGATGGTCTCTTCCAGATTGCGGTGGCCGACGAAGGCGCCGGTGTTGACGTCGATGGTGGTCATCGCCTCGGTCTGATCGATGATCAGATAGCCACCCGACTTGAGCTGCACCTTCTTCTCCAGCGCGCGCTGGATCTCATCCTCGACCCCATAGAGATCGAAGATGGGCCGCTCGCCCGAATAGTGCTCGATACGCGGTGCCAGCTCGGCAATGAACTTGCCGGCAAACTTGTGCACCTTCTGGAAAGTCTCGCGCGAATCGATACGGATCTTTTCGATCTCCTCGTCCACCAGATCACGCATGGTGCGCATCACCAACGGCATGTCTTCGTGGATCAGATGCCCGTTGAAATTGCCTTCAATGCGCTCCTGGATCGAGTGCCAGAGTTTGTCGAGAAAGACGATATCCTTGTGCAGCGCCTCTTCGCTCATCCCCTCGGCGGCAGTGCGCACGATGTAGCCACCCTGCGCATAATCGGCACTCAGGCTGCGCACGATATCCTTGAGACGCTGTCGCTCAGCAGTATCCTCGATACGTTGCGACACACCCACATGCTGGCCACCCGGCATGAACACCAGAAAGCGCGCCGGGATGGAGAGTTGCGTGGTGAGCCGCGCCCCCTTGGTACCCAACGGGTCCTTCACCACCTGCACCACCACTTCCTGGCCGTCGTGCAACAGCGACGCAATCGGTTCAAGTGGGCGGCGCGCGGGCGGTTCACTGTCGCCGTCGCAGTTCACTACCGCGACCGTCGGGTTGAGTACGTCGGAGGCGTGAAGGAAGGCCGTGCGATCCAGGCCGATCTCCACGAACGCCGCCTGCATGCCGGGGAGCACGCGGCACACCTTGCCACGATAGATATTCCCCACCAGCCCACGGCGGCGCGCTCGCTCGATGTGCACCTCTTGCAGCACGCCGTTCTCCACGAAAGCGACGCGAGTTTCCTGCGGTGTCACATTGATCAGCAACTCTTCGCTCATGCTCTCTCAGCTCCTTACCCTTCTGACGCGCAGCAATTCGGCCGTCTCATACAACGGCAGCCCCATCACACCTGAATAACTTCCTTCGACACGCGCGATGAAGATCGCCGCGCGACCCTGTATCGCATAACCACCCGCCTTGTCGGCCGGCTCGCCGCTTTCCCAGTAGGCGACCTTCTCGTCGTCACTCAACGAACGAAACGTCACATGGCTCACCGAAAGACGGCTGGCCTCTGTACCATCGGCGTCCACGCGCGCCACCGCCGTCATCACCTGATGGGAGTGACCGGAGAGCAGCGCCATCATGCGCAGGAAATCGTTTCGATCACGCGGCTTGCCCAGGATCTCGCCTTGGGCCACCACCACGGTATCGGCCCCCAGCACCGGCCGGCCATCACCGCCTGCCACCACACGTCCGGCACGCGCCTTGGCCAGCGCCAGCCGCAAGGCAAACACCTCCGGTGCCTCACCCGGCAAAGCCACCTCCGGCACCTCGACACGCACTACCTCGTGATCGACACCGATCTGTACCAGCAGTTCACGCCGCCGCGGCGACGCCGAAGCCAGCAATACCGGGGGAAAAGAGAGGGGCATGCGTGCCACCGTAGTTCTTTAAGGATTACCGCATTCTAACCTGAATTTTCTTAAAGTCCGGTGAGGCGATCGACGAATTTGTCTTTGCTTTTTTTGTCCGCCGTCAATCGCGATTGGGATCCCCCTTATGCCTCGCCGAGCACTGGAGTGGAGGGAGGAGCTGCCCGATAGGGTGGCGCGCAAGGACGCGCGCCATCCGGCAGCCGGGCCAGGGACGGCCCGTCTGCCGGACCCGACCGGAATGAAGCGTGCAGGAGAGAAGAGGCATTGGGGCGGCCTTTCTTTGCGTCTCTTTCTTTGGCCGTGCAAAGAAAGAGACTCGTCGGCGGGGGCGAAACCCCGCATCTAATCAACGTGGCGCAGCCACACTTCACCTGCCGCACTACGGCGGCCAGCATTCATTCAACGATGATACGGATGATTATTCAAAATCGACCAGGCGCGATAGATCTGCTCTGCCAGCAGAATGCGCACCAGCGGGTGGGGCAGAGTAAGGGGGGAGAGGGACCAGAGTTCATCGGCGCGCTGGCGCAAGGAGGGATCGAGGCCATCGGGACCGCCCACCAGCAGCGCCACGTCACGGCCGTCGCCGAGCCAAAGCTGGAGGCGCTGCGCAAGCTGTTCGGTGGACCACGCCTTGCCGCCCACCTCCAGCGCCACCACCCGCGCACCGCGCGGAATGGCGGCGGTGATGCGCTCCGCCTCCTGGGCCATCAGCCGTGGAATGTCGTTATTGGCCTTGGCCCGCTTGGCCATGGGGATCTCCACCAGCTTGAGGGCGCACTCGGCGGGAAGCCGCTTGGCATAGTCGCCGAAGCCCTCCTCGACCCAGCCGGGCATGCGGGTACCGACGGCAAGCAGGTGGATCTGCATGATTTTTTAATGCAGCGAACCGGACGGCGTATCCTCACCCCATAGCCGTTCCAGGTTGTAGTAGTCGCGCATCTCTTGAGTCATCACGTGGACCACGACCTCGCCAAGATCGACCAGCACCCAGCCGCTATCGTCACCTTCCACACCGATGGGCATCAGCCCCTGTTCCTTGGCCTTTACCACCACATTGTCGGCCAGCGACTTTACCTGGCGCGTGGAAGTACCGCTGGCGATCACCAGCATGTCGGTGACGCTGGTCTTGCCATGGACATTGATAATGCGGATGTCCTTGCCCTTGAGGTCTTCGAGGGCATGCACCACGGTCTCTTTGATCTGTTCGGTATTCATCAACTCTCTTCTTCAGTGACTCTTAATAGAGCCGGTTACGTTCAATATAGTCGAGCACAGGATCGGGCAGCAGAAAGCGCGGTGAGCGACCCTGCCGCAACTGCGCGCGGATTGCGGTGGCGGAGATGGCCAACGGCGTGACCTCCACCATGACGATGCGGCCCGCAGAAGTGCGGTGTAGCTGCATGGCATCCTCACAGAGATGTTCGCGCCACAACTGCGTCAGCTCCCGGTGCTCCTGCAAATTCTCACTCGCCCAACCGGGGCGAGTGGCCACGGCGATGTGGGCCAGCTCGATGATGGAGCGCCAATCGTGCCAGGTAGTCAGGCCAAGAAAGGCATCGAGACCGAGTAGCAGCACCAGCGGTCTTGTGCCCACGTCCGAGCGCAGCGAGCGCAGCGTGTCGGCCATGTAGGAGGGGCCGTCGCGTGACAGCTCGCGCTCGTCAACGGTCATACCCTCGATGCCCTGCAGAGCAAGGCGCAGCATAGCAAGACGCTGCTGCGCCGAGGCCGAGGGTTTGCCGCGATGCGGCGGTATCGAAGCGGGTATGAAGCGCACCTCGCTCAATGCGAGCTGGTCACGCAGTTCCAGTGCGGGACGTAGATGGCCGTAGTGAATCGGATCAAAGGTGCCGCCGAAAATGCCGATGGGGCCATGATCACTGGCACTCACGCGCCACTCCTGCGTGTGACGAGGAAGCGCCACCCGGCCAGTACAACGAGGAGCAGCGTAGCGAGACCGGCAAGCCAGTAATAAATACTCTTGTCGTCATCTGGTTGAGCCACCGGAGACTGCATCGCCTGAGGTTTCAGCGCGTGCGGAGCCAGCGCACGCGTCTGCTGCTCAAGATCGGTGATGTGCTTGCGCAGCTCGGCATTCTGCGCATCGAGTGCCGCAGTGTCACGATTGATCGCGTCAATTTGCTGGCGCAACTCCTCCCTGTTCTGCTCTTCCGCATGGAGTGGCTGAACACACGAGAGCAGCAGCGCAACCGCCAGGGCCGTAAGTGATGCAGCGCGCTTCATGGACATCTCACTGGCGGATGTGGCCGTCACCCAGCACCACATACTTCTGCGAGGTGAGTCCTTCCAGACCCACCGGGCCGCGTGCGTGGATCTTGTCGGTGCTGATACCGATCTCGGCACCCAGCCCGTACTCGAAACCGTCGGCAAAACGGGTCGAGGCGTTGACCATCACCGAGCTCGAATCGACCTCGGCAAGGAAACGGCGCGCGCGGGTGATGTCTTCGGTGACGATGGCATCGGTGTGGCGCGAGCTGTGGCGATCGATGTGCTCGATCGCCTCGTCGAGATCCTTCACCACTTTCACGGCGAGGATCGGCGCCAGATATTCGGTGTCCCAGTCTTCTTCGGTAGCCGCAACGGCGTAGGGCAGAATGTTGCGCGTGGTCTCGCAGCCGCGCAGTTCGACGCCCTTCTCCTGGTACATGCCACCCAGCTCCGGCAACACCTGCTCGGCGATCGCCTCGGCGACCAACAGCGTCTCCATCGCGTTGCAGACGCCATAGCGATGGGTCTTCGCGTTGAAGGCGATGCGGATCGCCTTCTCCAGATCGGCGCGATCGTCGATATAGACATGGCACACGCCATCGAGATGTTTGATCACCGGCACGCGCGCCTCGTTGCTGACGCGCTCGATGAGACTCTTGCCACCGCGCGGCACGATCACATCCACAAATTTCGTCATGGTGATGAGCTCGCCTACCGCCGCACGATCGGCGGTCTCGATCACCTGCACCGCATCA
>Ga0316628_100002048_pt1 | contig 14689 bp, 9 predicted proteins | sample OWC_Aug_M2_C1_D5_FD_207648 | JGI IMG/M metagenome (GOLD analysis project Ga0316628, IMG submission 207648) | Wetland soil microbial communities from Old Woman Creek delta, Ohio, United States - OWC_Aug_M2_C1_D5_C | ecosystem: Environmental > Terrestrial > Soil > Wetlands | place: USA: Ohio... | reverse complement strand
CGAGCGCCTCCGCGCGCTACTTGCGCGCGTTCTTGACGTACTTGTCGAACCAGCGCAGCTCCTCGTACGCGAGCTGCTCGTTCGACTCCATCGCCGAGTACCAGTGCGGCTCGTGCGGCAGCATCACCAGGCGCGCGATGCCGCCGTTGCCGCGGAGCGCCTCGTAGAGCTTCACCGCCTGCAGCGGCGTCGTGCCCGGATTCGCGTCCTCGGCACCGTGCATGATCAGCAGCGGGAGCTTGAGCTTGTCGGCCTGGAAGAACGGCGAGACCTTGAGATAGACGTCGAGGCCTTTCCACACCGAGCGACGCTCGTTCTGGAAGCCGAACGGCGTGAGCGTCTTGTTGTACGAGCCGCTCGTCGCGACACCGGCGCGGAAGAACTTCGTGTGCGCGAGCAGGTTGACCGTCATCAGCGCGCCGTGGCTGTGACCGGTCACGCCGATGCGATCGCGGTCGACGACGCCGGTCTCGACGGCCTTGTCGACGGCCGCGCGCGCGTCCTCGACGAGCTGCTCGAGGTACGTGTCGTAGGCCTTCTTGGGATCGCCGACGATCGGGAACGAGGCGTTGTCGATGATCGCGTAGCCCGACAGCAAGAGCAGCCGGTAATCTCCCAGACGCGTGAACACCTGATCGGTGTCCGTGTTCTGGCCCGCGGTCGCCTTGCTCGCGTAGTCGAGCGGGTACGCGTAGAGGATCGCGGGGATCCGCGTGCCCTCCTTGTAGCCGGGCGGGGTGTAGAGCGTGAACGACAGCTCGGTTCCGTCCTTGCGCTTGTACTTGACGAGGCGCTTCTGGATCGCGCGCACCGCGGGCGTCGGATCCGGGATGTGCGTGATCGGCTTGGCGGCGGCATCACCGACGGTGCGCAGGAATGCGTTCGGCGGATCGACCGGCGACTGGTGCCAGCTGAGGAAGCTCTTCTCGCCGGTGAACGCGAGGAAGTACTCGAGGCCGGTCTTGGCGCTGCGCCACAGGCGCTCGGACTTGAGGCTCGCGAGGTCGAGGCGATCGAGGAACGGCTGGACGCCGTCGGGCGTCGCCCCCTCGCCGGAGAGGAAGATCGCGCTGCCGTCCTGGCGCATCACCCACTGCCCGTTCGCCAGCCGCTTGTAGACCGGCGAGCCCGGATCCTTGTAGTGCTCGTCGCTCGACATGTCCCACAGCAGCCGCTTCGCGCCCGGATGATCGACGTCGAACACCCACGTGCGGGTCCAGTGCTTGTTCTCGTCGTAGTCATGCAGCAGCGCGACCGAGGGCTGCTCGCCCCAGTCGAAGCCGGCGAACCGCTGCTCGGTGCGCGTGACCTCGACCGGCGCGGAGGTGAACGGCGCCTTCTGCATCATCACCTTGTCGCGCGCGGGGACCTTGACGTTCCAGTCGCCGCTGTCGAGGGCCTCGGCCCACACGAGGGTCGCGGGTTCGGTCGAGCGCCACGCGAAGTCGCGCGGTCCCGTCGGCACGCCCGCGATCGGCACGTGATCGGCGATCGGCAGCTGCGCCATCACCTTCGTCACCTTGCCCGCGCGGTCCCACACCTCGACGTCATGCGCGAATCGCCCGTACGTCACCTCGTACGAGTACGGCTTCTTGATCGAGGCGACGAGGATGTGCTCGTTGTCGGGCGCCGCGTCGACGTCGGTGAGCACGGCCGGCTTGCCGATCGGCGTCACCGCGCCGGTCGCGGCGTCGACCAGCGCGAGCTGGCTCGTCGCGTAGTAGTCGAACAGGTCCTCGTCGTGCTTGTTCTGCAGCGTGTCGCGCGCCTCGTACGTGCTGCTCTCGCCGCCCTTGCCGTCGGTCTCCTGGATGCTCGGGCCATCCGCCGTCGCGGACGCCACCGGCGGCGCGCCCTCGTGCGCCGGCACCAGCTTCACGAGCAGCGACTTCTGATCGGGCATCCACTGCATGGAGGCGCCGAGCATCGGGTTCAGGCGCGCGTCGCCGAGGCGATGCACGCTGCCCGAGCGGTCGCCGATCCACAGCTCGACGGCATCCTGCGAGGTGTTGCGGAACGCGAACCGCATGCCATCGGCGGCCCACAGCATCCCGTCGACACACCCACCCTGCGGCAGCGCGATCGCGGTCTCCTTCGTGCTCGCGACATCGACGACCGACAGCGTCTGCGCGCACGGCGCGACACCGTAGCCGCCCGGCGTGTCGTGCTTGCGCCGTGTCCGCGGCTCGACGCGCACGCCGGCGAGCTTCAAGTACGGCTCGGCGACCTGCGAGATCGGCGGGTACTTCACCCACGACACGAGCAGGATGGTGTCGTGCGTCGGATTGACGATCGGCTGCGGTGGCGCCGGCGCGTGCAGCACGTCGAGCACGTACGTGGGCGGCTTGTCGTACCCCGACGTCACCGCCGGCTCGGGCGCGGGCGCCTGCGGCGGCGTCACCAGCGCCGCGGGCTGCGAGGTCACGGACGACTGCGGCGACGCTGCCGCGAGCGGCGCCGGCGGGCACGTCGCGACCGGCGCGGGATGCGCGCACGCCACGACCGACAGAAGCACGAGGGCTCGGTTCATGGCGTCAGACGGTAGCGCGGGTCCCGGGCCATGTGCAGAGCGACTGCGTGCGACATCCTCGGTGCGCGGGCGGTACGCCGCTGCTAGCGCAGCAGGTCGGCGGCGATCACGGTCCAGTCCTGCTCGCCGTGGCCGCGCGCGAGCATCCTGTCCATCAGCTCGGCCACGTGCGGCAGCATCACGAGCGGCGCGTCGCCGGCCTCGCCCTGCATCAGCCGCGCGTCCTTGCGCGCCATCGCGAGGTCCCACGACACGTTGTCGTAGTCGCCATCGATCATGCGCTTGAAGCGAGCGCCGAGCGACGCGCCGGGGTTGAAGAAGTCGAACAGCGTGGCGACGTCGCCGGGCGCCACGCCCATCGCGTTGCCGAGCGCGATCAGGTCGTGGAAGCCGGCGGCGAGCGCCATCAGGAACGAGTTGCCGAGCAGCTTGAACGCGCTCGCGCGCCCCGGCTGGTCGCCGAGATCGACGAGCTTGCCGGTCATCGCCTGGAGCACCGGCGTCGCCGCGTCGACGCGGGCACGGTCGCCGGAGACCATCATCAGACCCGTGCTCTCGGCGGCGTTCTGCGGCCCCATGAACACCGGCGCGTGGAGGTAGGCCGGGTGGCGCGCCATGCGATCGCGAGCGCCGGCGACCGACGTGGTCGTGTGATCGTAGATCGGCGTGGCGGCGGCGAGCTTGGCCGCGGCGAGCACGCTGTCGACCGCGTGGTCGTCGCTGACGACGATGTGGACGCGGGTCGCGCCGCGCACGGCTTCGGCCGCGTCGGCATACGCGATGCAGCCGTCGGCCTCGAGCGCCTTCGCGCGCGCCGGCGAGCGGTTCCACACGTGCACGGTCTCGCCCTTCTTGCGCAGGGCACGCGCGAAGCCCGAGCCGAGGAGGCCCGTTCCGAGGATCGCGATCATGTACGCAGGATTACCGAGAACGCCGCGCGAGGCACGCGAGTTGCTGAGGATCTGGAGCGTGAACTACTCCGTCTCGCGGATCCCATCGGAGCAAGCCAGGCCAGAGCTGCAGCGGATCTGGTCGAGCAGCCTGCGCGGCATCGGCAACGTCGACGAGCGGCTGTGGTGGTACGCACAGGCGCCGGCGAGGTGCGAGGACGTGTTCGTGCTGTCCGCCGACGACGGCGCGCTCCCGCGCATCGTCGGCACCGCGGGCCTCGAGCTCCGCGCGTTCGCGATGGCAGAGCGCGAGCTGCGCGTCGGCCTGGGCTGCAACCTCGCCGTCGAGGCAGCGCATCGCACGCTGCTCCCGGGGCTGCGCCTGCTGCGCGAGGTGAGGCGTGCGACGAGCAGCGAGCTCGACCTCGCGTACAGCTTGCCGAACGAGCGCGCGCAGCCGCTCTTCGTGCGCGCCGGCTACCACGAGCTCGGCACGATCCCGCGCTACGTGAGGATCTTGCGGCACGCGCCCTACGTGCGCAGGCTCGTCGACGTGCGGCCGGTCGCGGCCTGCGCGGGCGCGGCACTCGACCTCATCGGCGACGCCCGTCACGTGCCGCGGCGCGTGCGTGCCTCGCGCTCGCTCGAGCTGGTGTGGCTCGATGACGTCGATGCGCGCTTCGATGCGCTGTGGGAGCGCGTGCGCCACGAGTACCCGCTGGTCGCCCGGCGTGACGCGAGCTGGCTCAGGTGGCGCTACCTCGTGCTGCCGCGCAGCCGCGCGCGCATCGCGGCTCTCGTCGAGCGTGGCCCCGGTGCGAAGCTCCGCGCCTACGCGGTCGTCGACCAGTTCGACGGCATCGCCCACGTCCGCGACGTGTTCGGGCCGGTCGACGACCTCGACCCGCTGCTCGCGCTGCTCGTCCGCGACCTTCGCGACCGCGGCGCGACGAGCGCGTCGCTCAGCTACCTCGGGTCCAGCGACGTCGTCGGGCAGCTCGAGGCCCAGGACTTCCACCGGCGCGACACCCACCGGCGGATCTTCGTCGGCGCCGGCGTCGGCCTGAGCGATGCCGAGCGCGCACTCGCACTCTCGCCCGGCAGCTGGTACCTCACCGAGTTCGACGAGGACACCTAGAGGCGCACCGGCGCGGCGTGCAGGTGTCTGGCGACCGCACGCTTGGCGGCGATGTCGCGGTACACGCGCTCGACCTGCGCGGGCGTGAGCCCGAGGGCCACGGCGGCCTCGCTCGCCGGCACGTCGTGGTCGCATGCCCACAGGCACACGTCCATCTGCTGGTACGGCAACGAGAAGTAGAACTCCTCCTGCGACTGCGGCAGCGAGAATGTATCGGTCGTCGGCGGTCGCGCGCGGATCTCCGGCGGGATGCCGAGCAGCTCGGCGAGCTGGTAGACCTGCGTCTTGTAGAGATGCGCGATCGGCTTGACGTCGGCGGCGCCGTCGCCGTTCTTGACGAAGAAGCCGAGCTCGTACTCGAGGCGGTTCGGCGTCCCGGCGACGGCAGAGTTGAGCCGATCGGCGTGGTAGTACTCGAGCATCTTGCGCGTGCGCTGCTTGAAGCTCGTCGCGGCGACGACCTGCAGGTAGGCCTCGGCAGGCAGCCGCGCGCGGACCTCGCGGCCGTCGGGCGAGCGCGCGACGACCGAGCTGATCCGCAGCTGCTCCGTGTCGACGACGCTCGGCAGGACGAGCTTGCACCGCCAGCCCTCGCCGTAGTCGGGGATCACCATGCGGATCGCGTCGTCGCGCCGCGCGTAGCAGCCCGCCGCCGCGAGGATCATCGACAGCGGCTCGTCGAGCGTGGCGATGCCGAGCGTCTCGATCACGAAGCGCGCGAGCCGTCGCGTGTCGTCGGACGACTCGTCCTCGTGCATCGTGAGCCCGAGCACGCGGGTCGGTCCGAACGCGCGCGCGCACAGGGCCGCGACGACGCTCGAGTCGATGCCGCCCGAGATGCCGACGACCACGCCTTTGCGCCGCACGCCGCGCACCGCTTCGCGGAGCATCCCGACGATCCGCTCGATCTCGCCGGCGGCCTCGGCGGGCGAGAGCACGACCTCGTGGCCCGTCACGCTAACCTCGCTTCCTGTCGATGAACGCGGCGAGCGCGCCCAGCGAGTCGAAGTTGGCCGGGACCAGCTCGTCGTCGGCGACCGAGATCCCGAAGTGGCCCTCGAGGAACGTGACCAGCTCGAGCACGCCCGTCGAGTCGATGATGCCGCGCTCGAGGAAGGAGGTCGTGTCGTCGAGCGCCGTCCCCGGCGGGATGTAGAAATTCTTCGTCACGAACTCGCGAAGCGTGATGACAGTCTGCATGCGTGACTCCTTCAGGTGAGCTCGGTCTTCTGGATCTTTCCGTTGCCGCTCTTGGGAAGGGCGTCTCGAAAGACGATGTGCGACGGCACCATGAAGCTCTCGAGGCGCGCGCGGCACTCGCGCTGGATCGCGGTCGCCTCGAGAGTCACGCCGGGCGCGAGCACGACGAACGCCTTCACCGCCTGGCCGAGCAGCACGTCGGGCACGCCGACGACCGCGACCTCGCTGACGCCGGGGATGTCGAGGATCGCCGACTCGACCACCTTCGGCGGCACCTTCTCCCCACGCGACTTGATGACGTCGTCCATGCGCGCGACGAAGTACAGGTAGCCCTCGTCATCGAGCCGGCACAGATCGCCGGTGTAGAGCACGTGCTCCCCCGGCAGCGGGCCCGGGCGGAGCTTCTTCGCGGTGGCCTCCGGCTTCTCCCAGTACCCGCGCATCACCGTCGGGCCGCGGATCACGAGCTGGCCCACCTGCCCGGGCGGCAGCCGGCGATCGTCCTCGTCGACGATCCACAGCTCGGTATTCGGGATCGCGATCCCGACGCTGTCGGGCTTGCGCGGAAGGTCCTCGGGCGGCAGGTACGTGCAGCGCTTGCACTCGGTCTGCCCGTACATCGAGTAGATCCGCGCGCGGGGGAAGGCGTCGCGCAGCGCGAGCGCGTGCTTGATGGGCAGCGCGGCGGAGGCGCTCGTCACGTAGCGGATGGAGGACAGATCGAACGCCGACAGCTCGAGCTGGAGCAGCGTCGCGAACATCGTCGGGACGCCGGGGAAGCCCGTGACGCGCTCGCGGGCGACGCGCTGCAGCACCTCGCGCGGGAACGCGAACGAGCGCTCGAGCACCACGCGCGCGCCCGCCGCGACAGCCATGATCATCTGGTAGAGGCCGTAGGTGAACGACAGCGGCAGCACGCACAGGATCACCTCGTCGGAGCGGATCGCGAGGTACTCGCTGACCGACGCGCAGGCCGCGAGCATGTTGCGGTGGGTCAGCATCACGCCCTTCGGCTCGCCCGTGGATCCCGACGTGTAGATGATCGCGGCGAGGTCGCGGTCGATCGCCGTGCGCAGCGGCGGCGCGCCGGCGCGCTGCGCGGCCTCCCACGCCGGCGTGCCCGTCACGAGCACCCGCACCCCCGGGACGTCGTGCGGCAGGTGCGGGTTCGCGATCAGCACGCGCGGCCGGCAGTCCGCGACCATGGCCGCGAGCCTCGCGGGCCGCGTCTGCGGGTGAACCATCACGACCACCGCGTTCGCCTCGAGAGTCGCCCAGAACGCGACGACGGCGTCGATCCCGTTCTCGACGAAGATCATCACGCGGTCGCCGCGCTCGACGCCGGCCTCGGCGAGCGCCCGCGCGAGCGCATCGGAGCGGTCCGCGAGCTCGCCGTACGAGACCGAGACGTCGCCGCACGTGACCGCGAGCGCCCCTCGCCGCGCGGCCGCCGAGTCACCGAGCAGATCGTGGAGCAGGTAGCAGCCACGCATCATCGGCACATCTCGAGGTGGAGCAGCTGCGTCGACAGCACGCCGACGAGCGCCATGTTGTCCGCGTTGGACAGCTGGTCCGGCGCGCGCAGGCACTTCGCCCAGAGCAGCGCGACGGCCTCGGGATCGAACACGCCGCACGCGGTCACCGCGTCACGGTCGAGCGCGTCGTCGACCCAGCGCGGCCGATCGTCGCCGCCGAACGCGAGCGCATCGGGTGCGCGGTACGGCTGCTTCGGGCGGCGGAGGATCGCCGCCGGCACGAGCGGCGCGGCGAGGCGCTTGAGCACGTGCTTCTCGTCGAGGACGCGCAGCTTGTGTTCCGCCGGCAGCGCGCACGCGAGCTCGACCACGCCGGCGTCGAGGAACGGGAACCGCCCCTCCACCGACGCCGCCATCGCCATCCGATCTCCCTGCGCCGACAGCAGGTAGCCCGAGAGCAGCGTGCGGATCTCGATGTACTGATCACGCGCGAGCGGATCCCAGCTCGCCAGCTCGGGCGGCAGCGTCGCGAGCAGGTCGGCGACCGGGTCGTGCCCGGCGAGCGCGTCGCGCAGGTCGTTCGAGAACAGGCGCTGCAGGCTGCGGGCGGCGCGCCACCGCGGGCCGTGCGCGAAGTCCGGCGCATCGGCGCGATCGAGGTCACGGCCGAAGAACTCGCGCGCCATCGCTCGCGCCGACGCCGGCGACCGCGCGAGGTACGGGTAGAGCCGGTCGAGCAGCCGCGGGCGCAGCGACGAGCCCGGCTCGCGCGCCCAGAACCGCCGCACGCGCGCCTCGCGGAACAGGTCGTAGCCGGCGAGCATCTCGTCGGCGCCTTCGCCGGTGAGCACGACCTCGAGCCCGGCATCGCGAACCGCGCGCGCGAGCAGCATCATCGGCGCCGGCGCGGTCCTCAGCAGCGGGCGCTCGGCGTGCCGCACGACGTCGGGGAACACCGCGGCGATGTCGGCGCGCGACACGACCACCTCGGTGTGCTCGCTGCCGAGCCGCGCGACCATCGCGCGCTGGTACTCGCCCTCGTCGTACTCGGCGTCGCGAAAGCGCAGCGAGAACGTGCGCAGACCGGCTCCGTGCGTGCGGTGCGCGAGCGCCGCGATCACCGAGCTGTCGAGCCCGCCGGAGACGTAGACACCGACCGGCACGTCCGCGCGCAGCAGGCGCAGCGCGGTCGCGCGGTCCAGTGCGTCGTACAGGAGCGCCGCCGCATCCGCGAGCGAGAGCTGCGCGCGCTCCTCGAAGCTCGGATGCCAGTAGGCGCGCTCGCGCACGCCGTCGCGCGTGTACGTGCGCACGTGGCCGGGCCGCAGCTCCTCGATCCCGGCGAACGCGGTGCGCGGGGGAACGACCGTCCAGAACGTGAACGTCTCGGCGAGGCCGACCGGATCGAGCGCGCGCGGGATCGCCGGATCCGCGGCGAAGATCGCCTTGATCTCGCTCGCGAACACGACCCGCTCGCCTCGCGCGCACACGTACAGCGGCCGCACGCCGAGCCGATCGCGCGCGAGTGTCAGCGTGCCCGTCCGCGGCTGCCACAGCGCGATCGCGAACTGGCCGTTGAACCGCACGAACGCGGCGTCGCCCCACGCGCGGAACGCCTCGATCGCGACCTCGGTGTCGCTCTGGGTCCGGAACACGTGGCCGAGCGCACGCAGCTCCTCGCGCAGCTCGACGTAGTTGAAGATCTCGCCGTTGAACACGCAGACGGTGTCGCCGGCGACAGACGTCATCGGCTGCGCGCCGTTCGCGAGATCGATGATCGCGAGCCGCGTGTGCGCGAGGCCGCAACCCGCGGCGACGTGGACACCGCTGGCATCCGGCCCGCGGTGGTGGAGCGCACGCGCCATCCGGCGCAGCGCGTCTCGATCCGGCGAGGGGTCGAGGATCCCGGCGATGCCACACATGTCAGCTGAACAGCGAGGGGGCTGCGAGCAGGGCGCGGAACACCGAGTCCGAGGTCCCGCTGTCCATCGCGATACGCCCGACGTCGTAGCGGTCGGGGACGCGCATGGGGGGCGGGTGCGTCGCGTTGGTGAAGCCGATCTGGTAGCCGGCGCGAACGAGCGCGGCCCGGATGTCGGCGCGGTCGTCGATGCGGTGGCCGACGGGATACGAGATCGCGCGGACCGGCGTGCCGACCTCGCTCTCGAGCTCCTCGCGCGAGCCGAGCAGCTCGGTCGTCAGCTCGCGCGCATCGAGCGTCTGCAGCACGCGGTGCGTGCGCGTGTGTGACTCGACGTCCATGCCGGCGGCGCGCAGCGCGCGCACCTGGTCCCACGTCATCACGTTCTCGTCGGCGAGCCGGCGCTCGAGCTGTGGCGTCCATGGAACGCCGGCGGCCTCGGCGAGCTCGTCGAGAAACCGCGGCAGGTCGAGGCGCGCGGCCTGCTTCACGAGCTGGATCAGCCACGTGATCGCGGCTCGGCGCGCGCCCGGCGTCGACATGTTGAGCCGGAACTCGATCGGGTACACGACGTGGATCGCGGTGCGCGTCGCGTGCTTGACGATGTAGTTGATGCGGTCCCACCAGAACAGCCGCCGCTCGGTGACGTACGCCGTCGCGATGAAGAACACGGCCTTCACGCCATGGCGCTTGAGCAGCGGAAGCACGACGTCGAAGTTGTCGCGATAGCCGTCATCGAAGCTGATCAGGATCGGGTTGGGCGGGAGCGGCGCGCCGCCGAGGTGCGCGAGCATCTCGTCGGTGCCGATCGGCGTGAAGAACTTGCGCACCATGTCGAGCCGCCGGGCGAGCTGGTGCGGCGTGATGTCGATGACGCCCTCGTCGAACGGGAACGACGGATCACCGTCGACGCGCGCACGATGAAACGTCACGATCCGGAGCCATGGCGTGCCGACCCGCCGCTGCAATCCGAGCGCGAGGTCCGTGATCCCCGTCGATTCGAGGACGCTCGCCAGGACCGTGCGCTTGCTCATGGGGCCGGCATGAAGCAAAGCGAAGGCCAGAGTGGCTCGGACGAGTTGCTCGCAGGTTCACCGTTCGCGGTGGCGCGATCCGGTACGAGTCGCGACTTCTACGCAGTGCTGGCGAGCGCCAGCGCATCTTTCTCAAGCCGAGAAGACGTGCAGCGAACGTACAGTCGACGTGATCGCGCGGCGGCCGTCGCGGACGAGCTCGAAGAGGCAGATGACCTCGGTGCGGCGGTTCGGATCGACGTTGACGATCAGCGACGCGACGTTCGCGAGCACGAGGTAGAGGCCGAGACCGGCGCCCGGGTCGTCGGGATTGGGCCGGCCGCGCTCGTCGCGCGCGCGGCGGACGTGATCGATGACGTCGCGCTGGCGGATCGCACCGAAGCCGTCGGTGACCGAGACCGCGAGCTGCGTACCGTCGCTGCCCCAGCGGAGCACGACGCGCTGCTGCAGCGGATCGATCGTGCCGCCCGGCGTGTAGGCGAGCGTCGGCTGCGACTCGCGCGGCGCGTCGATCAGCGCGTTCATCAGCAGCTCGTCGACGACCGAGGTGAGGCGGTGGATGATCGGGCGGCGCGCACCGACGCTCTCGGCCCACGCGCAGACCTCGGCGATCGCGGCGCGCTTGGCGGCCTCGTCGTTGATCGCGCGCTCGCCGACGCGGGTGCCCGGCGCGAGGTACTTCTCGAGGCCGAACAGGTCGCCGGAGACGAGTTTCTCGGAGGTGATCCCGAGATCGCGGCTGGAAGCAGGATCACCGATGAGGTGGGATACCGGCGCCTCGATCATCAGGGTGATCAGGCCGTCGTCGTCGAGATCGTCGCCGACGACCACCACCGGAACGGCGGCGGAACGCAGTGCGTCACCGGCGTGCTCGCGGGTCGCCTTGTCGACGACGAGCAGGGCCGCACCGTCGGTGTCGGCGGGGAGCGCGTCGTGATGGTCGACCGTGACGCCGGCGCCGGCGAGCGCTGCCGAAACGACGTGGCGGACGCCGGCGTCGCGGCTCACGCAGATCGCTCGGGCCCCCATCGGTCAGGCAGGGTACCGGGGGGTACGCACCCGGGTCAACGCTGAAAGCGTGAGCGACTGGCGAGGCTTACCCATAGCCGGTACGATCGCGAGTCGATGGCGGATCCTCCTCCGATCCGGCGGCCCTTGTCCGGGCTGCCGCCGATCCCGCGCGCTCCCGTGGCGCCGGCTCCCGCCAGGACCGATGTCGTGGCGACGCAGGCGGAGCCGCAGGACGAGCCCGTCGAGGAAATCACCAGTAATCTAATGGCGCCGGATGCCGGGCTGCTCGTCGAGCACATGCTCGAGATGGTCGCGAGCGAGGCGGAAGCGCTGCTCGCAGGTGACGACTCCGACGGACGCCTCGCCGATCTGAATGTCCGGACCGCGTTCGCGAGCTGGGATGGTCTCGGCGAGCCGGCCGAGGCGCTGCGCTACCTCGAGCTGGCGGAGAGGCACCCGCTCGCGCCGAGGCTGCGGCTGTCCGCGGCGATGCTCGACGCCGACGCGCTCGTCGCCGCCGAGGCGAAGCTCGAAGAAGCACCGCTGCTGATCGATGCGGCGGAGGCGTGGCTGTTCCGCCACTGGCAGCCCGCGCGCGCCGCGGCGCTGTGCGACCGGCTCCTCGACGAGGAGCTGTCCCCGCGCATGCGCGCGCACGTCGTCGAGCTCGCGACGCTCGCCCACGCCGCGGTCGGCGAATGGACGCGCGTGATCGATATCCGCCGCGCCGCGCTCACCGACACGACGCCGCCCGACGACGTCGCGCAGCTCGCCGCGATGCTGATCGATCGCGGCAACGATCCGGCCGGTGCGCTCGACGTGTGCTGGTCGTCGATCGAGCGCCTCGACGGCGTCGAAGATGCCGACACGCAGCCGGCAGCGGCGGTGACACGGGTCGGCGTGCTGCGCGTGATCGACGTCGCGATCGCCGCGGCGCAGCGGACGCAGGACGCGCGGCTGATCGAGCTGCTCGACCGGCGCGCCGAGCTGGTCGCCGCGTTGCCCGGCGGTGGGCTCGAGACGCTCGCGACGCGCCACCACGTCGCCGCGACGCTGACGCGCGACGAGCAGCACGCCGAGGCGGCGAAGCTATGGGCCCAGCTCGTCGATGATTCGATCGCCGCGCACCCGCTCGCGGCCAAGCGGATCGCCACGCTCGGCGCGGCCTTCGCCGCTGCGGCAGCGAAGGACTCGACCGCGGCGCTCGCGGCGCGGCGCCGGCTCGCCGACAGCGAGTCCGTCGAGATCGCGGCCTGCCACGCGTGGCGCGCGCTCGAGCTCGCAGCGGCGGGCGCCGATCCGGCCGGCGTCGAAGGGCTCGCACGCGCGGTGGTCGACGTCGCCGACAGCCTCGCCGCCGAGTGGTGGCTCGACCTGGTCGAGCTGCCCGCGCCGACGCAGGCGATGCTGACGCGCTTCGAGGCGCGCGGAAACCTGTCGCTGCGGTGGGCAGCCATGCTCGCCGAGCGCCTCGGTAACCTGCCGCACGCGATCGAGCTGTGGCGCCGGATCTCGATCGGTGGCGTCGGCACCGAGCACGATCACCTGATCCGGCTGTTGCGAGGGCCGAGGGCGGAGGTGGGCGGGCTCAGCCCGACCACCGGGGCCGACGAGGACCTGCTCGCCGAGGTCTACGCGGACTGGGCGAAGGCGGTGAAGGATCCGCGCTCGTCGGCCGCGCTGTGGTGCGCGCGCGGCGTGGTCGATCTGATCCGCGGCGACTTCGTCGAGGGCGAGGAGTCGCTGCAGCGCGCCGCCGATCTCGATCCGAAGGATCCGTTCTGTCGCGCCGCGCTCGCCGCGGTCCACCGCGCCGGCAAGCGCTACGAGGCGCTCGCGCGCGTGCTCGCCGAGCTGTCGACCTCGCTGACCAGCCGCGATGCCCGCGCCGCGGCCGCCCGCGAGTACGCGGAGCTGCTCGACGAGCACCTCGGCGATCACGCCGGTGCGCGCGCCGCGCTCGAGCGGATGATCGCCGAGCGTCCCGACGACGACGACGCGATGCTCGTGCTCGCGAAGCTGCACGACCGCGACCAGGCGTGGGCGAAGTCGATCGAGCTGCGCAAGAGGGCAATCGCGCTCGCGGCCACGCCCGAGCGCAAGGCCGAGCTGTGGCTCGAGGTCGCCGTCCGCGAGGAGCGCCGCGGCGATCGCACGGCCGCCCTCGCCGCTCTCGACCGCGCGGCCGAGACCGGGACCCACCGCGCCGACGTCCTGCGCGAGCAGGCGCGCATCCACCACCAGGCCGGCGCCTTCGACAAGGCGCTCGCGCTGGTCCGCGAGGAGCTCGCGATGGATCCGCCGCTCGCGCGGCGCATGCAGCTGCAGACCGAGCAGGCCCAGCTGCTGACGACGCTCGATCGCGAGCCCGAGGCGGTCGTCGCCGCATATCTCGACGTGCTGTCGATCGAGCCCGATCAGACCGAGGCGCTCGCCGGGATCGAGGCGCCCGCCCGCAAGCTCGGCATGTGGGACGAGCTCGCGCGCGCGTTCCGCGGCGCCCCGCAGACGCCGCAGAACCTCGAGGTGCTCGCCGAGGCGCTGACGAAGATCGCCGAATGGGCCGAGCTCGCCGAGGTCCGCCGCCGCCAGCTCGAGCAGGCGACCCTGCCCGCGGACAAGGCGCGCCGCGCGAGCGAGCTCGCGAGGCTGTACGAGCACGAGCTCGGCGACATCGATGCCGCGATCCGCATGCTCGTGATGGCGCAGGCCGCGCACCACGACGAGGCGCGCCACAAGGAGCTGCTGCGCATCCTGCGCGGCGCCCAGCGCTGGCTCGAGATGGCGGCGGTGCTCGAGCGCGAGCTGCCGACGATCCGCGCCGACCAGGTCCACCGCCAGGTCGACATCCTGCTCGAGCTCGGCGAGCTGCGCGCCGACAAGCTCAACCGGCCGAGCGACGCGGTCACCGCGTACGAGGCGGTGCTCGAGCGCGATCCGAAGAACCCGATCGCCGCCGAGCGCCTCGAGAAGCTGTACGAGCAGCTCGGCCGCGAGCGCGAGCTCGCCCACATCCTCGAGAGCCGCGCCGACTCGATCAGCGATCCGGTCGAGCGCGGGAAGGTGCTCGGCCGGGTCGGCCAGCTGCGCGGCAGCCGCGGCGACATCGAGGGCTCGATCACCGCCTACGCCGCCGCGTTCCGCGCCGATCCGGCCAACCGCGAGGTGTTCACCGCGATGGAGCGCGTCTGCTACAAGTCCGAGCGCTGGGCCGCCGCGATGCAGCTCTACGAGGTCGCGATCGCGCACGTCGAGGGCGGCACGAGCCGCGCGTACCGGCTCGGTGACCTCTACGCGCGCCGCGCGAACGTCCAGCTCAACTTCCTCGGCCAGGTCGACGCCGCGATCGGCAGCTACCAGAAGGTGATCGAGGTCGACTCCGCGCCTCAGGCCGCGGTCAAGGCGCTCGAGGACGTGTGCCGGTCGCGCAGCGACTTCACACCGCTCGTCCAGGCCTACGAGCGCCGCGCCGAGGTCCAGAAGGATCCGC